>Ga0123341_1002415_pt1 | contig 15347 bp, 9 predicted proteins | sample Turbeapinknodule_FD_89959 | JGI IMG/M metagenome (GOLD analysis project Ga0123341, IMG submission 89959) | Root nodule microbial communities of legume samples collected from Mexico - Turtle bean Mexico pink nodule | ecosystem: Host-associated > Plants > Roots > Nodule | place: Mexico: Nepantla... | reverse complement strand
TAAAACTAATACAAATAAATATTACCTACGATTTTTTAACTACGAAATTGTACTGACGGATATTATTTTTAAATTATCCATAAATAATTACATATAATTTAAATTCATATAAAATTATGTACTAAAAAAATTCGTAAATAATATATGTATCTATAATCAAAATTTGTAGGTAATACCAATATATAATAGTAAATTTTGTTGGTGTTTTATCACACTTTACCTTTACCTTAATAAGATATCTTATCTAATTACAATATATACAAGAGGTTATATTTAAGAAGATGAATAATCATTTTTTATTTTATAAAAAGATTTTTATCCTTATTGTATGTATTGGTCGTAATTGTATGGTTGAACGAGACAAGTCATTCGACATCATTGACTAATCGATCCGATGAAGGGCCAAATGAGCCATGTCACTTGGCATCATTGACTGACCGACCAAGTTATCAACCACATTACAAACTGAATGAGTCATGTCACTTGACATCAATCAACCGGGTGATCAACCACAATAAAGAACAAATTGACAAATAAATGACAAGTAAGAAAAGATCTTATAAATCAAGATAACCTTCCTACAAATCCGAGCAATGCCAGCCAAATATGGTGACACTCGAAAAATCAGTTAACACTGATTTATTGAAGATATGCGTCAGATACAACCCATGAATCAAATGACCCATTACTAGACACTATAAATAACCCTTCTACGAAGGAGTAAGGTACACTTTGATCAATTACATCATACACTCTTAATACTTACTTGATTGTCGGAGAACCTTTTAAAGGTTAACTCCCAACTGAGTACCAAGGAGGAACGACCGAATACCAGAGAATGAGTACGAGAAGAGTAAGGATGAAAGACTAACTACCAGAGAAGGAGTACGAGAAAAGTAATTAGGAGTGATCGAGCACCAGAGAATGAGAGTACGAGAAGAGTAAGGAAGAGCGACTGAGACATCAACAACAATTGTTACTGCCAGTTTCAGTTCCAGGTACTATCTAAATCTCTTTTAGTTTATACAAGTACATTGTAATTTCTAGTACATATTATATAACACTTGATGTATTAGAGTAGTTAAATTTAAGTATAACTTTATCTCACAAAATCGGCTTTGTAAGGTAGATTTGCACATATTTATATATTATAATTTTTGTTATATATATTTAATTGATGTAAGATATTCAATAGACCACTCATGTCTTACCAAGAACGTCGAGCATAAAAATCAACAATGATTTTATAACAAATAACATGATAAACTCATCTCAACTAAAATAGACTATTAATAACTCTTCTATAATTTTAAAATAGTAAAATTTAATTATATCTTAACTTCACAGAACCAATTAAGTAAAATTTGATACAACCTCATGTAAAATGTTTTCTTTATATAATTTTTCTCGCTCTCAACATTTAACTTGTATTGTTATTGTTTTCAATCCCTCCTAATATTGCTGAATAATTTTCTTCACCTGAATAATTTTCTTCACCTAATATATCTATTTTTTGGTCATAATTAAATTAAGTCCTCTGTTTGTCCAGTCCTCTCATGTATTTACTTAGTGTAATTTTTTAAAATAGCTAATCATTAAAGATAAACCATTTTATGAATATATAAACATCCATGTTTTTCACATGTTTTAATATTTTTAGTTAACTTTTATTTTAATACATAATTAACAATAAACACAATAAATTATTAGAATTTATTAAACTGCACCTTTCCTCAATAAATAAAAGAACCCAAATCCTCAAAACTACTTTAACAACAAAAATCTGAATTAAAAAATAAAAAAAAACTGGAATTTAACTTTAAAATAGTTTGTTAAAAAGTAAAAAGTGCGGGATTCTTTTATTTCTTCTTGGTCGCTCATTGTCAACACGGAACGGCGTCGTACTGTTTTCCCAGCAACCCTCGCTCGGTCTTCTTCTGTCATTCTGTTTTGGGGTCATTCTCAAATCTCACTACACACTATAAATTTCTTGTCTTCTTCTTTTTGCAAACCCCACTTCTAAATTTTCGCTCACTCCACCCTTGTCAGTATCTTCTTTCTTCTGCATTTGGTTTCCTTGTTATTATTGTTATCATTCATTCTTTCCACGATCTTTCTTCACGCTGTGGAAATATCAATAGGTCTTTTCTTCTTTCAGGATGATGGCTGCTGCTACTTTCAAATGCCAATCTACGGGACTTCACGGCTTGCCCGTTGATGCGTCCGCGCCTCGATCTTCTACAAACTTCGGAAGGTTTTTCTCAATGCGTTTCGCGTGCAACACTCGCTGCAATAAATTGCGTCACGTTCATGCATCCATTTCTCACGCCTCTCTCGTTGACCCTACACCATTCTCCATTTCCCACGACTCATCAAGTGAGAAATTATTTTTCTTGGTTTCTTTCTTTCTTTCTTTTTTTTTCTAGTTAATTGAGAGTGACCGACTTGTAATTCTATGAACTAAATTTGATATTACCGCATATATTGATTCTTGATATTCAAAATGTAATCTATGTGTTTTGATCACTGATTAAGACCGAATGTCACGGTGTTGTGACCTTGTTTGTTTTATAGCTGAGAGTGCTTTGATATTGATTCGTCACGGCGAGTCTTTCTGGAATGAGAAGAACTTGTTCACCGGATGTTGCGATGTGCCGTTGACCGTGAGAGGTGTAGAGGAAGCCATTGAAGCTGGTAAGAGGATTAGCCATATACCAGTTGATATGATTTTCACGTCTGCACTGATTCGAGCACAGATGACGGCTATGCTTGTAATGACTCAGCACCTCCAGAAGAAGGTAGTGACGCCACTTATCAAAGATTGATTGCTTCTTCCTTTGCTTGGTGAAGATTCTGTACATTGAAAAATGCTATGGCTAAATAGAAGTAGGGGTTTTACGACCAAAAACAGTCAGTATAAGTTTAACAATAAATTCAATTATTTTTAACCACTTCTTGTGGTCTACTTTGTACGGAAAAGTATTATCTGTTCTATGTAGAAATGATGCTAAACATAAAAAGGCCAGTAAACAGTAAATACTGGTATTTTGGATACCTGTAGAAGATTTTTAGAAGCTGCATTTTTTAACCTAATCTTTGTTGTATAGATTCCTATTATCATCCATAATGAGAGTGAACAGTCAACAACTTGGACTCAAGTTTACAGCGAAGAAACTACCAAGCAATCTATTCCAGTTATTACTGCTTGGGAGTTGAATGAAAGAATGTATGCAGCTATTAATCCCTGCCTTTGTTTTCTGTTCATAGGATATGTTCAATGAATTTTTGAAGGATATTCTAAAATTCTTCTTTATTCTATTTCTTCAGGTATGGGGAGTTACAAGGTCTTAATAAACAGGAGACTGCAGAAAGATATGGGAAGGAGAAAGTGCATAAATGGCGTCGGAGTTTTGACATTCCTCCTCCCAAGGGCGAGAGCCTGGAAATGTGTTCACAGAGAGCTGTTGCGTATTTTAAAGATTTTGTAAGGGTGTTGATTTCCTTATTCTTTAATGTCAAAGTTTAACATTGGATTTGTATGATCTTGCTATCTTGCTGGGGATTGAAACATTTTAAATTTCTCCGAGAGATGATTCTGAAAATAATGTGTTGTAGGTTGAACCCCAACTAAAATCAGGAAAGAACGTGATGGTTGCTGCTCATGGAAACTCATTGAGGTCCATTATAATGTATCTTGAAAGATTAACCTCTCAAGAGGTAGCATCCTGCAGTTCTTATGAATGCATCCATCTCATTTACGTAAAATTTTCTTTGGTATCAAATAACAGGAATATGATTGAACTTTACTTGTCTGTGAACAAACAGGTCATTAGTTTAGAGTTATCAACTGGTGTACCGTTGCTTTACATATATACAGAGGGGAAGTATACGAGTAGAGGAAGTCCTGTGGGGCCTACAGAAGATGGTGTTTATGCATACACTCAGGTGTGATTCCTTTGCTGGTATTTATTTACCTGGTGTTATTGGTGAGATGAAATTAACACGGAATGCTACTCAAATTAACGAGGGATCAATGCTATGTGAGGGTTGGTAATATTTAGGAAACATGAAATAGTCATCTGCTTCTATGCGTGACATATGATTGGGTCACGTGGCTTAGTGTGTTGCAGCTTTTGGATTTTTTTTCTTTTTCCTGTTGGCTAATTGTCACTTGTAAATGATCAAATTTTGTAGTTTTTTTAGTGTTCTATTTTCCCCCTGTAGTTATTGGAACCAAGTTATGTGCTATGCTAATGCAAAACATCTGCCAACGAGCGCATAGTATAGTTGTCAATGACCAAACCTTTAAGATTTGGATGTTATCTGATGACATCTGAGGTTCAATCCTCCACAAGGCCTCCCATCTCTCTTTGCTACCTAGACACTTGCTTTATGATTGTTTATTTATGTGGAATCTTATCAAGACTCATCACAAGTATCGAGTCACTCCATTTTATGCTTGTTTTTTGTTTGAGAAGTGGAAATGATCTCGATGTACTAGTTCAAGTAAAAAATCAACACCACCACACAACAAACAGGGATGGATCTAGAAAGCATGTGTGGAGGGACAAAAGTAATAAACTTGGGATCAAAATTGTATATTTATAGTAATGGGTTACGACTACAATATTTCTTTTTCACAATATAAAATTGAAAAACGACATTTCATTCCTCATTCAATCCATCCTTGACAATTTTTTCAATTGTGATTTTTGAAACGAAGCTTGAAACTTTGCATCTTAACAATGTAAAATTATAATTAAATCATTGAATGCTCACACATGGCAAAGAACAATCTCTCCCATTACCACCAAGCACCTAGATTAGCTAGTGGGTGGTTCTAGTTCAAGTAGAGGAGTGTTAACTGAGTTTGAGTTCCTTGGAATGATGCTGAATTTAATACATGGATGAAGTGTTTTATTGTTCGTGGTGATCACCCCCAGCCAACCTAGATTAGTCTAATGCCTTATGTGATGTCTTGATTTAATATCGGTGGTCCGAAATTTTGTAAGATGCTGTAGGCAATGTCATGTTTTACAGTTCGTCTTAAATTTTGCTGCTTCTGTTTACTGTTTGTGTTAAACTTTGGAATATTTCTATTTGCTGGTCAATTTTCCGGCATGTTTCTTGAGATCGGGTATATAGCCATGAATCTGGTTGTGTCTTGAAGAGATTATAGTCTAATGGAGAATTATATAATCCATTTCCTTTGGGGTTCAGTTAGTTTTGGTATTTTGTTCTTGTCCAATCAACAGCTAATATCGTTTGGTTTGGGGTTCAAAGTATATGAGGGAATACTATAATATTTTTTCTGAAATTTTTGTCTCGTCGTATTTGATATTTAGCAGATTGTGTCTTTAACTACTTGAGATATTTTTTTTCGTGAACCTATTTGATACTAGCCATGTTGTATGTTTTCATTTGTATGTACAGAGTTTAGCTGTTCACAGGCAACAGTTAGATGAAATGTCTCCTTGATCGTGCTTTTTTGAAAGATCAAAATGGTTTGCCACGATACTCGATGACAATTAGTCTATATATTGAATCCCCTTATAAGCTTGATTGATAAATTGAATGTTGATCACTGAGTATACTCATGTAAATATCTGCAGGTATAATTGTCGATATTCATTTTGGTGGATGGCTTTCGGGGTTTGACCATTCCGTGACAGTTTCAAATATGTGAACTGCATGGCAAAACATGGATCAGTAAATTTTGGTTAGAGAGAAAGTGAAAACAGGATCAGTAAATGGTAATGTAACTCTAGAAATTGTTTGTGTCGGGAGCGAACTTATGGGTGTAGTAGCTGCCATGATTTAGAACATATATAGGCAATGAATGCAAAGGAATGAGAACAATATAAATGAATTGAAGTATTTTGTCGAAACGATTGTTCATATGCTGTTGTTTTATAGGATTATGTGGCCAAGTTATAGTAGTTTTGAAGGACAAAATTAAACTAGTCAAAACTCAATTCGTGTCTGTATTTAAAAAACCCTAAATATTATTGATTAGGTCTAATAACTAGTTTTAAGACTTTGGTTTGTATGGATCTGAAAGACTCGTCATAAATTCTAGCCCCAAAGAGGTATTTATTAAAATCTTTCTCGTAATTCTCATCGAATTTAGTTAACTAGTTAACTTTTGCTCACGTGACACTATAAATTATAAGAAAAAAACTTATAAAAAGTTTCAAATATTTATTCTTTTATAATGTTGGGTAGGAATGTTAACCACAAACATTTAAATATAATCAAATTAATAGTTGTACTAATCTAAATTACTTTGAGTTTATTTTAAATTTTAAGTTAATTTTTCCATGTAGATGTCGAGTCGAGTAGGTTCGAGCTGATGTCGAGTAGTCTGGTCCCGAGTCAATGTTGAGTCGTTCGGATTCGGGTTGATGTTGAGTCGTCTGGGTCTGGGTTGATGTCGAGCCTAGCAGGCCTGAGTCGATTTCGAGTCGAACAGGCTTAGACCGATGTCGAGTTGAGCGGGCTCGGGTCGTTGTCGAGTCGAGCAAACCCGTACCAATATTGAGTTAAGCGGGCATGGGCTGATGTCGACCTAAGCTGGCTTGGATTGATGTTGATTCTAGTGAGTTTGGGCCAATGTAAAGTCGAGTGGGCTCAAGCTATATCGAATTGAGCGGGCCCAAGCCTATGTCGAGCTGAGCAAGCTCGGGCCGATGTCGAGTTGTCCAAGCCCAGGCCGATGTCGAGTCGTCGGGGCTCGAGTCGATATCGAGTCGTCCGGTCCTAGGCCGATGTTGAACCGAGCGGTTCGGACCAATGTCGAGCCGAGCGGTCCGACCGATGTCGAGCCGAGCGGTCCCGGACCGATAACAAGCCAAGCGAACCTAGGTCGATGTCGAACCGAGCAGACCTAGGCCGATGTTGAATCGTCTGGGCTTGCCTAAGTAGATGTCATATAAAAATGAATTTAATGTAATTGACAAAGTGAATTTAATCTACTTTAAATGGATTTAAAAAAAATCCAAATAAATTTGATATCATATAAAAAATCCAATGAATTTTGTAAAATCCAATCCATTATTTATATTGAACCATTTCAAAAATAATAGCCCTAACCAAAGGAAATGGTTAATTTTATTTTATATTTAATTTCTATTCAATTTTGCTATACTGATCAAATATAACTATTGTTGAATTTTATAAACGTATTAATATGAACATCCGTAGAGTAACAGGCCATAAATCGTATACCAAAATGCTCCAGCAAAACGCCATTCAAATATAAAGTATAAAAGGTGGGCAAAAAATCCAAATTACAAAATCCAATCCATAATGATCCAAATTCATATTAGTTTTAATTTATTTAAATGAATTTATCTCAAATTCAAATTCAAATCCATATTTTTGTATTTTAAATCCAATCCATTTAAATGAATATGGATTAGATATGGATTGAATATATTTTTGGATTATCCAAATTGCATTTTGGGTTGGATTTTGACTTGGCCCGATCTAGGTAGAGCCAAGACAGTCTGGGTCCAGATTGAGCAAAGTCGGCCCAAGTCCACATCAAGCTGAGTCGTTCGGGTCCAAGTCGAATCGAGTCGGTATGGATCAAAGTCGACCAAGTCGTTTCGGACCAAAGTCAAGCTGAGTCAACCCTGGGTCAAGTCCAGCTGAGTGGCCGATATTGAGTCGATACGAGTCGTTCGGAGTCGATATCGAGCCAAGTTGGCCCAGGCCAATGTCTACTCGAGTCGATTCATGCCCATGTCGAGCTGAGTCTTTCGAGTTCCATATGGAGTCGAGCGGGCCCGGGTCGATATCCAGACGACCAAGCCAAGGCTGATGTCGAACCAAGCAGACCCAAGCCGTTGTCAGGATCGTCAAAGCCCGGGCCAATGTCGAGCAGAGCAAGCCAAAGCCGATATTGAGTCGAGCGGACCCGGGAAGATGTCGAGTCGAGCAGGCTCGAACCGATGTTGCGCAGAGCAGGCATGAATCGATGTCGAGTCGTTCGGGTCCGGGTTGTTGTCCAGTGTCCGAGCCTGAGCCGATGTCGAGTCGTCCGGGCCGTTGGCTATTTCAAGCTAAGCGGGCCAAGGTCGATACTGAGCTGAACGGGCCCGGGTCAATGTCGAGTTGAGCGGGCCCGGGCCGTTGTCACATCGAGCGAACCAAGACTGATGTCGAGTCGTGCGAGCCCGAGCCAATGTAGAGTCGTGTGGGCCCGGGCCAATGTGGTGTTGTGCAGGCCCGGGCCGATGTCGAGTCTTATGGGTCCGAGTCGATGTCTCATGGGCCGATCTGGAGTCGTGCGGGCCCAGACTTATGTCGAGTTGTCCGGTCCAGGGCCTGATGTCTATCTGTCCGGGCACGGATCAATGTCGAGTTGTTCGTGCCTAGGCTGATGAGTCGTCCAGACCCGAGCCGATGTCCATCGTTCGGGCTTGGACCAATTTTAGGTCGTCTGGGCCTGGTGTCGAGAAGAGCAGGTTCGGGCCGTTGTCACGCCGAGCAGACCAAGACTGATGTCGAGTCGTGCAGGCCCGACCTGATGTCGCGTGGTGCAGGCCCGGGCCGATGTTGAGTCGTATGGGTCCGGACCGATGTCGAGTCGTACGAGCCTGGGCCGATCTGGAGTCGTGCGGGCTCGGTCCCATGTCAAGTCGTACGGGCCCGGGCCGATGTCGAGTCGAGCAGGCCCGTGTCGTTGTCATGTCGAGCAGACCAAGACTGATGTCCAGTCGTGTGAGCCCAGGTCCATGTAGAGTCGTGCGGGCCTTGATTCATACGGGCATGGGCCGATGTCGAGTTGTACGGACCCGTACCGATGTTGAGTCGTACAGGCCAGGCTGATGTTGAGTTGTCCGGTCCCGGACCTGATGTCGAGTCGTCCGTTCTTGGGCTGATGTCGAGTTGTCCAGATCGTCCAAACCCGAGCCAATTTTGAGTCGTCTAGGCCTGGGCCGATGTCGAGTCATTCGAGACCAAACCGATGTCGAGTTGTTTGGGCTCAAGATGTCGAGTGGTCCGGGCCTGGGTCAGTGTTGAGCCGAGTTAGTCCGCATCGATCCAAGATATCAAAATGAATTTAATGTATTTGAGAAAGTAGATTTACTCTAATTAAAAAAGTGGATTTAATCCACTTTAAATAGATTTTAGAAAAATCCAAATAAATTTGATCTTTTCTAATCCATTTATTTGGATTTTAAATTCAAACCATTTATTTGGATTTGATGAAAAATCCAATGCATGACCACCCCCACATATTAGAATTATAATACGATGACATAAATTTAAATTAGTGATTTGATCCAATTTCAGTGCGACCGGACAGAAGAGGGTAAGTTTACCAAAGGTCTTTGGTTAGTACAAACTAAAAGACTGAAAGAAAAATCACTAACATAATATAATACTCAATGGCAATTGTAAGCCATCTTCCAATAACTAGGCAAGAAAAGTAAAAGTTCAAGCATCCTAAGACTAAGACAAATGGACAATCCATCGCAGAGTAGATAATACTGAACGAAGACAGTGTCAATGCCCAAATAAAAAAATTATTGCTCCAGGAGGCACCATCTTCATATTTTAACCCATTCCATATGATACTTCTAGTAGTACGGCATGTAACGATTTGGCCTCCTAAACCTAGGAACCTTCCTGCAGGATATTTGATGTAAGTGAAATAAAAATAAAAACATCAAGCAAAACTATGCTCACACCATATGCAAATTGAGATGTGGGGTGCAACATACCCATATCCATAAGGGGAGAAAAAGTAAGGAGGAGTATATGGCCTCCTGAAGCCATATGCCATGTAAGGATTAAACCGTCTAGGTCGATGTTGTTTCATTCCAGGGACATTGGTCCTCTTAGGCAAAACCTATAAATACAAGTATCCAAATGATTAAATGCTACTAAATTAAATTAATAATATATTGGCTGATTGAAACAATAGTATCCTAGTTCAAATAATAACTCAATGGACACAGCGTACCTTCAGTTGCCGGCCATGCAGTTCAGATTCATTCAAGAGGATAGCCTCTTGAACAGCTTCAACTTCAACAAATTCCACATAAGCGAAACCTTTAGGCTGGCCAAACTTGTCTGTCAGGATAGTGACCCTGTTAACAGTACCACAGGATTGAAAGTGTTGCTGAACTTCTTCTGGTGTGCATGCATAATCAACCTGCACCACCCAAATCAATTTCAAGGGATTTTGATGTCGGTAATATCATGTTAATCAAAAAGGGGCTTACACTTGAATCAGTATCATAAAAAAGAAACTAGATTCCCGATTTACATCATTACATCATATATATCACATTGTTCCAGTAAAAAATTATAATATTACACTTAGAAAAACTGAAAAAAATATAAAAGTTCATAACTTAATTATGATCTATTTAACTTGGAATTGCATAAATTACAAAGGACAATTCATTTAAGAAACTCTGGAGCATAATTTTTCCTTCAATTCTATCTCCGCATTATTACCTTTTCTATTGAAATCTTTACATTACTATTTTTGTCTCTAACATTATACCTCTTCAAAAGAATGGTTGACAGATCACCCTCTGACTAAGACAAACGTCAGTGCAACTCATCAACAGAAATATGTATTTACCAACTCCTCAAACAACAGAAGAATTCACCAGTTCTTACTTCGTAAACCTTTCAATCTAATCGGCCACCCTCTTAGATCTCAAACAATTATTATTTATAACTGCAACATGCAGAGACAAGCATCTTCCCAACTCCTTAAACGTCAGAAGAATTTCAACATTTCTAACTCTATAAACCACCCATTCCTATCAACAGGACGTCCAAAACACAAAACCTTACCAAGCTATGCACCCTATTTATGTAACTTTAATTTATGTCCAGAGTCATTTTACAGGCTCTTCTCAAACTTACGATAAAACCCTTTCCTTCTACTCCTTGGTTTCAGCCTCCTTATAGCCATTTACAATAAACCCTTTTTTCTGGTATACAAGTTACTCCCAAGAATGGCCAAGGAAGTAATGCATCACCAGTAAAGGATGTACAAGAAAAGCCTAAACATATTGGTCATAATTCTAACTTTTTCTGTAAAAATTTCACTATTATAATTTTGCAAGATGGTATAGAAGAGAGGGAAAAAGAATGCAAAATAATTATTCACTTGAAACTCAATGATTTTTGAAAACACTTGAAATGAGAAAGAAAATACCTAAATACCAGTTGGTCTAATTTTACAGTGATGAAAAAAATATGAGATAAAAAAGACAGCAGGCAAGCTGCATGCCAATGGGCATGCTGACCAAATGGAACACAACAAAGGTACTACAGACCTCACGGCAATCAACAATAGGGCTCTAAGACTAGGATTGCAAGCCCAGCACTTACAGAATGTTCTTCCAAAAGAACCACAAGCTGTCTCCTCCAGGAGTGAAGTTGATGCATCTTTAACACATTCTACTCCAGCTGTACCAGTTTCATCCATCCATGAAATGCCACTAATATTTTCCTCAACATATTTTTTTTCCTCTTCTATTTACTCATTTCTTCTTTTTTCTCAACTTGATCTACTTTTCTTTCTGTATAATGTTTTTTTTCATCTTTTTTCCCTTTTTCTTTTCAGAAACTTAGTTTTTTCCTCCTCAATCTTTTGTCTTTGTTTTCCTTCATGCATCTTATTAAATTTCATAAGCATAATATACTTTCTTTTTTCCCTCTAGAACAACCCTAAGAGACACCAATCACATTGTCCCACACACAAAACATACAATGCATCCCAGCGCTAATTATAGAACCTGAGTAATAAGAATGACCCTGCGATCATAGTCAGACAAAAGTCAAACCCTGTCTCCGAATATTAACAGTATTCACTCCAAAACAAAAAGAATATGCATTTTCAAATATATCATAATAAAAGAATACAATGCAAAATGAAAGAAACATCTAGAATTCAGTGCAAGACCCATTCAACAAAAGTTTCTATTGAAAGAACTAAAAGAATTACAGAATGCTTCAAAACCAGGCCAAATTAATAGATAGCCTAAGTCAGGACACTTATGTTATCCCTAGTGATAAACAAGGGCAAGAAGTTTAAAATTTTAGAATTATCAAATGTCAATCAAAAAGGACAGTCCGATGAAAATAACTACATGAAGGTGAAGGTTTGCTAAATACTTTATATGAAATCTTTCATAGATCACGGCTAATTTCAACATAGCATTGGCAATAAAACATTAAGAATGGGAAAAAAAATGTTTCAGGAAGCTCTAAAGAAACTACTCAATGAAACTCAAATTTCATATTTGATAGACTTATTTTATTTTCTAGTGGATTTGGATGACAGACTCCAATTACTAAGATCTCTTGCATGTTTTTCACTACTTTTTCCTTGTATCACAGACAACTAGATCCAAATTTATGAGCCCTATCACTGGTCTATGGAAAAAGCACCAAGATGAAATATCTATCCAACTTAAACAGTTAATGGATGATAATACTATTCACTCCTAGATTGCATGAAATATCAAATATGTAATCCATGTATAATTGATATGCATAATACACAATAGAGCGGGACTCTAGGCACAAAGAAACTGAAACATAATGCCATTGCCAAGTATAATCATCTCCACAATTTCACATTGGCATGACATTTAAAGTAACCCTTACATACGAGTAATACCTAGTGTACCACATCCACATCTAAAATTGGAAATTATAAATTTGATATAAAAAACATCATATTATTTACTTAGATGACCGCTATGTACTTTTAGTTCAAATTACTTGAGACTGAAAATTTGATAAAAAGAGCTTAAGAGATGTGTTATCTCCTAGCTGATAAGAAAAGGCTATATCTAGGTAATCAATGCCAATAAGTAAAAACAACATTTTAGGACAGACTACTTGACCAATCTAAACATGTTTAAGTTGTATAACCAAGATAAATTATTCTATCAAAATTAAAAGATTATAACCACTGCCCTGGTGTGCCACGTTGTCTTAATTGATCTGATTAAAATAATTAATTTTACAATTAAAGTGGAACATTTATAATCAAGTTTGGAATGATAAGTGAATAAATAACAAACTGAAAGTTAAGTTATTGCAAATTACAATTTCCCGATTACGAAAAGTGTTTCACAATTGTGAAACTTGGTTACAGAACCCATCAAGAGTGTATTGAATATTATATTGCACCAAATAACGTAGGATTAAGATATTTTTGACAGTAGAAGACTCATAAAACAGGATGGGGAAATTAAACCACTCACAAACACCATGTCTCTATGTGTGTGTCTAAATAAACTAATATTATTTTACAGCAATGCATAAAGACCACAGACCAGTTATAGGTAAAATGTAAATGGTTCTTGCAATTTTTCTGACCGATTCATACTTGGTTAGGTGGTTTAATAGCTAATATGTAAGCTATCAGTTCAAAGGCTGGACCTAACAATTTGGTAGATCAGTTTTTGGTTTTAGGTTATCTAATCAATCCAGTCGGACTGTTTCAACATACTCAACTTGAGTTAAATAGGACTAATAAATACTCAATATAGTTCGTATTAACCAAATCAGGTCCTGTCATTTAGTTGATTAGGAAAACGATTTTGTACCCAACTAAAAAGAGTAGACGGATGGATGCAAACTTACACATAAAAAGGCAGAGAAGGGAAATCATGATTCAAATTGAAAAACTAGTGATAATAAAAAAAAGGATAGGATGTAATTCATACATTGCCGACAAAAACAGACCGAGAATCTGCCTCCTCCTTGTTTGCCTGAGAAGCAGCTGCATTAGCAGGATCTGCAAAAAGTATTCAGTCTTGAAGTTTAAAAAATGATGGGAACTGTCTTTAGATAGTAGTCACACGATTTGGTAAAAACAATAGATTTCACAAAATATAGTTCAGCAAAAGGCATTGTGTTTTACCAAAATTTTAACCGCAGTCAAGGAAGTATACAAATAAGAATAATTCAAATAAAATTACCTTGACTAGAAACTAAGAATTAATCATAGTTAGCAATGGCAAATAGTGAAGTGGGGGACAACTGCAAAAAAACAGTATAGTGGTATAGCACATTGCGGCATAACTGCTATGGTCCGCTACTCGAATTTGAAACTTTGATCTCGAATACGAGTTTTAAGAGATTTTTATTCAAGCTCTGGTGTTTTTAGGTTGTATCAATACATCAAATTTACTGAAAACCTGGTGAGTTTTAGGTTTTATGAACAATAATGATAGATGAGATTGAAGAGGTTATTGTTCAGGTTCTGGTAAGTTTTAGGTTTTATCAATAATCGCATTCTTTTAATTTTAACAGAAGAGTTAACGTTCCACAAAAAGAAAGAATCGCATAAAGATGATAACGAAAGTACTCTCAAGCGATCAAACCGACAACAAGATTTGAAGAAGATCCGATAACAGCAAGATGAGAAAACTCGAGGATCAGTTCGAAATAAAAATGAATAGTGACTAACCAAAAGATGATAAGATAAAATTGATGAATTGAACTAAGGATAATGAAAAGATGTAATGAAAAACCTTGAACGCTACCAATTTCCTTCTCGACCTTAGCTTGCATCTCGCGAAGCGCTGCGGCTTCCTCTTCCATCTCCTTCAATCGGCGCTTCATCTCGTCTAGCTCCTTGACGGCAGCGTCATCATCGGCGGCGGACATGTCAACATCCCCTTCCATCTCACCCTCGTCGGGAATCTCTCCTCCGTACACCTCATGCTCTTCCTCCTCCATCTCCCGATTCTACAAAACCCAACGCAACAAAGCCTTTTATCTACCCTACACCTCCCTGCCAACAACACGATTGTTGGAATGAAAACTAGGGTTCTTCTTGATTATTATTTATAATTCTTATACATTCTACGTGTTTGATTTGGGAAATTACACGAGAGCACTGTGTTGTGTTACCGCCTGGACGAGTTTAGAGTGGTATTTTTACTACGATTTTAGCACTTACAATAAATTTTTATTTTCATATAATTAAATCAGAATATATAGTATATTCAAATATATGATATTATAAGTATATATCTGTAATAAAAAATAAATATTCTGTATAATAAAAAATTTGTTTGTTATGTGAGGTTGATTTTATTTATTGATATATTTTAAGAAAATCTTTTAAAGATTCAAATTAAAGATGTAAGTTATAAAAAATATCAAGCATACTACACATAAACCATAAGATAATTCACATAATTAGAATAGCATAGATAGATTGTGTATGTGAAGGGGAAATTTATTTAGAATATCTAATTAATTAATAGAATAAAGAGATACAAAGTATGTTATCTTTTACATTAAAAATTAGTTACTAGTTATTGAAAATAAAACTTAATATATAT
>Ga0123341_1002413_pt1 | contig 15349 bp, 6 predicted proteins | sample Turbeapinknodule_FD_89959 | JGI IMG/M metagenome (GOLD analysis project Ga0123341, IMG submission 89959) | Root nodule microbial communities of legume samples collected from Mexico - Turtle bean Mexico pink nodule | ecosystem: Host-associated > Plants > Roots > Nodule | place: Mexico: Nepantla... | reverse complement strand
TTTCAGTTTTACCTTTCGACTTGATTTTTAAATGTAAGAAAAGATAAAAAAGATTAAATATAACAATATTTCAAATTATTAATATTTTTTAAAATAAGATCTAAAATTTTATTATTTTAAATAATTACATTATTTTTATGAGTTTTTAAAATTTTGACATCTTTTTAAAATTAAAAATAAGTTAACAATATCTCAAACTAAATAAGATAAAAAGAAAATATGAAAAATATAAAAAAAAACTCAAATTATTACTTTTCATATGATACCTACAATTATTTTGAAATCTCCATATTTTTTTAAAATTTCTTAAGAAACAAGATGGTTTATTATAAAATATTAAACTTTTCTATATGCGTAGATTATTCTTTAGAACATTGTCATCCAAAGAGACATTGTTGGAGTTTGCTTTAAACGTTGCATAACAAAGGTTGTACTTATAACATGGGAATAATTAAATTGAAGCAAATTTATTATAAAGGTAATTTAGCTTATTTTATATTTTAATTTCTTATCAATCGCCTCTAGAACATAGTTCTCATTTCTCAGCTATTCTTTGTTGCAGCACAGCACTCTCTGCTTCTACTGCCATTACCACAGAACCCCAACATCTCGAAATTGATACTGTAACTTGTTAATTTCCCTCCAATCTATGGATTCTGAAAAAGCGTTAGAGCTTGTCAAGCACGGTGTCACTCTTCTCTTCCTCGATGTTCCTCAGTACACTATGGTCGCCATCGATACTCAGGTACTTATATTCTTTCATTATTTTCTGGATTACCAAGTTGTTGTCTTTTTATTTCAATGCTGTCATCATGGCATCTGAAAATAAAATTTGAAATTCGTGGGGTGGAAAGCTAAAATAAAAGTCCAACCTTTATTTGATATTTGTTTCACACTGATAATCTGACATTATTTTTCTTCTGTTTTTCGTTTCGTAGATGTTCTCTGTGGGACCTGCTTTTAAGGGTATTAAGATGATCCCTCCTGGCACTCACTTTGTGTACTATAGTTCATCAAGCAGGTTTGATCATCTTGCCCAGTTATCCAGGCCTAGTTTTTAACTCACATCACTCTTTTGTTTAGTTCTTTTTATTCCTGCGAAATCCTATGTTTCCCCTGTGGATATATTGGGGAGCCTATTAGTAGATTAAAAGGCAAAGATAAGAGTGGTGGGTGTTCTTGTCTTTTCTGTGAGTATTAGTGTCCTTTCAATCTTATATACTGTGGCAAAGTGTATTTTTTGGGAAATAACCTTGGACCATAGTATTTGAAATGATTTATCTCTTTCATATGGTCTCTCTATTATCATGTTTGCTGACCATATAATGTTTTGAGCATAAGACGTCACTGTTTCTGTCAGTTGCTAGAAATGATAGTTTTAAATTCATGATTTTTCAAATTATTTGGTGCATTGAATTTTTCTTTTGGGGGATTCATGCAGAGATGGAAAAGTGTTCTCACCAATTGTTGGATTCTTCATTGATGCTGGCCCTTCAGAGGTATGAAAAGAAAAAATTCGGTTTCTAAAATAGTTGAATGAAATTTACATTAATCTTGGTTCGACAGAGCTTTGGTCGAATATTTTTTATAGTTAAAAATCACGATTGGCCCCATATCTTAATGATGTAATTACTGTTCGTACTTATTATTTGACAATGGAATCACAGTTGAGACGGGGTGTAATCTGTATGCTTAGCTTTTAAATATTTTTTTTTTTCTTTTTGATGACATTGATTTTTGCTATGGTTTTTTGATAGATTCTCCAGGACATTAGTTCATTATTTTTGTACTGGCCTATTGGAAAATGTCCATGATACGTCAAAGCTTAAAAAATTGAGAAATGAATTAGTTTTGAATAATACCAATACTAGTTTTATGAAGAAGGTAAAGTGACGTAAACATTTCCTGTTAATTGAGCTAGAAGTTTAACTGTGACTCTATTTCCTTGCTGAATGATGGTGAAGTTAAAACTATTACATACAGTTATTGCCTTCTTGGTGAGGAATTATTTTCTTACTTGTACATCGTTCTGTCTTTCAATAATTTTGGGGTGTAAGTGCACTTTAACCATCTTCATTATAAGTAAACTGATATCTAAAAATGAAGATAGAGTTATAAATGTGGGAGCTGGGAATTATCCAAAGCAATCAAGACCTTGAAGAAAGGTGAATAAAAGATTAAGAACGAGAAACATGCAACACAACAGGTTAATTTCTCTGTAAATCTAACAAAGACACTCCTATAAAAAAGGCATTAGAACAGTATCACTGAGAATCAAGGAGAAATACTTAATCTATTTATCAATGCTCATCTGTTTAACCCTGTTTGTGGTTACTATGTATTTCCAAAAAATATAAGAAAAATGTGATGGTGATTATGTGGTTTTTGGTGTCATGACCATGCAGGTAATTGTTCGTAAATGGGATCAACGAGAGGAAAGGTTAGTCAAAGTTTATGAGGAAGAGGTATGTGTTTGGTTAAAATTTTAACATAGATATAATTAACATAACATGTCTGTAATGCAGCAAAATGTCATGATTGATGTAGTTTACATCCTGTTAGTCAAATTGGCTTATCGTGAGAAAAATATTTGGAAAACTATAATTTTAGTGAATTTCCTTCACAGGGTTTGTGCATTTTGTAGAAAATGTGGAGTATCCCCTAAAACTCTGTCAAATTAGTGCTAATTTGTGTTTGTGTTTATATATCAGCCACAACTTACCAAGGAAACAATTTTTCTGCTTTCATTTCTTTTTATTCCATGCTCTTCATTTTATGGCACATATTTATTCTGTTTTATCTGTTTATCATTTAGGAAGAAAGATACAGTCAAGCTGTTAAAAATTTGGAATTTGACAGACAACTTGGGCCTTACAATCTTAGCCGTTATGAAGATTGGAAACAATTATCTAATTTTATCACAAAGAGTGTCATTGAACGGCTTGGTATGCCATTTACATGACTGATGTGTTCTGTGTATTAAACACTTCATTGATAATTTGATCTTGTATTATATTGTTAATATTGATTTTATGAATCAGAACCAATTGGAGGTGAAATTACTGTTGAATGTGAAAATGAGATTGTTAGAAACACTACTAAAATCCCATTGGAAGAAGCACCAGAGAAGCAGCTGGAGGTTGGTAATTCTGCATCATCTGTTGGCAAGTCTCATAGGAAAGGATGTTATTATACCTCAATTCCACGTGTTGTTAAATGCAAGGGTATTAGTGGGCAGGAACTTACTTCTTTAAATCTTGACAAGGTTGGTATACACACACTGCTGAATGTTTGGTCCCTGAAAAGTAATTGTTATAAAAGGCTTACTATAATCAATTCTCTTACCCTGAAATTTTTACATATTATTGTTTGCTGATTTGTGCACTTTTTTTGTGTACCTTCTCAGACACAATTGTTAGAAACTTTACTGGCAAAAGATTATGGAGGTTCTGAAGACATGCTTCTTGGAGAACTGCAGTTTGCATTTGTTGTCTTTTTGGTATTGTGGATGAAACGTATTTTCTTTATATATTTTGTTGACTTTTGTTCTATCCAATGTGACATTTTGCAATGGTGCAGATGGGCCAATCGCTAGAAGCATTTCTCCAATGGAAGTCATTAGTTAGCCTTTTGTTTGGCTGCACTGAAGCAGTAAGCATTACTTTTCAACCAGACTGAATAATGCATGCATATACTCTCTGCCTGGACTGTGGAGTTTCTGTCTTATTCAGATACTTGTCTGTGTCATGATCCGTAAACCAACTATCCCAAAGATTTCAAGCAGTTAGGTGAAGGCATGCAAGTGGTTTTATATTGCATCTCTAACATACACCGTTACGTGAAGCCCTTTGGGCTTGAAGGGTGGATAACATGTTTAGCTGTTGGGTGAAAGCAGGGGAATGGTTTTATATTACATCTCTAACAATCTGCTTTTCCACCTCAAAAAATAAACATATTGAATTGCTGATGTTGAATATATCAAAGCTGTTTAATCAAACTTTCAAACTGTATGAGATGTCTATATTTAATTAAACACAATAGTTAAGTTGTTAACCATTATGATTTTCATTAATCTGCTGTTCAATTGACTTAGTACAAGTGATATATGTGTGTGTGTGAACCTCTAACATTCATCTTTTGAGTTAATAAACTCGTTATTGGGTTCTTGATTATTTTATTAACAGCTTACGCCTTAAGTGAAGTGGCTCAATGACATCTGCTTAATGTCTGTTACTCTATATTCAATGAGTATTTATGTTTTCTTGGATGCTTGTTTGGTCTTTCAACTTGGTGGGTCAGTTTGTTAAGTTCTTTATTCTAACTTGGATTCTATGGGCTTTACCATTTTTCCTTTGCATCATTTGCCAGAGGGTTCCTCATCTTTTGAGATTTGTGCTTCTAGCCAGAAAGTAACATAACAAGAGACATCATTTTCTATTCTTTTTTATGGAGATTTCTGCAATATTTTTCCCATGAACACTTTTTGCTTCTTTCTTAGGACATTTTATGGTGGTAGAGCGTCGGTTATGTGTTAGGAGTCCCACATTAAATAGGATAAACTAATTGGATATGGATAGAAGACCACCCTTGTTGGTTTTGGTAAGATATGTAGTGTTGGATTGCATAGGTACAAATCAATTTGAAGTTGTATGATTTCATAGATATATAATTTGTTATTATGTTTGCATGACTTTGTATGCTCTTTTGCAGCCTTTCCGCACACGAACTCAACTATTCACAAAGGTGAACTTTTTAATATACTTTTCTTATTTTTGTTACCTTTAGCACAAAACAGTAGCATTAATCCTTGGAATGCTGTTAAATTCATCCTTAGTTTTAGCTGTTCTGACTTCTGAATGTAGTCTTGGAACTGCAAACTACTGATTGTTCATTAAAAAAATGAGTCACGATCTTGAATCTTGTATTATTTGTCAAACTCATTTCAATGTTTGGAAATCAGAATTTTCACCTTCACACTTTTGTGGTTTGGGGTGTGAAAGCAGGGGAACTAAAATAAAGTTCCGTTTAGCAGACTATATGTAGTCCTAGAAATAAGGGAGAAGTGTTTGGCAGGTCTGGTGATATTTAAATGGGTGGACTGTACTTATCAGAACAAAAAAAAATCTACAAAGTAATTCAATTGAGGCAGCAAATAATATGAATTATATTATAGTCCATAAGTTTAATGTGTTAGTTGTTTGAGATAGTTTATAATTTCTAGTTTAGGGTTCTTCTTTGACTATTTGTAATATATAACTTTTTATTTAGGATCCTGTCTTTATCATTATGTACATCAATTTGATTGGATTTCTTTTTTATCAGGAATCCATGGTTTTTTAAATTTCTGGTATATTTGAGATGTCTTCGTTAATACTTTAAAGTTGGTCTAAAATTCATGTACCTTGCCTGCTTTCTCGTTTTCCGATCATCTTCTCTTGCCGAACTCATTTCTATTACATTGCGGATTCTTGCAGTTCATAAAAGTCATCCATAATCAACTAAAATACGGACTACAAAATGATCACATGGATACAGGATCCACACTGTTGGATGATTCTTTGATTTCTGCTGATAGCTTTTTGCACCATGTTTGCAAGGTATGTTCACTGATGATTACTCAATAGTCATATGAAAAATTAATTTTTTACTCTGACCTACCTTTATTAATTCTAAGTAGCTGGATTGGCACATATTCTGGTCAGTTATGGATTTTAAGATCCTGAAATTCTAAAACTCGTCATTTTAGCATAAAAAAACACTAGTCAATCTTCAATGTAGATGTTAGAAGTTCATTTCAGATATTTGATGTATAATGGTTAGCATCTTAGATTGCACATTTTTTTCCTCTAGTTGATATTGCCTCCACTTTCTGATCATCCTTTTGTCTTTTTAGTAGTTAGTGCCCTTATACCCAAAACTGTTACATAAGCAACTCATTCCAAGGTGTAAATCAGAAAAACAACCTCATAATTTTTGTAAGAATAATGTAGGTTTTTCAGAATGCAGTTTCCTTTCCTAACTGAAAATCAAATTCTCCAGATTTAAGCATATCCATCCTTCCTACTGGCATCAGCATCCCTGTTTCCAGAATAACACAATTAACGCATTCTTAGAACAAACAGACATATTTTGTAAGGCTACCACAAGATGTCAGAATGATAAAATATACAGATGTTTTTGTGAGAACTCTAACTTCTAAAAAATTTTCAAGGGAGCCTTGGTCAGGGTAAATGGCACTAGAAGAAAATTCCCCATTCTTGTTCTATGATTCAGCTATCCTCCTTACAAGGCAGGTTTTATTTTGAGGAGGCCTTTGATTCTTGTGGACTAGTTGCCCAAAGTATTGTCTCTTTCTGCTAATACTAATTGAATATTACTTTACCATTACAGAAAATTGATTTTACATGCTTTCCTGAGCTCAATTGCAACTTATTCCTTTTGATTGTTTTGGAATTGCAGGACTTCTTTTCATCATTGCTAGATGGGTCGGTTATTGATGGAGATCTTTTAAAATGGGTACGAGCATGGAACTCATGTTTTCATACAATGTGATATTATTGATATTCCACCCTCCCTACCCTAACCTGCCACATAATAAAGCATTGATGTTTTAAAAGAAGAAAAAGAAAAAGTGAAGGGTAAAAAAAGTATTAGAATAAAGTGACTTCAAGTGGCACGCGCTGCACGTGCTTGAAATATGCAGGAATACAATATTTGATGGATAGATTTTGAAATTTTCGAAGAAAAAAAGTTTCCTGGATATGTTGGTCCTCCATATTATTTATATGAATTTTTAGGCTGAAAACTTGTTGATGTGATATGTATAATTGCCTCTATGAACAATCTCTTGTCAATATTTAGGGAGTAACAATTCTAATCACCTTAAACACATGCATGTTCTAATTTGAGATTATCATGCGACAGGGTTTGGACTGTAGAGTATAATGCCAAGTCTATAATGACTGTCTATGCTTTTGCTTTATTTTGTCTGCTATAAAATTGGTTGCGGACTTGCAGCATTTGCTGCTTGCTAGGTACTATGTATTTGATTATTTGTGAAGAGGAAATTGCAATCTCCCTGTTCTTGCAGACAAGGAAATTTAAGGAGCTGTTGGAGAGCAGTCTAGGGTGGGAGTTTCAGCAGGGCAGTGCTGGTGATGGGATATATTTTGAGGAGAATGATGAGGTCTGTATATGAATCTATTGGAGTTTCTTTGCTTTGTGACTGTTGCTTTTTGGTCTGTATATGTTTGTTTGTTCATGGACCTTGTTGGTTCACTTTGCAGTATGCTCCTGTAGTGGAGATGTTGGATGATGAAGCTCTAGTAGGTTAAAAATGTGGATCATGTCATCATTCTCATGCCACTTTGCATTGCCTTTTGGCCAACTTACTCTCAAGCTCTACCCTTCTCATAGATTGTACAGTAAGGCATACCTAAGCTTCACATTTGCAGACAAACTCTAGGAAAATCACTTTACAGCATTCAAAATTTCAAATTGAGTTAAAAGTCAGATGTTGGATCTGAAGTAGAAATTCAGTAACTTTTCTCTTTGCTGTGATAGACTTTCAATAACTTTGATGGAGGTTGATATTTATTATTTACAGAGCTGCTCAAATTTGGTATTTTTCTAGCTTTCATAGATTAAGAAACTTGTGGATTTATTATGACTTGTTTGAGACAATGAGATAATCAGAAGCAGATGAAATTGTACTACGTATATGACCTGAATTGCACTATTTTATTTTTAATTCCTTGATCTTTTTCTATTTTTCTTCTATCTCTCTTCTTTTTTATTAACACTTGGGATTTTGTTCTCATTTTTAGCATCTACATGACAACCAAGGGTAGCCAACTTGTTAGGTTTTAACGTTTTTAATTAAATGTAAGAAGAAAATTATTATTTTTACACGTCAAATTATTCAATTCCAATCAATAATTGAAACTTACTCAAAATATTTTATTATACTAGTGTTTTGTTTGATTGTTTTAGAACGTGACTTTAATTTTAACGTTAAAATATAATGTAACATTTGCGTACACCATTGTTTATTCCTGTGTTCACATTTCGTTCAATAAATTTAGTCATATTAACAATCAATGAAGTTAATGTCAAATTATTAAATACAGAGAAAGGGTAATATCTTATTCAATACATGTATGTTTTCCTACCCTTACAATTTATTTAAATTAAGTTCATAAAATGTCTTACTTTATCATAAAAAACTTGATTATATCAATTAATATCATAGTTCACATTGAAAATTAAAATTTGTTTCTCAGTTAATTTCTTAGAGTGTGATTTGTTCCACCTTAAGGAAAAAAAAACTTTTGGTAACAAGTGCTTACACAAAAATGAATAAAGTAATGTGTCTTGCACAGATATAAGTAGATTGATATGAAAGTCAATGGTGTGGTGTAGTGTGGCATGGAAGTGTGGGCAGTGAGTCTGAATCACTTCATGCCTACACACATCACTGCTACTTGCTACTACTATGGTAGACCAGGGATTGCCATCTATGACCACATTAATTGAAAATTCAGAGTTTGGTCCTCACTCCTTACTGTCCAAGCAAGTGGAAAATATAGTAAGATTTTTGGCACTTTTTAATGTTTTATCATGATTGGCTCCAGCATAAGGTCCTCTCACTCCATGCCAAATGCCATCACCAAATATGGTTTCTTAATATGCTCAATGTCAACCCTTGATCATCTACACCAACTTTTGTCAATATCATAATACTAAACTACCAACATTCACTTCCTTCTCCACCTTCCAACTCTTTCATTTGTTTGGTCAAAATAAGAGAGAAAACAAACACCATACACATTAATGGGTTATTGCTGAGTTATATAAGGAAAAAGATTCAATATTTAAATTCAGGAAAAGACAAATGCTATGGTAAGTTTACAATAGTTTTAGTCAAAAAAACCTCTTTTTTTCTCTGTCCAAACCCCGAACATATATCTAACTCTAACCTTTTTGCCTGAAAATTTGCATTTTCAGCATAAAAAGTTGTGATGCTCTTGAATCATATCCATATTACCTTAAAAAAATCAAATGTTTTCACACCATCAATTGTGTGTTTCCAACTTATTCTTATGAGTGATATTAGTCAACAATAGCATCCACCAGACATTGAATGGTCTTTTGGGTTATAAAAAGCTTTGAACTTTCACAACCATCTCTCTGCCTCTCTGTCTGTCTCTCTCTCTCTCTTGTATATATATTATATTAATCTAACGGTTGAGACCATGCAAAGATAAGGTTGGAGCTATGGGTCCCACCAAGGCCGAAAATAAAAAAGGCAAACCATGGAATCAATAAATTCATATATGACAAGGGACAAGAAGAGCAATAACAACAGCACACCCTTTATCAGTTTATGACATGTTTTTTATGAATTAAAAATTTACTAAAAGTACAGAACTTATTAAGTAAGAAACATTAAAAAATGGATAAAATAATTTTACAGTTTATAAGGTTAAATTAACTGATAGAAGTTGTTTTAATGATCTTGAATTCTGTCATGGATGCTCGTGATTTTGTGACTTATTAAAGTGGTTCTATCTAATCTCTTATTTAAAGAAAAAAAAATGTATTGATAATATTTGTGATGACATCATGTTCCACTGGTATAATCTAATGTAAGGAAAGTGCAGCATCAGGTCAACCCAGTTGTGGTTTTTGTTTTGTCCCTCCAAATGGTCAAAAGTCAAAAGCATGAAGTTTCCAAGATCACTCCTAAGGCGTTCACATTCACACACCCACAATCCTTAGGAACTGGAAGCCATTGCATTGAATAGGGCGGTTAAATCCGCGGTTGACAGCTAACCTTCATGTGGAAATAGCGTTCCTTTCACACTTGCATTCTTGTTTTTCTCCTTTTCACGGGCTCTCTCATCTTTTCATTTTGCTTCACCATCATCATCTTTCATCTGCACCACTTTCCAGAACTTCAACTTGTTACTTATTTACTCCCCTCTCTCTCTCTCTCTCTAGCTTCTGTGTTCTTCACCAGTTCTCTCTTCATGGGGTGCTGCTTGAGTGCCAAGATCAAAGCAGAGAGCCCTCCACGCAACGGTAATCAACATTCTTGCATGTGTTGCTTTTAGCCTTCTCCGCCTCCCCCTTTGCTTCAACTTTTTGGGTTGATCAGCTTGTTTGGATTCCTTTAGAGTTTGATTGACTTAACTAACTGTTGTCTTTGTATTTTTGCTGTTCTTTTTGATAAAATATGGTTTGTGGGCACTTTGAAACGTGGATGATAGTTTTGGCAGCTTCATGTGTGGAAGAGGAAAACAATTTTCGGACATTTTTGTCTGTTTTTGAAGTATGATTCACAAATCACAACACAAGGGGAGACTTGCTTTAATTGGTTTTTTGTGCTTGCTGGGTAGTTTTGCTGTCATGTAGGATTTGGTGAAGGCTGCAAGAGTAGATGAAAATAAACAGTAACTGGAACCGTATAGTTGGTTTCTTACAAAGGATTGTGGAAATAGTAAAAAAAATGAATTTTTGATTTTTTTAATTTTGGAGCATTGGATGAGCAAATCCTCTTGTCAGGATTTTCCCACTGTCTTCGATTTAACTTGCTTTGTTTCAGTTGTTAAGATGAAATCTAGGGCGAGAATTAGAGTTTAAAATCTTCAACCCTTGTCGTGCTTAGTGAAATAAGTTTATGTAGCTTCTGAAGTGTTGGATGTTTTAATGCTCTAACCAAACAGTGCAGTGTATAATTGGTAGGAAAATTGTTGTCTTCTCCATGTTTGTTTGTTATTAGATTTGAATGTTTATTTATGGTCTGAAAAATGGACCCTGTTTTTGTTTTGACATGGGCAGGTTTGAGCTCAAAGGATGGTAACACAGAAGAGGATGGCTTAAGTGGCAAGATCTCCACTCCCTCCGTGCCTCCAACTCCACGGACAGAGGGTGAGATCTTGAAGTCTTCAAATATGAAGAGCTTCACCTTTGGTGAGCTAAAAACTGCTACAAGAAACTTTCGTCCGGATAGTGTGGTGGGTGAAGGTGGGTTTGGTTGTGTTTTTAAGGGGTGGATTGATGAGCAGTCACTTGCACCAGTTAGACCAGGGACTGGATTGGTCATTGCTGTGAAGAGGCTAAACCAAGAAGGTCTGCAGGGACACAGTGAATGGTTGGTGAGTGTCACTTAGTAGGGCTTATTTGTAATTTGGAACTTTGCTTGAAGCCTCAGAATTTAAGATACAGTTTTAATGCTCTGGGAAATACCAAATTAGTTTGATGGAATTCCTCCTTTGGATACATGTAGCAAACATTAATATTTTAGATGATTTTCTTGGTTTGCAATTAATTAGCCTTGTGCTATAGACAGAAATCAACTACCTGGGGCAGCTGCATCATCCTAATCTTGTGAAACTGATTGGTTACTGCTTAGAGGATGACCAAAGGCTTTTGGTGTATGAGTTTTTGACCAAGGGAAGTTTGGATAACCATTTATTTAGGAGTAAGTTATTGATTTCTCTCCTTTGTGTGACATTGTTTAGTCCTTAAACACCTCAATCTCTCAACAATGTACTATTTTTTGGGACAGGAGCTTCTTATTTTCAACCACTTTCTTGGAACATCCGAATGAAGGTTGCTCTTGATGCTGCTAAGGGTCTTGCATATCTTCATAGCGATGAAGCAAAAGTGATATATCGAGACTTCAAAGCTTCAAATATCCTGCTTGATTCAGTAAGCAAATCTCATTGAACTTATATTTTACTAATCATAATACTCTCTTTTCCAACATTCGTTTTTGTTGATGACAGAATTACAACGCAAAACTTTCTGATTTTGGCTTGGCAAAGGATGGACCAGCAGGTGATAAAAGCCATGTCTCTACAAGGGTAATGGGCACATATGGCTATGCTGCTCCTGAATATATTGCCACAGGTTGGTCAGCTTATGAGCACTTTAATTGGTCATACAAACTTCTTTACATATAATATAATCCTGTCTTCTAAATTATTGTGCACCAATCATGTAATAGATTACAAGAAAGAAGAAACCTTTATTTGTTCTTTTCCAAACGATGGTGGAGCTTTTTAACTTCTTTTTTCCCCTTCATTAGCAAACAAAATTTTCCCACTGCCGCACATTTGATCTCCCAATCACATCTTGCAATTTACTACTGGACTAGAATTTGGGCCTAGAGGTTCTATTCTATGCCTCTAGGCTCTTTGAATTTTTGGTAACATCTATCATCAGTTGACTGATTAGAAAATGATATACCATCAAATTTTTTAGTGCAAGTCATGTCCTAAAAGCAATTAACTTGTTCACAAACTAGCAGGGTGAAATTGGCTATGGCATTTTGCTATGCTAACTGAAATTCAGAGATCTCCCAAAGATACACTGTACAATCCATTCACTTTCATAAACACAGACTTCTGTGCCTAAAAGGCATGAACAAATAAGGTATGGCACAAGGTCACGTGGATATGATGTGATATGAACACAAGAATTTTTAAAAACATAGTGCACAATGCGACCAGTATACAAGGTATGCTAATAGTATTAATTGAAATAAAGCACAAATCTTAACTCAAAAGATAGAATTGATTGAAAGATGAGCTTACATCTAATGATAATCTCATCTGTGTTCCTACAGAAGTTTAAAACAAGTAAAAATATTATAAAAAGCAGTTAGAAGCTGTAAAAATTTCCATAAATTGTCTCACAATTAACTATGACATTAACATGATTATTATTTTGAAGTATTCAAAGTGCTTTGAAGTATTAGGGTTGAGTCCACTTCTTGTCATTTTGAAGTACTCAAACTGCAGGTAGAAGTTTTCTGACTTCTGAGTGTCCACAAAAATTGTCTGACGAATACCATCCCACATGACTATGCCATGACCTCAATTCTTATTTCGAAGTATTCAAAGTGTTTTGAAGTATCAAAGTTGTATCCCAGTACTAGTCATTTTTTAAGCATTCAAAATGCAGTTACAAGTAATCTAACTTCTGAGTATCCATAAAGTGTATGACATGAGTGTACTATGAACAAAATTATTATTTTGAAGTATCAGAATTGACTCCCCGCTCTTGTCTCTTTCTTGTTTTCCAAATACAGTTAGAAGTATTCTAAGTGTCTAAGTGTCCAAAAAATACATATCTAACATGAGTATTCCATGAACAGAATTATCATATTCAAAGTATCTTATGATTACGTCTCCCATATGAGATGAACAGGGTTATTATTTTGAAGTCTCCATGCTACATGTTAGAAATTGAAGTTTGAGTTTGAGTTTCACATCGAGTAGAAATTAGAAAGTTGAAACAATAGAAGGAAAAAGATCCACAAACATATTGTCTTAAGGTTTTGAATTGAAAGTGGTATCATAATCTCTTATATGAGTTTGGTATGACTCATTGATGTCAAATCTCCGTGAAAGTTTGCTTAAATAATCTTTTCTATAAACACTTGGAGGGAGAAAAATTAGAAGAAATAATGAAATAAATTTCAAAAAACTAAAATTAGTTAATGCATAAATTAACTTGTAAAAGTTTTCTTATACTATTTTCTTGAAAAACTATTTTTTGTAGTTTATAAAAGAATTAATTTCAGCTTTTCTTATTCTATAAAATATATTCAAACAGATCCTATGTCATCACTAGAACACCATGCATAATCAAACAATGCATTTGAAGTCTCTTAAGTGTTTAATTAGAATCAAAGCTGAGTCCTTGGTCTTGTCTTTTTGTGAAGGTCACTTGACAAAGAAGAGTGATGTATACAGTTTTGGGGTTGTTCTGCTTGAAATTATGTCTGGCAAACGTGCTCTTGACAGCAACAGGCCAAGTGGGGAGCAAAATCTAATTGAATGGGCCAAACCATACCTCAGCAACAAACGTAGGATCTTCCAAGTCATGGATGCTCGCATTGAAGGCCAATACTCTATGCGCACTGCTATGAAAGTATCCAACCTTGCCATTCAATGTCTCTCTGTGGAACCAAGATTTAGACCAAAAATGGATGAAGTGGTGAGAACATTGGAGGAACTTCAGGATTCTGGTGATAAAGCTGTTGCAGGGGTGGGAAGCTATCATTATCAAACTGTGAGAAGGAGTGGTCATAGCTCAAGCAGCAGTGGCTACAGACTACATAGAGGTAAACAACATGAAACAACAAAGAAGTGAAAGTGAATGTTGTTTTCATGTTATCTGATTTTGCTCGAGTTGGTAATTGTATGTATGTATATCATGATGAACTTAAACTTGTCTTAAGATTTCTGATTATTGTACAGTTGTTGATTCAGTAATAATATTAAAATTTTCACATTGGTGTTTTTTTAAGCATGGTATTGATATGGAATATTCATGGCTGCAATGCACTTTCAAGGATATGAACAAACATAATATCTCCTCTCAAAATGGTTTATTCCATCCAAATTTTAAAATATGTATTATAAAATTATGATATCATATCATCACAATATTTATAGTTATCTATTATTATTGAGTCATAATTAATTCATTAAAATAATTTACAGTGTTGAACATAATCTTATAAGGAAACATGGAAGAAGAAACTTACATTAAAACATTACAGTTTAATTCCTAACTGTAACATGCATAATATAATAGATCATAAATTTAGAAATGCTTGGATAAGCAGTAGATATTTGATCTATTCCACTTTCAGTTCTTATGGTTCCTGTGATGGAAGAGAGAAACTATTCTTATTCTATTGTGTACTTTTTCATTATGTAGTCTCAATGGGACAATTATATTGCATAATTTCAATTATGTGATTATTATATTAATGTTTATTGAGATTGAAGTTATTATTATATAACACTATCAATAATATTTTGATTTAACAGGGTCTATCCTTATGGAGAACAGAAACAATTTGAATTCCATCTTAATGGGCACAAGAGTGCTTATTCAACCATTTCTTAAAAACAAAATTAAATAATTCAATTATCATAAAACTAGAAACAAAACAGTAAAATATTACTATTTTTTCTACAAAAAGTGACTTCTAACTTAGAATTTACTGTAACAAAGTATATAAAGTTTTTCCAAAGTAAAATGGTTATTCTGTTTGATGAAATATACTCATTACTGTTGAACACTTTAATTTTCTTAAAATTATTTATAGAAAAAGTAATTAGAAAAAATTAATTAGGTTTTAAAGGTCATTTGGATTGAAAAAAAAATTGTAAAAAGATTTTTTAAATAATTTCAATAACCTGTAATAGAAGAGAGAAAAGGGAATGATTCAAACATGAAAATATAATCAATGTATGCTTTTTAATTGTTGAATAAATGTTATACAGAAAAAAAAAATATTAATGACATTCACGTTCAATAATAA
>Ga0123341_1002411_pt1 | contig 15354 bp, 20 predicted proteins | sample Turbeapinknodule_FD_89959 | JGI IMG/M metagenome (GOLD analysis project Ga0123341, IMG submission 89959) | Root nodule microbial communities of legume samples collected from Mexico - Turtle bean Mexico pink nodule | ecosystem: Host-associated > Plants > Roots > Nodule | place: Mexico: Nepantla... | reverse complement strand
TTGTGTAATAAAAATTATGATTTTCAGTAAAAAAAAACAAGTCATTCATAATTTTATAATTTTTTTTATTAATAAAAAATAAATTAAAAAAAAACACTTTAAGGTGTCACAACCCTTATACAAAATTTTAAAATCAAGTTTTCTATTATCCTACCAACCATGAATCCGACTGAAACTACAAATCAGATGATTTTATAGTAAAAGTTGTAGATATAATTTATATTAAAAAAATTATATTTTGTATTCATATACGAATTTGTCAATTTTATTAAACAGAAATTATATAGACTTTTATGTCTCTTTAAAAATAATTTTAAATGAAATCGTTACAAACAGTTGTATTATTTTATATTTGTTATAAATTACATATAAAATTGTTCATATATAATTTTTTTATTTAAAATTGTAATTTGTGAAAAGAAATTGCAGTACTTTCTTTAAAAAGAAATTCTATTTTTGGTATATAATTTATTAATATTAAAATTTTAAGTATAGGTTCTATATATTAAAATCTGACTAAACAAGGAGTTATTATTCCGAATAAATACTGATTATTTTCTAAAAATAGGTTTGAAAATATTAATCTTCGTTAAAAGCAAAATCAAATCTCGGATTTACTTAACACGAGGTTTTTGAGAAATGGATTAATGGTAATTTGCCGAAAAAGTGGGGAAAAGGGAAACTGAGAAGAGTGAAAAGGAGGGTTTAGTTCGGTATTGTTCTCTTTCCGTTCGGGTGCAAATCATCGAGAGAGAGAAAGAGAGAGAGAGAGAAACAGCGAGCAGAGATAATTTTCATCGCGGAGGAACCCTAGTGAGGAGAGCGGCGGGGGCGGTGGAAGATCGGTCGGAGCGCGAGCGAGGAGGATGAGCGGCAAAGGCGGCGGGGGCCACAAGGCAGGGATTCCTCCGGCCAGTCGGAAGATGGTTCAGAGCCTGAAGGAGATAGTGAGCAACATCCCCGAACACGAGATCTACGCAACGCTTAAAGACTGTAACATGGACCCTAACGAAGCCGTTAGTCGCCTCCTTTCCCAAGGTATAACACTAACTGCACTAGGGTTTTTCAATTCAATCACTCCTTTCGTTTCTCCCTTTCTTCGAACGTGCCTAATCTTATGTAACTTCGTTTCGTAGATCCTTTTCATGAGGTCAAGAGCAAGCGGGAGAAGAAAAAGGAGGTGTGTTTCAGTTACTTCAGTTTGTTTTCGTTTTTCTTTTGTAGATGTATGTTATGAGGAGTTAGTTGATGCTTTTGTTTATGTATTTGCTTCTGGTGCTGACGATGAAAATTTTACTGTATTTTGTTTTAAGACTAAGGACACAACGGATTCCAGGCCTCGAGGGTTAAGCAATACGTCTAGTCGTGGCAGCGGTGGTGGCGCTAGGGTTAGTGCCGACCGCTATGTTGGGCGTGGAGGTGCTACTCAATTCAGTAGTAGTGGTGGTAAGCTGATGCTGGTTGCTATTTTTTGAATGACGTTTTTAGTCTTATACTGCTTTGTACATTATCAGGTTTTCTTTAGTATCTGTTGTTGTGGTTGTCATCGTTATCACCTTTGTTTGGATGTCAGATTCTGGTCTTCTGCAGGGAAAACCTGTATTGAAAAAGGAAAATGGAACGCCTACTTATGGAGGTTCTACATTTTCTGCGCATAGCGCATTGGACAATAATGCAAATAGGCAACTACCATCCTACAGGTATATTTTCCTTCAACAATTTTTGTTCACTATTGGAGTAGAACTAAGGAATTCTTTTGGTTATGATCTGTTTGCGAGTTTGGTCTGGTTATTATGAAAAGAAAAAATTCTGGCCACTTGTGTTTAACTTGGAGTTTAATTTTATTCATGTACTAGGCGGTGCTTGTTATGGTTCCTCCTGTTTTTTCTAAAAAGCAAGTTGGCTGTTAAAGCATCCAACTTTTGCAAGCACTGTAGATTCAGTTTTATTCTTTCCTCAAACAGTTGATGCATTCTGTGCCTTTTTTCTCTGGAGTACTTTATCTCATGGTGTGAACTTTATAACAAAGCAAGTAAGCGTCCATGTTTGTCTTCCGAAGATATGCAAGACACCAAACTGATTACAATGTACTATATTTATATATTTATTACAATGTCCTCTGTTTATAACTTAATAAATATTTTAAATTTAAATTTGTCCTCTAATGATATATGTAACGTCAAATTATCTTTGAAATTGACATGTTTGTAATCAAATTGGCTTTGGAGGATGAATTTGTTGGCATTATATATCATTTAAGAACCAATATGATGTCACATATAGGTTTGAGAGGGCCAAAGTTAATATACTCATTTTTCTTTTCTTTTATGTTTCTAAACAAAAAAAATTCTTTAAGTGATTGGGTACTGATCACAGATTTAGTTGTAATCTAAGATGGAGTGTCTCATGAATGTTGAAAACTGTTGCAGTGATTCTGTTGGTGTCTGTGATGGGCTTTCTTCATCACAACATGGTGGATTGCAATCTGCATGGGGTGCTAGCCCAGGTCAAGTATCAATGGCTGACATTGTCAGGATGGGTAGGCCACAGACAAAGGCATCTGTGCCCAACTCTTCTCTCCACAGTGGTAACCATCAGCATGTTTTTGCACCCTCAGCAACTTCACAGCACAATTTGCATTCATTGCAAGGTCATGCTTCTAATGTGTCAGAGACAAACAATGATCAAGGCTTTGATTTTAACTCCAATGTTGAACAGAATGATGAATGGCCATCTATCGAGCACCGATCAGCTGTTTGTGTATCCTCAGTTGTAGATGATCATCCAACCTCTGAGTACCATACAAACTCTTCTAACTCTGCCGAAGCTAACCAGCAGCTGAAGTCCCATGTAAATGAACTTGTAGCTGAAGATGATCCTGTTGAGAATCCAGACAACGCTGGATCTGTTAAAAGTGCATCTGAAGAGAATCCCGAAAGTACATCTGCTTTTGATGGTAGCTTATACAATGACATGAATCCCTACCAACCTCATCGACATCCTTTCGAAAATAATGAAGGTGACTATGATGCTTATTTGTTTCTTGTCTTTCATCTCTATTTATATTGAACATGTACTTTTCATAAAAAAAATTAAACTCAGTATGGATGGACTTCATAATAAACACTTCTAGAAGATTTTAGGCAGTAGAATTAATCGAGCTTCTCACGTAAGAATTAAATTGTGCACCTTAGTATTTGGAAAAGTGAAGTTATATCAAAGAGCTTCTAAACAAGATGAGGTGCATAAGTTATTTTTAACTTGTGGAAGAAGTCTGATATATTTTATTTTTTATCTTGTCCTCCTATTATTGCTTATTGAAAAGTTTGTACAAAACGAGTCTTACTTGTCATCATGTAATTAGAGTGCTGGTACAAGTATTTCCATATAAAGTTGCTTTTTAATTGCTCATTTTTCATGTTTATATCTCTTTTGTTCATGTATCAAAGTCACCAGCACAATGAAAGATTATTGTAATCAGTGTTGTTAAATAGGTGCCATAGCAGTATTGTACTGGGGAATTTCTTAAATTTGCAATTCTGTCTTCTTATCAGTGTCTTGGTTGTGCCATGTGTCCTATTATCTTCTTGTCATCTCTCATGAGTGATTGGGTTTTTGACATATTATCTAACCTTTGTGAATTTTGTTTGGCATACAGCATAACCTTATATTTATTTTTCATTGATTTGTATCCTATTTTAAAACTATTATGCGAATTCTGCTTTTGTCCATGACAATGTCTTCTATATGGTATTGTGGATTATTGGCTTTCTGCCATTTTCCACAATCCAGAATTGATATGATTGTAATGTGGTATTGACTAGTGAATCCAATGGGTTGGTTATTGTTATTATTATGTTTTCTTTGTCATCCTTTATACTAATGACTGGTTTAAAAGGAGTTATTGTAATTCTAGTATAGTCATATGCCTGCCTGTGTATGATCTCTAATGGTTTAGATTGTTATAATAATATTGTTTGAAGTTCATGATCATATCAAATACGTCCCTTCATTTAAGTCATGATTTTGTAACATCTTTCTTTCAGTTGAAGGTGTTTCATCTGTTGCTGCAAATTTAGAGCAGCTAAATTTACACACAAATGATCAGGGGACAGAACAAGAAGGGGAAAATTCTTCTGTAGTAATTCCAAATCATTTACAACTCCATACCCCTGAATGCTTGAATCTGAGCTTTGGAAGTTTTGGATCTGCTAATGATGCTTCCCTTTCTGGATCTGGCCCATATCAATCTAGACCCTTGAAAAGTAACTTGGAGGATGCATCTGGAGCAGCTGATGCTTCAACAATTGGGTCCTCAGATGTCAGGTATGTGCTTAGATATTAGTATACTTTCTGAATATTCTGGTCATTATGGGGATGTTCATCTTACTTAGGTATGCTTTGTTTTTCTTGCAGAAATCCTGATTATTATGGGGATGAGCATCTTACTTCTACCTCGGATGGGAATTTAGCTCACATAACTGGTGTAGATGCTGGGACTTACGAGCATTCCTCCATTTCACAATCGGAGGCTTTAAAATCTGAAGCCCCTGAAACCTCTCAGGAAAATCAATATTCATTTCCTTCTTCCCAGCACGAGTTTGCATACGAAAATCCCCAACAACCAGATGTCACATATCCTCATTCACAGACAAGCTCACAGATACAGAACCTGTCTCCCTTCTCTAGTGTAATGGTAATGCATAAACTTCTTAGATCTTTTGATTTGCAATATGTAACATTTTCATTTCTGAGTCTGTTTGTTGAGTTAGTTCTGAAGTGATTTTGATATTGTTAGGAACTAGATTCATTAGAACCTCACAACAATGTTATTGATTGGAAAAATAAGAAATATTACAGCAAAGACCCCTGTAATCCCAGAGCAAATGCTCTTGATAGAAGAGATAACTCTGTCTGCCCAGTCCCTAAGGACTACCAGAAAAGATACTGGATGATGATTACACGCACCCCCTCTCCATATGACCACTCACATATCCTAACTAACTGCCACATCAGCAGCTCTTTAACTCCTATTAAGATTAGTTGTTGGGGGGCCATAGGCCCAATGTCATTGTTATAATCCTACCTGCCACTAGATGAACAGCCTTGTTTCCGAGGCTGAGATAAGGAAACTTCTGGTACACTCTATCCTTCAAAACTATGGACTGATGATTTGACGTTTGTGCTTCTTCTTGCAATGCAACCTGGATGTTTTTCCTTTAAAGGCAACAATGCGGAATAAGATACTTGCCAAAATTATTTAAACAATATCTACAGTTTACATAGGTGTTGCTAGAAACTCAATTGGAAGCTTTCATAGGCAGTGATCACGAGGACTATAACTTGGATTGTCTTGGAGACATCAAAATTGCGATGCCTTATAGAGAGCCACTGAACCATCTCATGCACCACTGCCAGGATTGTGCCTCTTGGTTATAACTTTCGGAAAATTGTTAAACGACCTCTGCACTATGCATAGTGTTCCTAGAAAATCAGAGTTGGAAGCTTTTGTAGGCAGTGAGAACAAGGACCATTTCACGCTTGGATTGTCTTGGAGACATAAAAATTGCCATGCTTTATGAGTCGATAAATAACTGAACTCCCTGCATAGGAAGCATAGAGTGCACTGAACTGTCTGACATCCACTTCCAGGAATGTACCCCTTGGTTATAGCCTCTCTGTCTGGCTTCTGCTGTAGCCAGGACAATTGCATGTCACCAGAGAAGCTGAGCATAAAGCTCAGCTCAGCAAAACAGTACCTGCTACAATAACCGGAAAGACATCAGGGACAATGGCAAAACATCGCTGCCATTTCAAACCCGATAAGCTTAAATCAGTACTACATACTGGCTTTAAATGCATCTAATACCACTCTTGTGTTGGATAAAAGTGAAGATCCATTAAGTGTGTTCGAGAACAGGGGTTTGTGCCACAAAGTTCTGACTGTCTTCTCTGATTTTACTTCGGCTTGGTTCATTAAGCCCAAAATGTGTAGCTGCTGAAATAATTAGAGATTTTACTTTTATTCCTTTTGTTACTTTGGATGGGATTTAGCGAATTATATTCAAAACCGAGATGCTTTGTCAAACTTCCCTATATTCATCTGTTCACTAAAGTCTGATTGTGCTTGGTCCATTAGCTCAGAAAATAAAATTATTTTGTAGAGTTCCCATTCAATACTTCCTTAGTCCTCCTCCCCTTGTTGAACTGGTTGTTCTGTGTGAAGCATGTAGCTTCTGCATATCTTCTGGCTGCGCAGACATAGCAACCCAATCAATAAGGGCCCACACATAGTGCTGCTTTGAGGGTGGTGGTGGATTAGTAATAGGCTGAGCATAATTACTCAAGAGAGATGCATCCACCGCTGGCTGACCATGGTTGTCTTTGCTGGTAATGAGACATTGTCAGCCTCATGGGTTTTTAGCATTTAACTTGGGATCTCTGTTATTGGTGTTCAAACTTGAATTGGGAAATTTGGATGATGATACAAGGGGCTACAATCCTTGAGGGCCGGCAATCAGTCTTGTCACCATGCACTTTAACTTTTTGTCACACTTAATCATTTTGTCCAAAATTTGGTGACTTCCCTTTCTTCTCCATGGACATTTCAGGTTGCTTCTTGACCTTCTAAATTGAATGTTCAAAGAAATCAATGGTGATTTTGTCTTGTTGGTCTTTCTATTCCAAGGAAGTCAGTCCCGCAAAAATCCAACTACCATAGCCTAACTTTCTTATCATAGCCGTGGAAAATGAATCCTCATAGAAGTTAAGGTTCTCTTGGCACCAAGATTGTAACCAAAGCTTGGCTTTGCCCTTCATGCTCATGAAGGCCCATTGTAGCACTCAGATATCCTAATTAACTGCAGCATTTCCTGCTATTTAACTCTCCTATTTAGATGGGTTGTTGAGCTGTGGTCCAAGCTCAGTGTCCTAACGAATATCATGTTATAACTAGGAGATGTACAGTGTTCATTTCCTTGAGAAAAAAATCTAGCTTATTCTCTTCAAACAAAAGAATTAGTGGTAGAGTAGTTTACTGTAAAAGGTGCTCTTTGAGTCACCAATTTTAATCATTTTTTGTGATCGAATTGAGAATTGAGGATAGAAATTCCCCCATTTGTTATGTCATCCGTATTGCTGGGGTGGTGTATGATTTTTCTATCACAGGTATTTGTTCTGAGTGAATTTCAATTCTCAGTGACTTTACTAGACAAATTTGTGTGGCAACTTATTACTGGTGACTTATAATATTGTGCAGGGCCATTTTTTTGCTTTACTGTCATATCTAGTAATAACTTGTATAACTGTAATTTCTTTTATCTTGTTTCAATATTATCTAGCTATTTTGCTACTTGCACCAAACTTATAGTGCTGTTTTTTGGCAGGCTTATACCAATTCTTTGCCCAGTGCTCTGTTGGCTTCAACTGTTCAAACAGCAAGGGAGGATATCCCATACTCACCCTTCCCTGCAACACAATCATTGCCTGCGAAATATAGCAACATTGCTTCTTCAATTGGTGGTCCCAGTATAACCATGTCAGAGGTGAACCTCTACTCTAGCTTATCTTAGTTTTTCTATAGCATTTGAGAGAGGTTGATTATTCTTAAGTCAAAGAGAATATGTACTGGTATTTGCATGTTCATTATATTTGTGGGCTGCAGTTATATACTGATATTCTGATACATAATAGCACTAGGGAAGTGTTGGTTTGGGCTACTTAATAGTATCTTCACAGAGCTAATATTTGTCTAGTCGCTGTTTTCTACTTACGGTGTTTATGTTAATTACTTAATTAGCAACTTAAGAGCATATATTGAATGAGAAGAGGCATTTGGATTTTTATGCCTAGGTGCCTGCATCGATGGTATCCCGTGCTGTATTGTGTTTGATTTAATCTTTGAATATTTCTGTACTCTGCCGGTGATAAATCTTGAGTAATTCTATGTCCATTCATTGTGTTACTATTCAGTTTGGTATTCCCATACGGATAAAATATGGATGACATTGTTATGTGTGTATATTTTGCAAAAGCACTGAAATACTATGATTTTAGAAAATGAAGATGTTGGTGAGACAATATAACAATATATATTAAATAAAATATGTTTATATATGTACAAATATAAAATTAAAATTATCAAGGTGTTGATTATCCTTTTCCAACCCTAGTTGACGGTTTTTCTCACTGCTCAGTCCGTGTGAAGTGTAATATTTGAGGTTGGCTAGTACTATGTGGTTGCTGGATATTAGAGAACGGACTATAGTCTAAAACCACAAATATGGATGTATTTGTAAGTATTTGTGCCTTACATGTGTGAAAGCGGACATGCATTTTATCATATTGAATCTAAAATAATCCCAGGTTATTGGTGCAATTTATATTGACATTGTTTGCAAACAGTTCATTTGGAGTTTGACATTTTTATCCGTACTTGTATATTGATTTTATAGTTTTTGTTTATTACGAGGGAGAAGATGGTATTCAGTGTCATTAATATTATTTGTCAACTTGTAGGCTCTGAGGGCTAATAACATTTCAACGCCTCAACCTAATCCACAAGCTCTACCTGGAGCTAGTGTTGCCACTGGAGCTGCAGTTCCCCAACAACACCTTGCTCTGCATCCCTATTCCCAGCCTACTCTTCCCCTGGGACATTTTGCTAATATGATAAGCTATCCATTCTTGCCTCAGAGTTATACCTACATGCCATCAGCATTTCAGCAGGCTTTTGCTGGCAATAACACATACCACCAATCTTTGGCTGCCATGCTTCCACAATATAAAAATAGCATTTCTGTCAGTAGCTTACCTCAGTCTGCTGCTGTTGCATCTGGATATGGTTTTGGAAGTTCCACCAGCATTCCTGGAGGAAACTATCCATTGAATCCACCTGCTGCGCCTACTAGTACAACCATTGGATATGATGATGTTATAAACTCTCAGTACAAGGACAACAATCATATGATCTCACTACAGCAGGTAAAGATCTTCATTTAACTGCTTTTGTTTCCACGTACAATGTCTTGGGAGTTGAGCCTATTTAGTGTCAACATTTCAACCTTTAAAAACTGGAGTTATTTTTAATTTTTAAACTACCTCTGTTCCAAAATAATTGCAGTCTTAGTCATATAAGAAGTTCCAAAATGATTGATGTTCTCACCTTCTAATGAAACATTAATTTTTTTATCTTCTAATGAAACATTATTTTTGTTATCCTGCTAACATGCCCTCAAATCATTTACTTTCTCTTTCTTATTCAGAGTAACGTATTTATGTGGAGAGTAAGGCTATTTCAGTGAAATTGTTTCAATAAGTAGTATATTTATTGTTGTTCTTAATACGCATGCAATAACCTTAAAATACAGTTATTGTGGAACGGAGGTAGTATTTATGGTTGTGAAAAACCATGGTCCTTTTAAAGAAATATATAAATACAAGGTTTAGATATGTGCCAACCCAAATGGTTAATATTTGTGGTTGGTTATATTAAAGAAGGGACATGCTGATTTTGTGTTTGGTTGTCAGAATGAGAATTCTCCCATGTGGGTTCATGGACCTAGCTCTCGGACAATGTCTGCTGTTCCTCCTAGCACGTACTACAGCTTCCAGGGACAGAATCAACAAGCAGGGGGATTTCGGCAAAGTCCACAACAGCCTTCTCAGCATTTTGGATCCCTTGGTTACCCTAATTTCTATCACTCTCAGAGTGGGGTATCTCTGGAACACCCGCAGCAGAATCCCCGGGAAGCAACACTTGGTGGTTCTCAAAGCCAACAACCCAAGCAGACCCCACAAATATGGCAAAACAGCTACTAATCCCTCCTTCCTCCTATTCACCTCCCGGTTTTTATTAAGGGTCTTGATGTGAGTTTGAAAGTGACCGGTCACAGGCATTAAAATGTAGCATTGTTTGGTCCCAAGAGAAGAGACCAGAAGTTGTATTCTATATCATATAATTATGCTCCTCATCTTTAACTTAGCTTTTAATTAAGTGTGCTAATTTCCTGTACCCTTTTTTCCAACATTCTTCGCTTTTCTGCCTATCCTATCTATAGTGGAAAGTAAGTTTCCTTCTTTTATACTCCCCCCTTTCTTCCTTTTCAATTATAAAGTATTATTATAATTATCTGCCTTTTAATTATACAATTTATTTTTAATAATTATTTACTTTTCTCTTATTTTTTAACAATTTAAGTGAAGGAAAATATATGATTACTAAAATAGTAATTAATACTGTTTTATATTTTTGGGACTTGTTATTTGACATTATAGGAGATCGTATTTTTAAATTTATGGTATAACAAAATAAAGCAGATGGGTGGAAGATTGGGGCTGGGGACAAAGTGAGATTTTGGGAGGAATCTTGGGCTAATAATACCAACTTAAAGTCAGTCTACCCTAGGTTATACCCTAGGTTATATTCTCAGTCACTAGACCATGGGTTAAAGGTGGTAGAGGTTGGTATCTGGGTTGATTTGGTGTGGGTGTGGAAATTAAGGTGGAGATGTTCTGGCTTCGAATGGGAATCTACTTTACACGAAGAATTGTTAAGATTCTTGTCTGGTGTTAAGCTGAATAAGGAGATGAAGGATTGTATGACATGGAAGGGTAAACCTATCAAGGAGAGACATTGTGGTCAGCAGCACAACTCTTTGTGCCCTTTGTCAGAAGTGGCCTGAATCCTCTCAGCACATGTTCTTAGAGTGAGTATGCATAACAAGTCTTGACCAGGTATAGATGGATTGGAATTCTTTATGTACAACACAAGACTCTTATAGACCACTTTGAGAGCTTTCTCTTGTGTGGAAAGGTGTATGGGCAGCTATAATATGGAGTGTTTGAAATCAAAAGAATAGAATAGTCTTTAAGCAGGCAGAGTTATGGAGTATTTGGAATCAAAATAATAGAATATTCTTTAAGCAAGGCAGATTTGATACCGAAGAAATATTCCATATGCCACAACTTAAAACATGGTTATGATTAAGGTATAGGATGAAAGTTTTTTAGTCATCCCTTTTCGGCCTCTGAATCTGTCTTATGCATTAAAAGCTATTATTAGATGGGAAGGCGTGAAGGGCAATTGCTAGGAATAGAGATGAAAGGTAGGTTAAAGAAGTTGGGTAGGGTCTTATAGTGTATTCATTTGGGAGGGGTTGTGTGTGGTATAGAACCGTGTTTTCACTATAATAGGAAGATCTGGTTCTGTGCCGGTTGTGCGAATGCAGGCTTTTGAATGTATATGTAATGGGTTGGATATGGGATGTTATGATTTTTCTGTGCTTTTTCAACCAAACAGAGATGTTACTAGCTTAGTCACAGGCTAGAAAAGGTCTTTCTTTGTGTAACAGGTAGATATGCTTTGTAAGACTTGGATGGGAGCTTATATCCCGTTGAGCATAGTAGAGCAAGTAGAGCAGAATGACAGGTTGAGCAGTAGAGTTGGAAGGAGTATGTCTCTGTTAAGAAACAGGTCAAGCAGGTGACAGTTCTGGTAGCGCTGCAGAGAATGAAGGAACATGTTGCAGGGTCTATGATTTGTTCTTTACCTGAATTATCTGGTTTGCTTTGTTGTGTTCTCTAGTCACAGCAGAATGTCACTATCTTAGCTAAAGGCTAGGAAGGGTATTTCGTAAGTGCAGGTTTGGAAGGATGGGCTCGAGAAGCAAGATGGAATGAGCAATAAAAAGAAGCAGCAGAAGCAAGGATCAGATTTAAAAGTAGAAAAATGCATTCAGTTAGGCAAAGCACTCCTCTAATGCGGAGGGAGCGCAGTGGTAGTTCTTGAGGTAGGAATTATGCTATTTAGAGTGCCAAAGGGGTTTAGTATTAAAGAGAATTTAGATATATTTTAAAAAGTTTATATACGTTTAGTAAGACAATTTGACTATGTATTAGGTGGAAGCTTACACTTGTTACATTTTACTATTGTATTTTTGTTGTTCTGTTTTCAAAAAAAAAAAAAAAGATTGAAGTATTTCTAAAATGGTTCATTTAATTTAATTTATTTTTTGTGGATAAAAAAAATAAAAAAAATAACATGTTTTTTATTTACTAATTTCTTCTCCATTCCCTAGACTCAACTTTGTATTTGGATTTCATTCACGTTGTTGCCGTTTGTATCAAATTCAATTATTAAAACTATGATTTTTCGCCATCAAGGATATACCCATCTCGGTAACGCAATTTTAAGATTTTTCATTTTGTACCACTCCTAACCTCGATATACCTCACCCTGTTAAAACAATAGAGATGCCATCGTTCTAACAAATTAAAGTAAAACAAAGAAGATAATCATAGATTGAAGTTTCATATGAATCATAATTCAAGAGATAAAACTCCAGAAAATATGATCAACGTATTGCCCTCACTGATACTCTCTAATTAGGTAATGAATCAGTTTAGTATTTTTAAAATAGAATTTTATTTAAAATATATACTATTTAATTATTAAAAAATGTAAAAAATATTTATTTCTAAAATAAGTAAATTATACCAACACATGAAAAAAATATACTTATTTTATAAAAAAAAGTACGAATAAACTTACCTAATATTAGAAAAGATGTATCTTTTGTTGCAGTTGACAAAGTTCAAGATTTTCGAAACTACTCAACCAATAATAACTTTTTTAGATATTTGTTTCAATTTTCTTAAAAAATAAAAATAACTTATTTTGATAATCTGTGTGGACTAACTTAGCAAAAATAAGTTCATAAAAAAAAACTGTTATTGCAGCACTCTAATATTTTTGTAAAAATCACTTAATAAAAAAAAGTATACTAAAGTTATTGCAGCAGATTGTTATAATATAATAGCAGAAGGAAATAATAAATAAAAGAACATTAAAAAGAAAAGGATTTGAGCGAGTCAGAAGGAGAGCGAAGAGATGCTAAAGATAGGAGGAGAGAAGAAAGATGAGAAGGATGATAGCTGTTCCCGTGTACTCGCTGCCATCACAAAAACGATGAGCCTCTCATATTATCAACCATCGCTATTTTCATCACATTTCACTTCGATCTCCATTTTTCTTCTCTTTACCGCTCTCGGAGTTTCGCCTCGCGGCGTCGACGGCGACCTGAGGCATGGCGCAAGGCATGGCGAGTAACCGGAACGCCAGCACGGAGGCCAGGAAGGTCATGGTAGTGGCCGACCCCACACGGGAGTCAGCGGGAGCGTTACAGTACGCCCTGTCGCATGCGGTCATCGACCAAGACGAGTTGATTCTGCTGCATGTTGAGAACCCTAGCTCCTGGCGCAACACTATTTCCACGTTCCTCAAGATGCCTTCGTTGGGAAGCTCCACCACTGCAACCCTTGAATTTGGCGGAGGAGGCGGCGCCGCCGCCGCGGCCGAGGGAGAAGGGGTTGATTTTCTGGAGGAGATGAAACACATTTGCAGGGCTTCTCAGCCAAAGATGAAAGTGCGTGCGATGAGAGTTGAGATGGATGGAAAAGACAGGGCCACCACCATTCTTTCCCTCAGCAAAACCTATGGGGTCGATGTCATAGTTATAGGCCAGAAACGCAGTATTTCTTCTGCATTATTAGGGTTCGTATAACATGCTTTTCTCATTCGAATTACCTATCCTTTAATCTTACGATAAAATTTAAATTTAGATACAGCGCTTATTACTGAGATGAACCTTCAATTTTGATTGAAAAACAACATCTGTGACATCTGATTCCAGGTTTTACTGAGAAATTTGCAGGTGGTATAGATTTCCTAATTTTCATATAATTAAGTGTTATTAATTTTGTTTCCTAATTTGTAAATTTTAAATATATTTATCTAGATATGGTTGTCTTGTTGATTTGGATATGAAATATAAGTTTTCTAGACATTGACATTGAAAAAATAGTGATATTGAACTGCTTGATAATTGTTCTTGTTTCTCTATCTAACTTTGCATGTTATTGATGTTTGCGTGTGAGACACTTTTTGTACTTTCTTAAATTCTTCTGTCTCCAGGAAGAGAAAGACAACCATATTATTTGTAGCTTCTGAAATTCTTTTTCTTTGAATACTTTGAATAGAATTTAGCTCGGATTTAATACCTGCCTAAATATTCTTTATACTGTTATTCAATGTTTATGTATGTGATGGTGAAGTTATAACCATGTTGCTAATGAGTTTTGTTGCATAGAAACAGATATAAGCGACCTGTAGGAGGATCTATGAAAGGGATGAAAGCCATAGACACAGCAGAGTATTTGATTCAAAACAGCTCCTGCACCTGTGTTAGTGTACAGAGAAAAGGCCAAAATGGAGGTTATGTTCTCAATTCAAAAACTCACAGAAATTTCTGGCTCTTAGCATGATTGGCTTTCACATACATACATGGATCATACCTTGGCCATCGCCATCCATGGTCAACATGGTTCTCTAGGACAGCGTGAACATATCAATTTCGCTGTGGTGGATAGATTTAGGAGAAACTTTTATATAGGCACATATATTATTACATTATACATTAGGCACTCAAATCATTACTGACTTTTGCAAAAACCTTTTTTATGGTTAAACAGTTGTGTTTTTATGATGACAACCTTAAAATCATTTGCCAGATAATGATTTGAGTCCTGGTGATGAATAATGTCTATCTAAAAATTATTCTAGATTTAGTGAAATTGGTAAGAGTTCCCTGTAACTTGGTTATTTTGCAAATGGTGAGAAACCCATGTATGTTATCCTGGTGCTTAGATTGCATAGGGACTTGTATCTTGAAAGTGTAACAGATTTTTTAATATTACCTAATTACCCAAACTACGTATCTTAAAGACGAAATTTTCTACTTCTCTCATCTCAATGTTTGTCAGGAGAAAATATAGATTTCAATCTGTTTTTCCCTCTTGACTTATTAGGAAATATTCCTATCATACACACGTAAATCTCTGTTTTTATAAAAGGGCACACACGCAACAATGAAACCGCAACTCTCATTCTCATATTCCTGCACCTTTGCAAACATACTCCTACCCACAAAATAGAAACACTAGAAGTTAATGTAAAACCTATGATGCATATATACTACATGTATCAGATACAACATATATCGAGGATATAAATGAAAATTCATAAATCATAATAATGAATTTGCAATTATTATTCTCAAAATCCAAATTAAAAAGTTGACTTTTTATTGTCTACTAATGTCTCATTCCGTTTTTCTGAAAAGGATAGATTTTACTGTTTGATTCATTAAAACACAATGATTCTAGGTCCCAATATATTGATTTATGTAACTTTTTGAATGAGATACTACACACACACACACACACACATATATATATATATATATATATATATATATATATATATATATATATATATATATATATATATATATATAT
>Ga0123341_1002408_pt1 | contig 15357 bp, 9 predicted proteins | sample Turbeapinknodule_FD_89959 | JGI IMG/M metagenome (GOLD analysis project Ga0123341, IMG submission 89959) | Root nodule microbial communities of legume samples collected from Mexico - Turtle bean Mexico pink nodule | ecosystem: Host-associated > Plants > Roots > Nodule | place: Mexico: Nepantla... | reverse complement strand
GGGGCTAGGAAATGTGAAAAAAAAAAAAAAAAAAAAAAAAAGTGTGGGACCTTACTTCAAACAAAAAAAAAAAAAAAAAAAAAACTACAAATACCATAACCTACCCTTTCCTTCTTCAAACTTTTTTTTTCTCCCTCTCTCCACTATCTCTCATTTCTCTCTCTATATATCATCTCTCTCTAACGTTTCTTTTTCCCTACCATATCTCTTTTCTTTATATTTTTCTTTCTCTTTCTACTTGTTATTTAGTTGTGCAATTTATATAATTTCTTTGGATATTTGACCACAAAAAGTTGAGAAAAAAAATAAGGTTAAACCTTTTTTTATAATAATCTTAATAGATTTATGTGTGTTTTTTTAATATCTTTGGATGACATGTTTGGAGAATCAAATATAATTTCAAGTTATGATATTTGGTATTCACGAAACATCTTTTAAAAAAATATTAATGAATCATTCCTTCACACAATTACTTATAAAGAAGAACATTAAAGAGATATTGTACAATAATTACTAATAAATGCAATAATTGTTGAATGAAGTCATTAGATTCAAATATATCAAAATAAAAGACAAAGTTATTACAAATTTGTACGCTCGTAAAACATAATTGTAAGAGTTCATACTATGTAATTTTGTCATATCGACCATTTATAACTTAATCACAAATAGTCGACTTTATATAATTTGGTCACAAAAGGATAATCAATTCTAGTAAGTAACATCTCAACTTATCCATGAATTGCATGGACTACAAGAAACACAATTAAAAAAAAACATTTTTTTATTGTTTGTTGATAAGTGTTTTCACCAAAGCAAACAAATATCTAACATTTTATTTTCACTGTTATTTGTGTTTTTATTAAATTGAAGGTTGAAAAGTTTTCTACCTATATATTTTCATTAAGTACTTAAATATCATCATTAAAGCTACCAAAACTTAACAAGAAGATTTCACCATTTTCAACAATTTATTTTATAAATATCTAGTAAAAATATAATATTTTTTAATATTTTTAATTTTTTAACCAAGCAAAGACTCTGTTTAGAATTTTTCGAATTAAAAATAAAACACCTTGCTTTTCTATAAGTGTATACTTTATTTTTTCTATAAGTGTATACTTTGTTTTTGTCACCCACTCTCTTTTAATGACGAGCTTCGACCTTATATTATGTAATAATAAGTCATAATGAACAATTTTTTAATGGATTCATGGAATGCAATCTCACATGTACATTGATTGAAATACCTAACTGACTCTTGTATTATGGTCCACAAGCAAGGTCCAAAAATGTTAGGAAATTATTCTTAGTGTAGCAATTGTAAAACATTGAATAATTATTGTGAACGTAATACAGTGAGAATTATTCTAGCTTTCCTCAATTGGATCCGATGCTATTTATCCATTCATTCTAACTAAATAATGGTTCAAATAGTAACATGGCCTTATTTGGTGATATATGAAGAGAAAAATGACATGCATTGTAAAATATAGATCATTGCTTCCGATTTTGTGTGTAAATAAGATATACCAAAATAAGGTTCTCTGTGGTGTTACAATCTAAATTAACAATTCCGAGTACATTTAATTTTTATCATAGAAATGTGAAAAATTTAAAGATGTGACGTAAAAAAGGAAAGATAAGGTTAATTCAATAGGAACATGCTTCATCTGTTTTCATTTTTGATCTCCTGGAACAAGGCCTTGCATGATTCAGTTTGGAAAGAAAAGTCTTGCATTTAATGATATTTTTAATGGTATGCTTCGAAAATAAAAGAAGTAATGATTCATGTATATGGACATGACATTGATTGGGCCCAAAATTATGGTAGCCCATCATATGAAAACTGAAGTGATTGGTCTACCAATGAACAAGAGATGCTCTTTTACCCGTGACAGTTAAAGTGGAGAATGTTGTTCAGCAATAAAAAAGGGAAGAATGTTCCCTTCTTAATTCTCCCTCAATAGTCCAAAATAAAGTTCCTATCATTCTGCAGTAACAACTTAATCCAAACAAACATATACTATTCTTAACTGAGATACTTAATACATTAAACTATAATTACATTTTATTATTCATACTAAATATTTGACATTTTTTCAAAACTTTAAAAATGTAACTTTTTCGTACGTTTACATTTGTTTAGAAAGTAAGGTGTCGTTTATTCTCTTGCTACCTCCAAGAAGAACACGGACCTACATTATTGACCAGCAAAATAAAAAACAGACACAAACTAAACATAGTAATAGTCTTTTCATTTTCACTCTCCCAAAATATGAACATTAACTACTCAAAGGTATTCTAAAATAATCTGCGAATTCACACAGCTGATATTCATTCTTTAAAATCACACAACCACCACTATGGTATTTCAGAAAGCTAAATAATCATTTTACCATTTAAAATTATTAAAAAAAAAACACCAAAAAATTGATCGATGTTTGCATTAAATTCGAAACTCACAGTTACATATCCTAAACTAAATTAAGAAAAAAAAAATATGTATTTGGTTCTTACCGTGTTGGGAATACATAGGACAAGGCACAGGCAGTGAGTGACCCACTTCTTGTGGCACTGAACTGGCATTAATAAATAACAATAATAGCATTTGAACAGTGGTAAACTAGTAGTGATAATAATAATAGTGATAATAAAAATAATAATAATAATAATAATAGTGGTATTATTAGCAGACGCAAAGAGCAGATAGATGTTTTTTTGGTGTTATGATGTGAGTTTGGAAGTACAAGATTGTATGATAGTAATCCGAGGGCCATAAATTGAATGTTGAGAAACAGTGGTAGACAAACCCTGCAACGTTACCACTAGCATTTATATTTATCATCAACGTAACGTTTGGACATTTAAAAAAAGAGAAAAAGAAAAATAGTAAAGAGAAGAGAGAGTTGAGACGTTACTGTAGAATGATGCAAGGAGAGAAGGATGTGGAAACGGCAAGTCCCGGAGGACATGAGAAACGACAAACAGATCCCTGTGTCGCATATTCGCAATTCCACAGTCTGAGCTGAATCCAAAACCATTTCAGACCCCAAAACTCACCGCCGAATCAACTCTTTTCATTCCGATGCTCACGCTCATGCTCCTTGCGTTACTCATCCTCTCAGGATTTTGATTTTCCTTTTCTGCCCCTGCCGGGAATCTCCTCCTCCCGCCGCCCACCGCCCTCGCCCTCCCCCTTCTCGGCGGAGGCTATCTATGTGTAGCAGGATTACGACGCTCTGGATCCTGTGTTCGGGGCTGCTCCTGGGTGCGGGATAAGCAGTGGGAGAGAGCGATGCTGGTACCCGGGATTTTAGGGTTTCAGGGTTTGGTGTACGTGGTGTTGGCCTTTGGCTTTGCGGTCATTCGGCACGTGTGGAGGAATGCTGAGGCCAAAAGGGAGGACTCCATCATGATGAGGTTGCCGGAGGATGCTGGCGTCGAGGAAATGGAGGTTGCTGCGGCGGTCGCGCCGTCTCCGGTGGAGTACTCTTCGCCGGTTCCGGTGAATGTTTCTCGGTGGTACCAATGTGCGGTGTGTTATGCGCCTACCACCATGCGCTGTGCTCGCTGCAAGGCCGTCAGATATTGGTTCGTTTTTCTTCTTCGTGATTATGTATTGGAACTGCTATGCTGTGTTGTTACTATTGAGTAGCAAACCCTGATTGAAGAAATGGGTAGGGATTAATGGGTTGCCATTAATAAGAAATCTCTTCTTCTGTTGCTCTTTGTTTGAAAGGGATTATTAGTTTTGGAGGGGGGAGGGGGTTCATGAATTTTGTCATTTTGTGCTTTGGTTTCAAGGGGCATTGAGATTCTACTTGTGTATTAGTTTGGAAAAAGCTTTATTGTTGGACGGGGACTTGAGTTCAATGTTATTGGTTACCTTGTATGTCGTCTTATGTTTAATTTGGCTTGTTTTCTCAACTCTGTTAAGTAATTTCATGATTGAATACTCGTTTAGAAGAGAAACCATGCCGATTCTACTGATATCATGTTAACCAGCCATAGACATGTATCATCAAGTAGAATACGTTATTGTGAGCAATTTGACGTGAATTTATTATAGAACGAGGGTCACCAAATAAGATCCAAACATGCACTATAATTATTTGGTTTTCACTTATAATGACAAACCACTTCCCCATTGTGAGACCAAATATGCACTAAGGTGTTTGCATTGCCTCTGAAGTTAGGAGCTATTGTTCTTTCTTTTCCTTTAGCTTGATGACAAAAAAAAATGATGAATGTATCGAGGGGGGGTTGCTTTTGTATTTTTGAATTTTTTTCTCTTTTGTGTTTGAAGTTGAAAAGGCTTGATTTGTCATCTTTGTAATTAGAAGTTTTACTAATGATTTTGACGTAGCTGGCGTTCCTGAATATATTTCTGTGACTCTTCTCGGTTCAGTGATATGTCTCTCTAGTCATCATTTCAGCGTCTTAATATCTTACAATGGTTGTTATTCATTCTCACAAGCGTACTTTCTTGTAGTTCGGGTAAGTGTCAAATTAGTCACTGGAGGCAAGGCCATAAGGATGAATGTTGTCCTCCTACTACTACCATGGAGATCAATGACGACAATATTTCTTACAGAGCATCCGTGTCCGGAACCGAGTCTGGTCACCATGGTACTGGTTTTATTATTACAAGTATCGTTATATTATTTCATGCACTTACGGTTTATAATTTGGTTAGATTTTCTGCAGAAATTAAAGGAACACATGCTGGTATCTCATCTTCCAATGACTCGTATTCCAGTCTTGATCCATCGGTTGGTGCAAGAAAATCATTTGATGATAACTGTTACAGCAGATTTACAAACCCTGTCTGCAATGATACTACTGCTGATACAAATGTCGGTTTCGCTCATAACAAAGATTTGACAGTTAACATGAAATGTAATGCGAGTATTGAAGTTAAGGATTCTAATGCAATTAAAAGAACCAAGACAAATCCTAGCAACACTAATGATGAGACTCGACTGAAATCGAAATTTCCCAAAACTAAATCCGATACATCTCATGATGAGGCAGCAAATTTAGGTAGCCATGAACGCAGAAGAAAAGTTGCGATTCTTGAAAAACCAGTAACAGATACCTCTCAATGCAAAACTATTCCTTACTTGAGTGGCTCTAGTAAATATGCTGTAATTGAGGATGTAGAAGAAGAATCACATTTGTCCAAATTCAGAGAAGCGCGAAGATTGTCATCTAGTTCTCGTGATCGGCTATCCTCAACTACCAAGGGCGATTTTCTTTCACAGTCCAAGAGTGTGAAAATTGACAATTGTCATACTTTACACACAAAAGTTAGTGCTATTCCAAATCTGCCACAAAATGTTCGCAGTGGTCTGAAAACATCAATGCAGAAAGTTGTCCAGCAGTTTAGAAGTTCAAAAGATTCAAGATCTGCTGAAAATGAGGTTGAAATATTTTGACTCATTTCTTTAGGGATAACTATTATTATTATTATTATTATTATTATACATAGTAACTTTGTCTTTGTTGATTTTGAAATTGTAAAATTTTGGCAGATGGGCTTTCCTTATGAACTCTTTGTGGAACTTTACTGTTATGACAAGATGAAGCTATTCCCCTTTGGCCTTACAAACTGTGGGAACAGGTATTGTTGAGTTCTTTTTTACTCCTATTGATTGTTATAATATGTTATAGGCCATGTAGCTGCTGGTAGGGAGAAGGAAGGAAAGAGTTTGGATTAGTTTGATTTGGAGCATTATGTTTCTTCAATTTTCTTTGAATACACTCATGAGGCACAGTCCTATAATTTTGAGAATAGGATGTGGTAATTGAGATGAAAGAAACTTTTGAGAAAACGTCAAGGAAACATTCTAGTAGCTAATGCTGGCTGGCTACTTTCATACTGATATTCAGTTCTTGTTTCTCTGCTGTGTTTAATGTAGTTCAAGGGAGGCACAGGCAGTGCGTGTTTGTGTAGCTTTTCTCTATTCAACATTTATTACCTTGCTAATTGAAATGCTTCATCTGCAGTTGTTACGCTAATGCTGTTCTCCAGTGCTTGGCATATACTCGGCCTTTGACTTCGTATCTTTTTCAAGGCTTCCATTCAAAACGATGCAAGTTCCTCTTAATAATATCATCATGCTTCAACTTGTCCAATTATCAGGACCTTGTAATTAATTAAATATTCATAATGCTTTCACTAGGTCAAAAGAAGGGATGGTGTTTTACATGTGAGTTTGAATATCTAATTCAGAAGGCAAAAGAAGGGATTTCTCCACTTTCACCAATTGGGATATTATCTAAGATACACAAGATTGGAAGCCATCTTGGGCATGGGAGGGAAGAAGATGCGCATGAGTTTTTAAGGTGAGGCAAATAATTGCTTAAGCTGCGTCGTCATGAATTTATACCTCAAGTTTTCTACACGATTAATTGCTCAACTGGGCAGGTGTGCAGTTGATACAATGCAATCTGTTTGCCTCAAGGAAGCCAGTGTTTCAAGTCCGTTGGCAGAAGAAACAACTCTAGTTGGTTACACCTTCGGAGGTTATCTTCGATCTAAGGTTGTTACTACTAAAAAAGTCTATTTTTTTATTAGGTTGACATGTTTCAACTTTTACAGAGTTGTAAGAAGATAGTTTTCCTAAAAATTAAAATATATTTTATGCAAATTGCAGATAAAGTGCTTACGATGCCTGGGGAAATCTGAGAGGTATGAGAGAATGATGGATCTTACTGTTGAAATTGATGGTGATATTGGAACTTTGGAGGAGGCTCTGGGACAATTTACTGCACCTGAAATCTTGGATAAAGATAACAAGTATAATTGCAGCAGGTTTGTTAATATTTCCGTTTTCACATTTATTCCAATTCCAGTCTATCCTATAATTTTTACCTTATAATGTTCCCGTGCTTGTTATTCTTTTCTTTCCTTTTTCCTTAGCAAATATAATACATTGTTTGTATTATGGCTAAGTTTTGTGGCAATTTAATTTTGTTTCTTTTCTCTAATGGTAGATCATAGATATTAAATTTGACTACTCTATTAATTAATTTATGTTTTGAAGTTAAAATTCATGATAAAATCTTCAAGATTCAGATTCTGAGTTTATAAATTATAACTAACGAGTTAAATTCCTAAACTGAATGAGCAATTACTGTAGTTTTACTATGTAATTCATCCATTTGGTGTACAAAGTGATAAACAAAGCTGTGTGCAGCTTCGAAAGTAATAGAAGGAAAGTTCCTAAACCTGTTGAAAGGCTAAGTTTGGGATTTTATTGAGAGAACATTAAACTTACTAAAGCTATTAAAATTTTACCAGAAGCTGTAGAAATGTGCAAGTATTTTTCAGATGTGTGTGAATACTATATACATTATAGTATAGCTGCCATTCTGAAGTTCTTTTTATAGTTTATATCATGAATACTATATACATATAAATTCTCAAAAAATGCTGCAGAGAATAATAATAATAATGTACAGAGAAAAAAGAGGCAGAGAAACCAGTTGCCGGTGAAAAGAGAACACTGACAGAAAGTGATAAACCAGTCGCCAGAAAAGGGAAACTAGTCTCCAAAGTGCTGGGTGGGGATAGATAGTTGTACACGTAAGTGTTGGTTGAGTTGAGAGATAAAATGAGAAATAACAGCCTTTTGATTGATTTTCAGGCTTCTATTTCACAACTGTCTTCTATGGCAGTCCCTGTAGCAGCCAGGGTCCACTCAGCTACATGTCTGTAGCACACTATTTAAAATCCTGGTTCTACTAGTGGCGTTCTGGGCTTTTGTGAATCCTGTCAAGTTGATTTAAATGACTCATCTTTAGATGGATTTACAATCCTCTCTGATGGAATGCCACTCTTGCAAGAAAAATGAGAAGCTTCCACAACATTCTGTGTAGTGTGTGGAAGAAGAATTCTGTGGGACCTTGTGGTTGGGCTTAACTATGATGTAGTTTGTTTAACGAATTTCTTGCATCAATTTAGGTACATACAGTTTTTGTTCAGCTAATTTTATTTCATTAAACTATATGTCCAATCATAGTCATGGTTTAAACTCAAGATTCTAACCAGAATTTGGTAAGGTGAACATTAGTTACTCAATTCATAAGATCCTCCATTCCTACCTAAAATGAAAAAAAGTATACTTACATATGCATTTGCATAAAAACAGATATAAAGAAAATAACTACTAAATGACAGCATTAAATAAACTTAAATTGAAAAATCACAATCATAACAAGTCATAAAATCCAAATATAATTTTAGATTAGTCCAAAATTATCAAGACAATAAAGAAGGGAGCAGAGACTGAGAGTGAGAGAAGGCACAGTGAATAATAGAAGGTAGAGACTAAGCGAGAGAAGAGACTGAGTGCAGAATCAGCTGTTTGCACTTTGTACAGCCAAAGGGTGGGCAGGGTGGTGGTGGCAGCACGAGAAAGAAGTTCGAGGGTTGTTGGTTGCAGATGAAATGTAACTCACAAACAGAGAAAAAGGATATTAGGGATTTTTAGAACTTGGTCAAAGAGATCCAATCCAGAATCTGGGAATAGAGATCCCATGAGTTCACAATGAAGAATTGTGATTCTGCTGTGGCCCTGCTTGCTGACAATTCCTGCGAACAATTCACCACACCAGGGTCCAAGAGAGGAGCGGTTGCTGTTGGCAGCAAGAGAGAGAAGTATGAGGGTTGTTGGTTGCAGATGATGAAATCAGAATGGGAGAGTCCTAGAGGGGATCCCAAATGAAGAGAAAAGGAATTTAGGGACTTTTAGAACTGGGTCAAAGGGATCTGACCTAGAGTTTGTGTCTTTGTCTTGCTGGGAATTGACAGTCCTGTAAGTTGACAATGAAGATTGTGGTCCTGCTTGTCTACGATCCCTGTTAACAATCCTGCACGCCAGGGTCTAAGAGAGTGGTGGTTGGGATCCAACCCATCGTCTGGGTATTTTCCTTGCTGAGAATTGACGATCCCACAAGTTCACAATGAAGATAGTGAATCCACTGGTTCTGCTTGCTGACGATTTCCTTTAACAACTCAGAATGCCAGGGTTCCCTCTTCTCATAGGATCATACAATCAGAACTTACTAGGTTGTCAGAACTTTAGGTACTGAGCACAATGCAAAGTCTGTCATCTGGATTTTTTTATTCCAGTTTTATGTAGACTAAAGTAGTGCTACAAATGTATGCAGTTTAAAGGGGCAAAACTGGTATTTTGAGGATTACTTTTCCTTTTTTGTGTACGGCGCAAACTCCATATTAAATCACTGAATTTGTTTCTTTCTTCTTATACAGGTGTAAAACATATGAGAAAGCGCGGAAGAAGTTGACCGTATTGGAGGCACCAAATATTCTTACCATCGTATTAAAACGATTCCAGGTACATCTCTCCAGTATTAATTCTGAAGTTTTACTTGTTATCTAGTTACTTTGCTCTATAGTGTTACTTTACTTCTATATTTTGTACCTCATGCATATTCTGATGTCTACTTTGGCAGTCTGGTAACTTTGAGAAGTTGAACAAGTCGGTTCAGTTCCCTGAGGTCCTGGATATGGCTCCGTATATGAGTGGAACAAAAGATAAATCTCCATTATACAGCCTGTATGCAGTGGTTGTCCATTTGGATATTATGAATGCAGCATTTTCAGGCCATTATGTCTGTTATGTGAAGAACATTCAGGGAGAATGGTTCAGGACTGATGACAGCAGGGTGACTTTTTATTCTGATTTACCTTTTGTGTCTGAAATCTCCTCCACCCCACCTTCCATAAAAAATTAATTATGCAATTGATTTTTGGCTTTGATTTTCATACGTGCTTACTTTTTCATATGACAAGAAAGCTACTCATGTCTCATCTTCAATATATGGAGAATCAATTTAAAAAAAACTAAAATTAGGAAGAAATCTCGTTTTGTTTGTGTTTTTTTTTTTCAGAAGTGGTTTCCAACAGGAGATTAGTCCTAGAGTCTTTATTTGAGAAAAAAAATGCTTTGTGAGCAGCAGCTTCCACAGTTCTTCTTGTAAATTATAAGATTAAGTTTTAAATTTGAAGCATGGCATAGTACAAGGTTATAAGGGTTTTGTCAATTGCTAATAAGTTTTTTTATTAAAAGCACTTCTTTAATATTTTTTAAGTTTCAGAAGCATCATAGAATATTATAAATTCTTATTTGTTATTACTGCCTTTTGTTTCTGAAATTTTAAATAAATACCTAAACCTTTCTTGAAAAATATCTGTGATATACAATTTGAATTTTATTTCTTAAACATGTGTTATTAATATTTACGATGCTCATTTTGTGAAAGTGATGGCAATATAAATCTGCACAATGTATTTATTAGGTGAATTTCTGTATGTAAACTGAGGATGCAATCTGTGCTTCTATTTAGGTAGAACCTGTCGAATTGTCCAGAGTCTTATCGGAAAGGGCATACATGCTTCTTTATGCAAGGTAGTAGGCCTGTGGATGTTGATGTATAATTTCTTGCTAGATATGTTTATTATTTCTGTAGAATATTTCAGCATTAATAATATCATTGTTTTATGCTAATTTTAAAAATCTTCAGGCACTCTCCTAAGCCACTGGGTTTAGTAAGTAGCAATGCAATATCTTCTGCTGGAAAATTCAAGAGGAGGAACTTGGAAGCTATTCCTGCTACTTCTAAAACAAGATCAAATTCCATGGCTACAAGCGGTAATTCTCACTACCTACAGCAGAAGCATGGCAAGTACCCGAACTGGAATGATGTCGAAGATTCCTTGAGCCATGATTTTGTATATCCAGAAGAATGGAGATTCCAGCATGGGGTAAGAAATACAATGGTGGATTCTTCTAGTGAAAGCTCACTTTTCAGCTCTTCAGATGCAAGTTCTTGTAGTACTGCAAGTATCAAGGACTCAGCCAGTTCCGCTGACTTCTCGGATTACATATTTGGTGAGGTGGGACCCAATTGGTATAGCCACTATGGGCTTTCATCTAACATGGTGGCATCTTCCTCATATGATAATTTGGATACAGATTTCTTTGTGGATAGTGGTGCAAGTAGAAGGCTCCGGCAGGACACAGAAGATAAAGCAGTTTTATATGCTAACAAAAACAAAAATCACAGTGGCAGTAGGGGAATTGACCTTAAAAGATATATCACTGCTAACCATTATGACAAAAATTCTGGTGTACATGTGAGAAGAACAAGTGGAGATGCATCAGCTCAAACGTTTTATTGAGTTTGAGTTGAGATTTAAGCAATCATCTTGGATATTTTTGGTGTAGTGAAGAAAATCAGTATTTCGCTAATCCAAATAGAATGAGGATTCCTGTTCAATGTTCATTCTGTACTCGAATGATTTTATTTATTCATCAGTATATAGAACAACTATAAAAAAAGATGAGGAAACTAATAAAGAAAAATAAATTGAGTGATAATTCACCAATTATAATCAAGTTTGTGCAGTTAATAATTACTTAGTAAGTATCCTGCATTCTGATCTGAATCAACATTACTTCGTGGAGTTTCAGAATTTAGGTTTTTGTACTACGGAGCTCTGTCTGTTGGCACGTTAATTTTGTGATCTGTAACTATGCATTTCTCAGGATTTCCTTCCCTATTCTACTAAGGTAATGGCGGCTAGTGATTACTACCAACTATTTTCATGGGCAAAATACCAAAGAATTACATCATAATTTGTCACGTTATTATGAACTTCAGTCTTAAAGTGGTTGCCATGTGTTTGTAAATACGTCCTGCATTCAATAAATCACTTCATCCATGATAGTAACAAACTTGAAGCTTCCATATACGTTATCAAATACATTACATTATCATATACTTTATATCAAGATTGGAACATGACATTCATACACATACCAACTGTAAAAGCTAAATTTTGCTTGCAAAAGGAGACAAAATAAGCTCCTAAAGTCATTATTATTCTACAACCCTCAAAACTGTAAGTATTGTTATTAGTCCTTGTTATAGCTCCTAGCTGAGTCAACATTCCTCCATCGTTAGAAGTCATAATGAAGAACAGAGATTTAGTGAGTAGAACGGCGCATCTTAAAGGCTGGCTTGTGCATGGCAATCTTCAAAGAGCTCTTGAGCATTCCCATACGATCTTTTCCAAGACCTTTGACCCACAACACACTTCTGTTTCTCCCACCCACACTCACTATCTCAGCCTTTACCACTTTGGTTTTCACTGACCCTACTGCCCTTGATATTGCAGACATCAGTCCCAAACTCTCCTCGCAACTCAATGTGGCCTTCACTACGCCCTCCTCATCATTACATCTTTCCAAGTTCAACCTGTCTGCCCCACTAGGAAACTTAACAACATCCTTTGATGAGTTACCACAACTATCCTGTTCCAGTTTCGATACCTTTCTCTTTAGCTCCTTCACTTGCTTTATAGTCTCTGCCAACACTGATGCCTTGTCCTTCTGTTGGTTCATAACACAATCTAATTCACCATGCTTGTAAAAATAAATTTCAAATGACACAATTCTAATCTCACAACTTATAAATAGCCCCAAAAACATCTTTTTAGTCTTTCAAAATATTTCTAAAACTTTCTTTTTGGCTCCTCAAATTGTAATATGTCTTTATCACGTCACTTTTGGTAATAGTAAGATCTGAAAAAGTATTAATCTTTAATACGGAATAAGACTCACTTTTTGGAAATTATTTAGGAATCAAAAACAAATTTAAAATGAATGTAGGAATTTTCAGTTTCACATGGTTAGTTCGTTTTTAGGAATGCCAAAGAAAAATCTAAGAATTGATAAACTGTTTGATACTTGTGTTGTGTCTGACACTTACTTTGATCAAGTTGGGGAGGATAGTTCGGAGGGTTTCATATTGACCATTGATTCTCATTCTACGTCTCTTTTCAGCTTCACTGTGTTTTTTTGCGGCTACAACTTTGATCTCTGCATTTGATCTTTTCTTCAAGAAACTGGTTTTGTATGTCCTAGAGATGAATGGCTGAGGAAAGCCACCTCTTATCATTTGAGCTTCTGAGTTATAGAAACTTCGAAACGGTTGCATGCCCTGTACTAACTATTTTAGTAAAGCACAATAAAAAAAAACAGATTTTAATTTAACTACAAACCATTTGGAACTTGTAATAACTTTGTTACCTGTAAAAGGAAAACCATGGAGTTTGACTGATTTGCCTCCTGTGGAAGATTGTATGCAAAAAGAGACAAGGAAACAAGGAAGATTGCTATATGTTTTTTGCCTTTGATCACAACTTTCTTATAACAAGAGAATGGATCTTCTTTAATGTGTAATGGCATGTTCAAAGCATATTTTTGCAATTTAATAAGATCATGCAAAAATTTCCTTCTAATAATAGCAAATTAGAAAATAATCACAGCATTATCAAAATTTAAAACAGGTATGATATAAAATTTAATTTTAAGATTCTTACAATCCCACTGTAATAATATTAATATCTGCGGATCTTTTTGAGTAAATTTTTGGCTTGTTGAGAAGTATCCAAAAATTTTATACAGGTTAGGGGAACATTTATTCGATTTTTTTTAATTCAAATAATATAGTTTTAAAAAGTGTAATTCTAAAAAATTATTTAAAAATTAAGGGAAAAATGTATAGATTAATTATTTTAAGTGAAAAGTTACCTAATTATATTTGGAAATAGAAATCGCACCATTACGTATTTTATTAAATGAAAAATTTATTATTTATTTGTTAATTACTATATAATCAGAGATTAGGACTTATCTTGACTGCAGAATGTTTTACAGCAGTAGAACCTTATGACCAGTGTCGGAACAAAACGATTTCGATGGTAAACAGGTACATATTTTCATTTTCATAAAATTATAATTAAATATATTAAATTTTTAATTTGTACCTTTAAATTTATATATTAACTTCAGTATTAAGTGAGAAATAAATATATTATATGATAATAATATTCATTATTTTTTAAGTAAATTACCTTCTCACTGATATAGAGTGATATATCTGGTGACAAGTTATGATGATGGTAACTTTATTTGAAGCATTATACCATGCTGCGACTTGACGATGATTCCTGCACCTTAAATACACGTACAGACGTCAAAATCTGAAATGGTGGGTCAGTATATGTCTTCTCTGTTTACAGTAATTGTTTTAAAAGATTTATGTAGTATTTATTCTGTTAATAAAAAAAACTTGTATATCATAAATTCACACTGCTGATATAAAAACTTTTACATTTAACTGCCACTATAAATTCTCATTCCCTTCTACTCATACCAAAAAGTAAATAGAATTGTTTTGATGGTTAAAAGAATTATAAGTTGGCAACATTAAATAGGAAATAATGGCTTTTTACAATAATAAGGTACTGTAATTTTAAAGGAGTTTTTCTTACCAATAATAAATCATGAGAGTTACGAATAGAAAAGAGATAACTTAATCCGGACTGAGTTTTATAGTATCAATGAGGAAGGAGGTTCACTTGTAAAAAAACTCTTTTTATATTTTTTTATATTTACATATATTTTATATTTTTAGTTATTTGAGTATCAAATAATTAATTCATTATATATAAGAAGAGTCTATTTTATTTTGAACATGAAGGATAAGTTAAATTTTTATTGTGAGTGATGATATATTGACAATTAAGGACGACAATGCGTGTCAGTTTGTCCCATATAAGAGTTGGCACGTGGATCAGCACACATAAGAAATATATTTTTTTAAAAATAATGAAAAAGAAAATTTTAAATATAAATTGTGAATATTTTTTTATTTATTTAGATAAATTAGGTAAATGATCTTAAAATATTATTTTCATGACACATGAATAATAAATTATGAGTAAAATTTTTGGAATGTGAAGTTCAAAGACTTACGAGATTATATAATCTAGAAGTTAAAATTTGTGTTTTGAATGGTATAATATTTCAGATTACACAATTTAAAATAGAAATTTATATTATAGGTTGTAGAATTTGAAATGAATAATTTTAGAACTTTTTAGAATATAACTCTGCATGAAGAAAATATGCAAATTTTTTTTATAGATTTATAAGTTATACGAATTATGTGGGTCAGCCTGCCCCACATTTTTCTAAGGATGTGTTTCTTTCCATTGATGGAAATTTAAAGAGTGAAGAAAGGTGAAGAAAGTCCGAAAAATAAGGTATAAAATTGCGAAAAATAAGATGAATTCGACTGTCAGACTTTCTTCTTTCAATTACAAAGAAACTTGCTTTTAAGCGAAGAAACTTGATGTTTAACACGTACACAAAATGAATATAATAATATCTATTCTTCTATTTTAAAATAATAAATATTAAATTCATAATAAAATATATTTAATATTTTATTAATATATGTTTAATGTTAAAT
>Ga0123341_1002406_pt1 | contig 15365 bp, 9 predicted proteins | sample Turbeapinknodule_FD_89959 | JGI IMG/M metagenome (GOLD analysis project Ga0123341, IMG submission 89959) | Root nodule microbial communities of legume samples collected from Mexico - Turtle bean Mexico pink nodule | ecosystem: Host-associated > Plants > Roots > Nodule | place: Mexico: Nepantla... | reverse complement strand
TACTTTCATCAGCATGAATAAAAGCAACTCGAAGTGCCTCATTCCTGATAATAAAGAAAAAATCTTAATGTTTCATAATAGATAGCAGCAAAAAGTTTTTAAAAAATGAAACACCGAAATAGTAATCAAGAAACCCTCTATTCTTTACACAAATAAAATAAGAACTGGTCCAGTTGCCCTCACTTTACAAAATTTTCAGTTTAGACCCTAATCTTGCAAAGGTTATTTATATTAGAAACAGAAAGTGAAAGTGAGGGTAGATTACATTATTTAAGAATAGATTTTTGTAGACCAGCACTTGGATGCCATAGTTGAACATGCCAAGTTGCAAAAGTAACAGAAGTTGTAAGAACACTGGGACAAGTTACAACACAAGTAAGAAAAAATGGCTGTTTGAGGCTCAAACTTTGGCAGACATGGAAAGGAGTAGAGGCTATGCTGACTAGCGGTTTATGAGTAGCACCAGTGATATCATTTGTTATAGATAGAACGTAGAGTGGGTTAGTTACAATAAGAGAGAGATATTGGAGATGAGAATTTGGTTACACAAGTGCAGTGATGATATTCAGGCCATGTCACCCTAATACAACTTGCTCAAGTTGTCCAAAGGGAACTTGTTGAATGTTCTGAGACATTTGTAACATGATGAGTTGCATGTAAGTCTGGGTACCAAGCTGAGGGACCATATTTATAAGCACTGATAAGCATAAATTGTGGTGCACTGGAGGGAGGTGGTCCAGAGAAATAGAACAAAGAAAGGAAATAGAAAGGGGAAAATAAACTGTAAAGATTTAGACTTTATATTCATAAGAAAGGAAATGAATAAATAAATAAAAAAAACCTAAAGAAGGGTTGCTGGAGTGGGCTGGACCCCGAAAAAACAAAAATTGCCTGAGAAGAAATAAAAAAGGAATGCATTGAGAGGTTATGCGAAAAAGGTTCATCCCTTTTCCTCTTGTGTGTGGCTTTAGGGCTTGCACGGAAGTGCTTCTGTTTAAGAAGGTATAATAAAACCCAAAAAACATATAAAAGCCCAAAACTACCCTCAGTAAGAACTAATAACATTTTTGAATTTTTCCTACAAGTTTTAGATCTCGAGACCAAATGCTCCACAAAACATGATCATGCTGTGTCACTCCACTCCGCCACACATGACTTTAAAATGAAACACTATCCACTTGTTGTCGCGCTACAATTTTGCTCTGCAATGCTCTGCCATGATATAGGCCTCTACAAGGGCTATTGACTACTATAGAGCAGTTAAAGTACGCAATGTTATAATACTTACAAGATGAAGAAAATGTATAGGAGTCATTGCCTATTGTTCTGTGACCAAATCATGTTCATATCAAAGACTGCATTGGGATGTTTATAGAGTCAGAGACTAAAACTATCAATGTTTCAGTTATAGTGATTCCGCATAAAGTTCATATCACCTGGATCTAAAATGAACCCTATAAGATGACCTTTCAGTAACATCCTTCCTAATTAGAACAACTTCCAGTATGAAAAATAAAATTCTCAAGCAAACAAATTAAAAAGTTCAGTGGCCAAATGCTTCCTCAAAACACATGCAGAGGTACACAATATGGAATCCCGAATATAATATACATTCATATTCTTAGAGTATTTAGTTGAATAGCACTTGGAAAAAATGAGCACACAAATTGATACCTCTGTAACAATAAAGCAATATCTGTAGCCTCTGCTGCCTTCCGCTGCTTTTGTTGACCATAAATTTGGCATGATACAACATAAGTAAACTTCAAATCTGCCTGTGCCCGGGATTCAGGAGAAAATTCAAAATCTTGACTTGTAATGAAGTTGTTTTGGGAATAATTGTCCACTGTTAAGAGAGTAGATTGCCAGCAAATATCTATGTTAAACTTTATTAGAACCAAAATCAGAATAACAAACTGCAGAGCAGAACGTTCATATTCAAATACCTCCTAGTGATCTGCTCTCCAGAAAATTCTGCAGCATTAAAGCTCTCCTATAGTACATCATACCGCGCACTGGAAATACAGTAGTTATGCCTCAACTTCTGTCTTACAAAAACAGAAAGGAAGACAAATAAGATATCCTAAAGATTTCTGACCTGTCCTAGCAAGAGTCTGCCCTCGATAAGAAGCCCAAAAACGAAGTTCCAAGGCATCACTGGAACTTTCTTGAAGTTCTGCGTCCCCAGTGGATGCTCCTCGACCAATTCTTTCAAGAAAGTTTTCCCATTCATCTGAAATACAAAATTGTTCAAGCTCAATCCCAAAATGACATTGTTCAAGATAGCAAAAACAACTCTAGTCCTTCACCAATCTCTAAACAGATTCTACTTTTAGTATAACTGCATCTTGACAGATATTAAGAAGATAAATTCACTTTCCTTTAGTTTCTTCACCCTATAGAAATGACTATAATTAGGAAACAGAATGAAATAATCATGGAAGTGATGTAATTTGCATGGAAACCAACTAGGAATGAACATTCAAGAAAAAAAAAATCTTTTCAACAAATTAAACTTTTAAGAGCTATTGACATGTGCAGAAATAATGAATCCTTAATAATGATAACTGGAGCATAAAAAGTGTTCAAAACTTTGACATGTGAGAGGGGAGTATATACGGACAAGACACATTACCTGGAAATATCTTTTGGAGATAGAAAAGAGTAGATATTCCATCTTCGTTCTCCTTTTGCAATTCAGAAGTACCATAAAGCACAGTTTCACTATAGTATGGAGTGAAAACACTATACCAAATAAAAAACAAAAGGAAAAGGTGAATATAGAGGGCAAGAAAGAAGCAAAAGAAAACTCACTGCAAACCATATGGATATACATGTATATACCTGAATGGCAACATTTCACTAACAGGCTTTGCTGAAGGCATATCCATAAATAATGAATTTGTGAAAAACTCTAATCTTCTCCTGGCTTCAAGATTTTTTGGAACATTAGCAGCTGAATCCTTTACAGTAAGAAGAAGATGCAACCGCTTCACAAGCTCTTTCTACAACCAGAAAAATTACTTTAATGTATTTAAATTAAAAAAGGATGAATTGAATACAAACTGAAGGACCTTACAATTTCAGGATCATTAGGCCAAATTATCCTAGAAAAAAGTCGTCCCTCGTCCCTAGCTCTAGCTAAAAGGTTCCATGTATCAAGATTCTCCCTGGAAAATTAAGAAGTTTACAAGAAGTACAGAAATAAAAGACAGAATTAGTATTGTCATGATCTAAGTTAAAGCTTGATTTCAATTTCATCTGCTAACATTAACATATTATATTTGTCCTTCTATTTTTGTGATAAATCTCACATTAGTTCCCAAGAACCTCCTTGGAAACTGGGTTATTGATAACAGCAAACAGGGTCATATTGACACATCTGATTTTCGAAGAGTAAGCCACAAAACTGTAAGGTAAAACTTTAACTTTAACCTAGTTTTCAGTGAGAAAAAGAAGAGGACAATGGTGGCTGAATAATCAAATTTCTGCTCTGATAACCAAGTTTCTGACTACTTAACAGTAAGATCTAACATTATTATAGTAGAAGGATAAATGCCGTAACAAAGTATAGGGTAGAACACTGAATTCAATCACAAGTGTAGGGCAAAATCAAAACAAAAAACATTTAAAGACAAAAATTGCTAATTTTACTCCAAAAAGATATGACTCTAAGCATAGGTTGTAAATCATACTTATGCAACCATATACCTTAAATCTGAAGATACCAGTTCATGAGTTACAACTTCATACAGGTCATGTATAGCTTTTGCAGCACCTTTAGCAAGTTCAGGATCATTTCGAATCTGAAATAAATAAATGAAAAATGCACCCGCATCAAATACATGAAAGGATAGTCAGTATGTTTTCTATGATTTCGTTGATAAAATATTTTACCATGATAAAAACATACAACATAATTTATTCAAGAGCATACAAACAGTCCGCATACCACTAAATTTGATTTTCTCACACTTTTAGAGATATTTCTCTTTTCTGTTTACTGACAGTTATAAAACTGACTTTTCTGTTTCTTCACAGTTGTAATTATCTGATCAATACATAGGTAGGTTTCTGTAACAGAGAATTACAACTCCTTTTCAGTTTGTAAATATTCAGTTGCCTATTAGTTTTTTCATTCAATACACACTAGCACAAGGTGCCTAATTCTGCCTCCACACAATATGAATGAGGTTGTTGAAATTGTCTTCAAACTCTCAAGTTACATTTCTAGGCCTAGAACCAGTTAAAATCTTCACAACAAATAATTAGAGATTTAGTCAAACTCACACAAACATAACAACGAAAAAATGGTTGACAAATTCAAATTCAGGGAAGCTTGAGAGTTAGAAACCTAATTCAATATATTCCAGACACAAAAAAATTCAAATTCAAGAGTAATAAAAACAGTAGACAGGCAAATTACCAGGAGTCCAGTCAATGCTGTAAGTCTTGATAAAACAACTGGAAGCTTCTTTAGAGACAAGGTTATAACAAGTGAACCCTCTACAATACTGTTATTGATCTCACGAAAAATTCTTTCCACCCTGTCAAAAGTTTGGGATAATCTTTCATCAAACATATATATGTAGCTATAGTAAAAAAATCTATAATGTTTTATTAGATCCCATCTTCTATCTCAGATTAAGGTAATCTAACACGGTGCTAGATCAGATAGATAAATTATATTAATAAGGTAAATCCATAACACCCTGGAATTTATGTCTAAGAAGTTAATGTTCTTCGTCAGAATTGCACAGTTCACTTGGCAGTTGCCACAAAATGTTGGAAAAAGTAATTAAATCTTAGTAGACTCTTTGTTACCGACTTCAATATGTAGTTCAATCTTTTTATAGGTTTGTTTAGTTTTTGTTGATGGGTTTGATTCGGCCCACTATCATGTATATGTTTATTTTTTCTTTTAAAAATATCTAAGTATGCTGCAGATAATTAATAGTTTACTTGGGATTGCAGATAGCATAGTGATGATATTGCATACTTGCTTTAAGAAAATAGAACATCCAATAATATTTTACTTTTGTCTTTTTACAGACAAAAAAGGAAAATTCATTAAACAGAAGAAATAACAACAGTTTGGAGGATAAAAAGTCCTCCTAAACGATGAGCAAAGCACAAAAAACAATGAATAGAAAACATTGGAGCAAAGTAATCCCTCAACATTTCAGATACATAAATACACTAAAAGAGCACTAATAATAATTATAGGGTCATTTCAAAACAATTATTTTCTAATATAACAAGATTTGTCAAAAAAATCCAAGAAATTAACATTTAAGAAAGGCTTGCCAGGAAAGATAAGATGGTCAAAAGTCTTGTAGTCTTTAAAAATTCAGAACACACTTAACTAATGTTTGATTTGCCTAATTTCACAAATAGCTTTTCAATCAAAAGCTCACCCAGCAAAACTTTGATTATAAGTTTTGCAGAACCAAAACAATAAGAGAATCCAAATTAAATTATTTTGGAATGAGAAAATTCAAGTATATTTCCCATCTGTCTTTTTCCGTCCTAGCATTTCAAAACATACTCCTCAAGTGGATACTGCTCAAAGTTGCATAGACTGCATCTAATACTCCTCTTTCACAACAGGACAAAGCTCCCAAATATTGTAAGTATGAAACTTAAACCCTAATTTCAGTATGTTTCATCAACAAAAATATTGACACAAATATTCCTGTTGGAATAAGCCTCCCCATTTGACGATCAAAACGCTTTAAAAATTTCAATTAGAATGGTGAAAGTTTCTGAGAATTAGTAATCGAATTCATACCAAAGCCTTCCTTCATTGTCGTTGCCAACTATTGAATATAATATTTTTTCAACACTGTAATAGCATTCCTTAACTGCATAGGCCATATATTCATCCTTACTTATCCTGTTCCACAAATCTGTCTGAGTATCTTTGCAGTCTAGAGCCAAGTCAATCGCCAACAAGATCTAAACATTAAGATATTAATTCAGATTAACATATGGATCCTGCTAAACTAAATAAGTCTTCATACATCCATTCCAAGTAATTTATATTGCATAAGAAGTTTCACCTTACTGCTAAGAAGAAATAAAGGCCATTGAACTAATCTCAGACTTCCTGCATTACTAGGTATGGAAAGCAGGTCCATTTCCCTGTAATAGTAAAAAATAAATAAATAAGCCATCTATAACTGTTTAGACAAGATTTTGAAACACAAAGAGACAGAGCAAGCATGCTTATATCACAATTTTTTACAGATGAAAGGCATTTTATCAGAGATAGAAAGAAACAATTTGATACGAGCCCAGAAAGCCATTGAGAAAAACAATGATCTTTTTTACTCCATTGCATGAAAAAAAGAGAATGAAGAGCAAAGGAATCAAATCCTTCCACAAAAATTAATCGTTACTTATCTAACTAACTAATTGTATTAACTTTAATATGCAGTTTATCTTCATTACACATTGTCAAGCATCAAGTTTCCTTCAACTGACCTATTACTAATAAAATCTTCCTCACGCAGACTTTTAATTATCTCATTCCAAAATGGAGCAAACATAGCAGCATATGCTTTGTTCATATCTTGAGAATCCTGCACCAAATCAATCACATTCATTAGCCAAACTGAATGTCAAAAATTCCAAGAGATAGATATACATTGAAAATAAAAACAAAATTAAGTAAAATATTTAAACAAGTATATAAGGAATTTGCCACCAACTGAATGGAACCTTTTTAATAAAGCTGTTAAGTTTCCTTCAACTAAAAAGCAAAACTATATTCATATACAAACAATTACAAAAGGCTTCTACAAACAGTTTAAATCAAATTTCAAGAAAGAATAAAAATCATGTTATTTTATCTATGTTTATCAACTAGATCAACAACAAAAATTAAAACCAAAATATAATTATTTAAAATATAAACTCAGATAAAATATTGATTTTAAAGTATAATCGAAATAAAATTGTGTAATAAAATATTAGTGCAAATGTTTGTCACAGAAAACAAATTTAAATAAGTTGCTAAGCAAAGTATAAGTTTTAAAAACTTAACTTTTTACAAACAACTGTAATTTCACAAGTCTAAATAAGAAACTTAAATATATAAAACAAAATTCTAAACAATTCTTCAATGTATAATATTTCTCTCACCAATAACTTTATTTTGATCACTTGATTTTCTTTTAAAATATCCAAAAAAAAATTCACTAACAACTGATAGCAGGTAGCTGACATCAGCAGGTTCGATACCATGATACTCGCATCCATCCCATTTAGGGTTTAGGGTTAAAGGTTTAAAATACCCGAAATAGTTGCTCGCATGTATCCATTAAAAATTTGTTACGGATTTCACTAGAGGATATCCGTGAATTCAGATTTTTTTGCCATCCCAAATCTGAACCAACTAAAATAACTAGCCATAAATCCATACAAGTTTTAATGTACTCTAGCATAATCTTACCATACAAAATTAAAAACGAGTTGTTCTCATTGAGACAATATTACTTAGAGAGCTCAATCTTTCTCTCTTAAGTTCTCATCTTTATATTAACAATAGTTGTTCTCAAAAACAATGACAAGAGAGAAGATTAAAAAACAAGTAAAGTCATATCTAGAGTACAAGGTACAACACGAAACAGAATTTTAATAAAGCCTATTTAAGACTTACTCTAACACTTCTCCACAAGTTGAAGCATACAAATTGTATGCACCTAGATTGGAACAAATAAACTCAATCCAAGGTCTCGCAAGGATTTTGCTAACACATCTCCAAGTTCATCATTGAATATGACAAACCCAATACCAATTTCCGTGGACAACAACTTTTCTCAATAAAATGACAGTCGATTTCTACGCGTTTGGTCCACTCATAGGACACTAGATTGGAAGCAATGTGGAGAACAACTTGGCTATCACAATACATCATCATTTCTCGAATCTATTAAGAAATTGTTTTACCCACACATGTTCATAGGTGAGACATCATTGTCTACATTAAACTTCAACAAATAATCAGGCAACAAGAACAACTTCCTTTTCCTCCAACAGAAGCACAATGTCCATATGAGATCTCGTCCAATCAGCATCACAATACCTAGAGATTTGGGTACTTCCTTTATCTTCATATAAGAAACCATGTCCAAGATCCTTTTTCAGGTATCTTAAGATACGGATGATGTCATTCCAATGATTAATACAAGGAACCTGCCTGAACCGACTAACAACACCAACTACACAAAATAGATGAGGTTTAGTAAAAGTAAGTGAAGAAGCCTTGAGAGATAAAGCATCCCTTGAACTAGCCCAACCTTCCAAAAGGATCACCCAGAGCATGACACAAGACCCAAGGCTAGGTCAGGAGTATCCATTAACTAGTGCCTCAGAACCTATCATTCCTCAAAGGATCATCAGGAGCATAGCCAACATGATGGGGCTGAGCACCAGCTAATCTCTTTGTTTTTAATTTCAATAGATTAGATTTCACATAGCATAAATGGGAGTGTACTTAGCAACTTGGGCTTGTGCCATATCCATTTTCTCTTCTTAAGCAGCTAGGTTTAGGACTTGCAACCCTAGCTTTTAAAAACTAGTTTTAGGGGGTGGCATTGACCATAGTCAACCCTAGGGCCACCCCTCACCCATTCCTTTTCTACTCCTCTCTCATCTTGCTCTCCAAGTCACTCCTTCCAATATAAAGTATGCCTTACCCTATGTCTTTTCACATTAAATTTTGAAATAGAAAAGAAACTTTGTAGGAGCGTTTAGTGAGACTTGAGTGCTCTCCTTTTTGGTCTTATTTTGAATGTTTGTACACTTCAAGTGGCAGCTCTTCACCACTCATCTTGGAGTCTTCCACCATTCCAAGTGGTGTGAGTCATTGCCTTTCTCGATAAGCTTTCCTCAACCTTCATCATTTTTTATGTCTTACTCTACTCTTTAATTTTGGCATTTACATTGCTTTTCTTTATCTTGTTCCTTGTCTTAATTCCGCACCTCATCATCATCTTCACCATATAACTGTGTTTTCTCTTTGCCCTCTAAAAGAAAACCTTCACACTTTCGTGTCCAGTGGAAATCTTTTTTGGGTTTCTCACCATATTCTGCTTAAAACAAAAACTCATAAACAAAGTGCAATCCAGAAAATGTGCAATTTTAAAATCAACTCACATTGGTAAGATAAATATGTTTTTTAACTAGTCTTCTATAGCTTTCAAGTTAGAGATAGATTCCATGTTCTGCCATTAATTTCTTATTTAGGTCAGTAGGACTATCCGCTACCTAGTGAATCATACCCATCTATTTTAGGATATATATCTGATTGGGCTACTTCAATACCTAAGAATTTTTTTATACTACCCAGATCCTTGATCTGAATATCATTGCACAAGTGTTGAAAATGATTACACAAGTGTTCATTTAGTTGAGATATTCTAGCAATATCATAAACTACTAAGTAAACACATTTTTAAGAAGGGATATTACAACAGAAAAAACCGAATGATCTCACACATTGCATTTCAAACCAAGGGTTTGGACAACGTAGCTAAATTTTGGAAACCAAGCACGTGGAGATTGCTTAAGACCATAGAGAACAATTTACAAACCAAACCAAACTACCACTTAGCAACAAACCGAGGAGGTTGCTCCATGTAGACTTCCTTTAATAGATTTTCATAAAGAAAAGCATTTTTAATATCCAATTGATGAAGCAGTCAATGACAAATAGGAAAGAAAAGACGTATAGTACTAATTTTAGCCACTACAGAAAAAAGTTTCACTGTGATTAAGACCATTGATCTGAGTGTATCCTTTAGCAACCAATTTCACCATTAAAATCAACCTTAATGGCATAAACAAATCAACATCCTATCGTCCTCCTCGTTGATTGAAGGCGAACAAACTCTCACGTACTATTATGATCAAAAGACTGCATTTTTGCAAATATAGCTTGTCGTCACCCACGATGATCAAGTGTTGCATTCATAGTTTTAAGTATAGTAATAAAAGACAAAGAGAATATGCAATGTAGTGTTCCAACATTAAATCAATGCAATATGCCGCGCATGGTGTCCAATACAATTTTTTTTCTCATTGCTTTGTAATTTGCTGCATTATCAATTAGTATATGAATGACATTATCTTTCCCAACCTCCTCAACAACATCATCCATCATCTTGAAAATTTGTCAGCTGTCTTGGATATGTCAGAAGCATCAATCGACTTCAAAAATTCAGTCCCCTTTGGACTATTTAAAAGAAAATTAAGTATGGTTTTTCTCCTCCCATTAGTCCATCCATCTCTCCTTATTGTGCAACAAATTTTTTATGGCAGTGGTGGAGAATGTGATTGTGGCAGTGGTGGTAAAGAACACGAGTGCAATAGCAACGATGGAGAATGTGAGCGCAACACCGGCGATGGTGAAAAGTTCAACGACAGTGGGTTTTTCAATCTGGGCTTGTTTACGCTCTTTTCGAATATTTCACTTTTCACTCTTTACACACAGATATGCTTTTGGGAAGTAAACTATAACACTGGGCCTTAAAAATGGCCATACACAGGTTCAATATTTTTGGCCAAAAATGGTCACACTAGGTCACGATCCAGGATCGAAGACCGCTTCCGATGCACCGAGTTGTGTGGCAGGATCAGCTCCAATCCTGATTCACTAGTTCCAGAGTAGTTGACTCATGCGAGTTTGCAATTTTACTCACGCTTTTGACAACACTGATGATACCAACTTGAGATAAATAAATAAAAAGACGTTATTTAAATAGCGTAATTTTCCTCTTTTATTTATTCATATTCATATTAACAAAGAAAGATACAACACAACTTTTAAATAAAGACTATTTAAGGCCAATTCTAACAAAACAAAAATACCTCGGTTGACTGTCCACTCAAGGGAATCCTGAAAAAAGAACAAACAAAATCAAATTTACCCACAACAAACATGTGTATATTTCAACTAAACCAAAAAAAAAATCATTATATAAGATCACGATTCAATAGCATAGATAAAAAAACTTGCATAATAAAAGAGAAAAAAGCACAGCACACAAGCAAGGAATGAGGCATCCTGTGTCAAAAATAGTGGTAATAATTAATGTTATTGGGAATTATGTTGATTACACAATACACAGAAAATAGTTTAATTTCTTTTATACTCTTATAAAACTAAAACATATTTATTCTTTAATTTATATACATGTCAGGCATGCTACATGCCCTAATTTATAGCAGTGCTACTTTCTATTCTTTATGCTTTCAAATCTCTCCATGCAGGAGACCAACAAAAAGAGGTGACAAGTTGTCCTTGAAGAAAAAATCTATAGCTCCAAACAAGCTCTTACTAAACATACTTAGCACAGTAGTGCCACTTTCCATTATTTATGCTTTCAAATCTCTCCATGCAGGAGACCACCAAAAAGAGATGACAAATTGTCCTTGAACAAAAACTCTATAGACCCAAACAAGCTCTTCTAAACATACTTAGCACATGAACAATGTTAAAATAAGAGAAATCAAATTCTTTAAACCCCAAATTATACCAACCACCAGATTTATATCACCATGCCAATTAGTATGTAAATAAGAACAAATAGAGAACTAAGATATTTGTAACTACTAACTTGCTCGAAAACCCACCTTTTTATTTTTGGTGAGACCAAATTTTTTACAAATGCCTCTGGGAAACTTTCAAAACGCTTATGCACCATTTCAATTGAACGAATCTGCAATAAGTCATTTATAAGAAATGTTTACAGCAAGAGGAGACAAACCATGAATAAAACTGACTTCCATATTAATACGAATTTTGACTACTTAAAATAAAAAGAATAGAAAATAGCTCCTTAAAAAAGATGTAGATGGTAACAAATCCTCAAAAAGGAATATGAAAAGACTGGTAACCTCCGTGTCAAATTTTCAGCCCTTCACTGAGTACATGTCTCAATACCTCAGTATTTCTAGCAGAAAAAAAAGTAAGCATACATCTATGTAGCACGGATACTAGCATGAACACTAGACACTACACGAACACGGACACTTCGACGTGTGTAATTTCCAAAAATATAGGACACGGATTTATATATTATATCATTGTGAATTATAGAAATTGACAATAAGATTTATGCGAACAAGGTGTTAATCAAATATAACAAAAAAGAATCCAATTCATCTATTGAAAATCCAAAAAGTGAAAAGAGGATAAAATCATTTCATCCCTTTCTTGATCATCATCATTGAAAACGACACTCTAGTTTAAGAGATTTTGTACTTAGAATTCAGATTTCAATACATCAAAAGATTTAAGTGTACAAGGTTAGTATTTATACAATAAGAGATTCTTGTTGCATAACCTACAAATTCTTTTTATTCTTGTTCCAAACACCTTTTATTAGACTTAACCACAAATTGAAAGAATGGAAAGAAACAAGCTAAATCGTCAAAATGATGCCAATTTGGAATGCAAATACCTCGCCTAGCCGAGCCCGTGCACCAATCACACCACCAACAATTGCTGACATGACAGTGTAAAAAATGAGAATATCCATGAGATAAATCTGCAGAATGAGAATGCATTAGCAAAGTAAAGCATAGCCAAGTATTCATGAAAACAGAAACTAAACAATTACAGGAAAACTGCAGCTGTTACATCCTAAGTTCATGATCTTGTGAGGAGATAATTAAGACAACATGGCACCAGGTATATAGGCTACTTGGAAAAATAAACATTCAAGAAACTATTCTCTTCTCAAATATTCCAATTTCCAACATGTCATTGTGAGATAAAAGGACACCAAACTATAAGAATCCATATAACAAGGGCTTCATAAGAAAATCTAAAATGAATTTATAGCACACTATTGTCTTGGTCAACATCTGTTAAGAAATAAGGAGAAGTTTATTGATATAGTTAGAGTATTAATGAGTTGGTGAGTTCGTTAGAGAGCTTAGTCAGATATAAAATGGGGAAGAAGTATATGTGAAATGCAGATTTGTTTTTATTGAGAAAGGAGAAATCCTTTGTGAAGGGGACACCCAAGGAGGAGAGATTTGTCTTATTTCCTGTTCTTTTCATCCTATTCAACAAAAATCCTTCCTTCATTTCTTTTCTTTTTCAATTCTTGGTTCCTAACAGCTTTCCAAATGTTTCTCCCCTCTCCTCTGATACATACGTATTAATATATTTACTTTGAACTGAATACAAATGGTGTCAACCCCTTTCTAGCTTTTATTTGTAAGTACTCTTAAATTTCTACTCCCTCCGGAACTTTATAAAAGAAACAAATAACTAACTCATTCTATAAACATAGTAAATTAATTCATTTTAATTCATAATGTCAGAAATGTAAATTTTATTACAAAGGTACATGATCAATTAAATGATTTAAGTAGAGGTAAAATTTGATAACACAGAACATAATTAAAGAGATTATTTTCTTTAGACCATTGAATGTGATTTATGTTGTTTATAAGCTAATAAATACATCTACGTGTATATAGAATGAGTATACGCCTCATTTATGGAGTTCACAATAAACTATAGGTATAAAAGACAATTAACAACTACTACATCTCAAAGACATTCTTATTATAATTAGGACCAAGGTAGTCAACATCGCGATTTGCATCGTACGTGTTTATGACTTATGTCTCGGTTTCTCGCGGTGGCACCTCTCTCGACTTAGCTCACCAGCATTCCTCACAGTGGCGGTCCTTGCACGCTTCGTGAAAGTAGTCTGACGAGTGACGCTTTTGATGGTATTGCGCCGTAGCGCATCACAGTGTCGCTCTTCTATCACTTTCATGTTGCTACGATGGAGGCAACGCATGGCCCAATTAGAAATAGGTCAAATGCTAAAAATTAAATTGCCTAATTGGGTTTGGATGGAGGCAGTATGACTCTTTGGGAAAGACGCATTAGCACTTTTTTATTAAACCATGACTCGTTTATTTTTTTGAAACTAAATGGCTCACTTATTATTTTTTTGAAACAATATGACTCACTTTTTTTAAGTCATGACTTTTTTTCAAACCATATGACTCAGTTAGGATGTAGTGTTTAAAACTAGCTATGTACTCTTTTATATATTATGAGGTTCATTTGTGAATTTTTGAACTAGATATAATGATTTTATGTGTATATAAAAATTTGTAGGATCTTCCGATCCATATTACGATCTCCCGATTTACGATTCATATTTCTCTACCCGATCTTGAGTAAGATCTTGATTTTGACTACCTTGATTAGAACAAAAAAATGGACACATTTGTTTCTTATACAAACATAAACAATCTGAAAATCAATTATAGCATCATCAAGTAACAGTTTGCTCAAATTGATGCAAATGAAAAAAAATTGAAGAATACTCACAGCCACAACAGGAGCCCACAAGCTAAGAATCGTGAAGGCATTGTAATTGTCTGTAAATTTTGCAGTCACAAATCAGTGACAAACATATTTCTTAATTTTACAATACTTAAAATACAAGCAAATAAATTAACCGAGATAAAATTAACATCAAAGACACTATGAAAGAATACTTAATAGCAAGAAAACACCTTCAACATACATTACGAAGGATGTCTTCTTTTAGAGAGAAGAGGACCATACATACAAAAACTATCTTCATATTCCAGCTATGTTATCATCTATAATAGCAGAAAATTGCTCTATCACCTTAACACCTAAAAAGATTCCAGTCCCACCAACCTTCTAAATAATCTATAATCTAAAAGAATCAAACCAAAATGTACAGGTTTATTACGACTAAAAATAAATTTCAAAATATTTAACACACTAGGATGTCAAGGTTCATAGTGATGTCTAACATATGATCTTTAATTTAAGAAAAAAACATGCTGTACAGAAAACACCAATGCCTTAAAAATTGACAACTAAACCAAAAATCAAATAATAACAGCATATACTTACTCTTTGAGATCAAATCATGCCATGAGTAAGTCAAAGATTGAAGATCAACAATAATATTGGTAGGTTCAACAAGAGGTCTAATCTGTAATATTAGGAATTAGAAATACACGAGAATTAGTAATGACATTTTTTCTTTTACACACACTATTTACTATAGAAATGACATTTTATTTGCATACGTATATTAATGAGATTGACCCTTTCTCAAATAAAAAATGGGCATTTCACTAGAAACATCAGATGGGGCCATTGCTCTCCAAAATGCCTAGTTACACTATTCCCTTTTATTCAATTTTTCAATTATATCCTCATCTCAGAGGCTCTTTTTAAAATAGAGTCCAAATCATTTTAGAAAAATAATAAAAGTAGAAGATTACATTTCCTTTATTTATAAAAAAATTAAAAGCATACCCCCACTAAATGAAAAATGTAT
>Ga0123341_1002404_pt1 | contig 15374 bp, 14 predicted proteins | sample Turbeapinknodule_FD_89959 | JGI IMG/M metagenome (GOLD analysis project Ga0123341, IMG submission 89959) | Root nodule microbial communities of legume samples collected from Mexico - Turtle bean Mexico pink nodule | ecosystem: Host-associated > Plants > Roots > Nodule | place: Mexico: Nepantla... | reverse complement strand
TTATGTGAAACCAATTATACTAAGGAGAACATTTTTTTTTGAGCTTGGGTTTTAACACAAACTCATTGACCTCATAACACAACACAACACGAAAACATGGTATTCCACCATTTCCACGATCTTCGATGATGATCCTACCAGTCCCTCTCGTGGCATGACCTTTCATTTCATGGGCTCTAAATTTGCACATGGTGAGGAAAATCATGAAATTGTGCGCTTCCACCATGTGTTAAATCATGATTTTGACTGCACTAGTGGCTTTGCTATGGCATAAAGTTGGTTTTTAGCAGACAACTGCTGTGAGTGAAGGACAAAAATGTGAAACCCTAGGTGAAGGAGAAAAAGTGACACTTTGAGTTGTATGCATCCGTGCAACTTTACCTATGGTATAATCAAGCAAAGTAGTAGGAACAACAACCATGCCAAATGAAGGAGAAGAAGGCTTAAGTTCGTGTGACCCAACCCGATACGAGACAATGAACCCTAATGTTCTTTCTTTAAATCTTATTTTCCCAATGGGCGAAATTTTTTTCTTTTACAAAATAAGTTGGGCTATTCAACCTGACCCAAACCAAACATCACAACAAAATAATGACCTAATCCACACATTAAACTAGCAATCTCTATTATTATGCAGTCTTGTTGCTGCGGACATTGTTGCCACCGCATGCTTCTGCTGACCCTGTTGTTTTCGTCACAATTTACATTGATGCAATCGTTGCTGTTTTTGCATCTGCCGTTGCGGATTGCAAGTCTACCATATGCATATTGAACCAACAACTCCTTCACTATGTTTTGTTATTTTTTGTTTTGAACATGAAATTTGTGGTGTTTTAATTTGTTTTTATTGTTATTTAAATTCCTTAGACATGTTATTATTATTAGTTGTTGATTGTTTTTCGTTATCTTCGAATTACAATTATGTTTCTAGATTTTTGAAAATAATGTATATGTATGTAGTACAATTTTAATATTATCTATATGTATATGTTTTATTTCATTTTTTTTTTCGTGATGCTTTTGCCATATCCTGATACGTCTTTTGATATATTTTCGTAATGGGTTTTAGGGTCTTTGATATTTTTCGTTATCCAACATTGATAACATTGCACCACACTCTTTAGGTAAGGGGAGCTTATGTACTTATTTTGTTAACTTAAATCATAAAGTGACTTCCTTTGGAGAATTCTTCTCTTAGGTGGGCATATTTTTAAGTGGCCATTCTTGTCCTTCTTGCTTAGCCTCAGTGGTGCTTTAAGTTTTGTTATCAATGCTTATCCTTTGTGGTGCTCTCTAGCTTATTATTGATGGTGTTGTGACATGATTCAATGTTTGGGGAGTAGAGTTTTCTCTTTTACAGTTACTTTTGTGGTGAGCTAGGTTAGAAGTGGCTATTGTCCATACTTGCTTATCTCATGGAATTGAGTAGTGCAAGATTCTTCATATTTAGCATTCTTGATTCTTATCTTGAGTCCTTCGTTGTTAGTGATGAATCACCATCTTGCTTATCCCATGGAGTTTAAGTGCTGCAAGGTGTTTTTCCAAATCCTAGTATATTTTTTAAGATATTATCTTGTATTATTTTGTTTTCATTATTTCCGCAAAACAACCCAAGATCACATTTATCCAAGACTTTCTTCCAAGATTTATTAATGCAAGGCTTGAGGTAGTTGGTTCGCGATGAAGATAACCTCTCACCCCTCTTGGTCTACATCAAATATGCTCTCATCTTAGTTAGTTTGCAAGGTTGTGCTTTTTATTGACTTCCTGTTTGACATGTCAGCATAGTTGTAGCCTTGGTTATATGGCTTTTATCAATCATTACCTGTTTGATTGACTTGAAAATGATTTTCCTATGTGAAATTTTGTTAATAAAATCATCTAACTATCATAATGCTCGCTAACTAACTATGAATAGCATTATAGACTTAGGGTAGTTAGGAAAGGTAAGAATTAATAACTTGATCATTGGTCAGACCTTCCTTGGAAGTTCAGTGAAGGGGTTATTGGTAGATTAAATTTCTGGAGATTGACCAAAAAGCAGGCTTCAAAGCTAAATTTGCTTTGACCCAAGATTGAGTTCTTAGATTTCTATTCCAAAGGAGTTTTGAAAAGTCTTGACCGATTGTAAGTCACTCATATTTACTTCATCTTTGGTCAGACCATTTTTGGTTGGATGTTTATCGAATGGTTTACAAGTAGATAAAATTTCTGGAGATTGACCAAATAGGCAGGCTACAAAGCTTATGTTGAAATGATATTACTACTGGTGAAGAATTATACCTAAATTTGTTTTGAACTAACACTGAGTTCTTAGAATTCTATTTCAAGGGAGTTTTGAAAAGTCGTGACTGATTGAGTTTACATTCTTTGCATGGTGGAGACTTGTGTTAGTTGTTGAACCCCAATTTATTTTTTCTATGTATGTAGTTACAATATATGATTTATATTACTGTGCATAGGTGAATGAAACTATAAGAACATCTTTTATCACATGCTCAATCATTTTGTATTCTTTTTGTGTAGGAGTTCTTTACAGAGATGCTGGTGATATCAGTCTAGCAATTAATGCTTATGAGCAATGTCTTAAAATTGATCCCGATTCCCGAAATGCTGGTCAGGTCTGATTCATTATTGGCAGATGTTTCATTCTTTTTGATTTTGTAAATTTTCAATAGCTAAAAGTTGCCATGGCAGGTGTGCATGAAACCATTAAATTGCTGTTTGCTTAGAATGTGTATTGAAACCAAAGTTTAAACCTGTCATTATTTCTTAAAGCTTATTGTCAATCACTAGATATTGAAAACACAAAACAAAGAGACAATAAAGATTCAATTGTTATCGCTTTGATTCGTAACAAAAGGAGACCTATTTGACAACAAAACCAAATTTGAGTCAAATGAAATGCCACCCCTTTGTGCTCAAGATTGTCATTGGTGGCGGCTAGTGGGGTATAATGTTTTGGCCCACCATTGACTTGAACAATGACGGCGAACAACAACGATGACAACGATTAACAAGGCAACGGAAACATGGTTCCAAGATTGAGAGCTCTGATACCAACTTTAAAAATAAAATGAATTATTTTATTGATATCAATCATATCAATTACATTCACATAATCTCTACTTGTAATAACCAAAATCTTTAAAACAAGGAAATGATTATATGCTGAAATAAATGAGAAGATTTTGAAGATATTTTTTCTAATTACTAGGAAGATATTAAGAATATTTTTTAGGGTTGATTATTTTCTAATAATCAAAGCTATTTAGAGTCTATCCTCAATCAAGCTAATAATCAAAGATTTTGATGGGGTGTGATGGATATTCCACATCGACTAATAATTAAGCTTAATTATAATATATAAGTGGGGTCAACCTCACCTTACAATTTGGTTTTGTGAGGTTGAATTAGGCTGAAAGTATGCTTATTAAGAGAATTTGAATGAATAGAGCTTGCATGTCTCAAGTGCTTTTCCTTATATATACTCTTTCAAGTTAGGCTTAGTTACTTATCTTTGCTTGTACATAAATAATGATTTATCCTGGAGATGGAATATTCTTATCTTCAAATTTCTGTGATGATTGCAAATACATGGCTGCGAAATGGAGCTTTTTAAAAAAAAATTCAACTTCATATAGTTTTCTCATAATTTGGAAATCTTTTTTGATTATTTTTCATTAGTTGAGATTTGATATATGGTTGTGATGATTGGATTTGTTTCTTGCACGACTTATTTCTTTTAATTGTTTTTTCTACAATAATTGATATCTCTTTTTAATACAATAATGTGCAGAACCGTTTACTTGCAATGAATTATATAGATGAAGGAAATGACGACAAACTTTTTGAGGCTCACAGGTACAATTTTCTGTTGTGATATTTTAAACTTTAGTTATTGATTGTGGTTAATCAAATGGCATCATAGGTAACAATCAATCCATGACAACTTTAAAAATGTTCAATGAAAACAAATGATTTTCCTTGATGATGAGACAAATAATACTTGCACTTATTTCCTGATCAACTTCGTTTATTTTCATAATTATTTGGTAAACTCTAATATTTTTGTTTGTAAAGAAAAAAAATGGACCAGAGTTATTACCTGAAACTGAAGCATATGTGCCATCTGTGTAGTGCCAGGGGTGTGAGATAGTTTGTGCCTTTATATTAGCTGTTGTAAGCATTGATGGTTCAAATGAAGAAAACTAAAGTAGAAACGTTTAAAGTAGAATTAATTTTCTTTTCTAGCTATGTACTAAGTAAGAAAGGAGATGAAATAGTGAAAACTCTGTTGTGTTTTAAAGGGATGAAAACATTAATTATCCGTGGTATGGACCAGTACTATGAAATTATTTCTGGTGACTTGGTTGTCAATCATAAAGCACATGGTCATTTTTTTCGAAAAATAAGAATTTGAAATTTCTTTTAGCTCTTTAACTTGAATCGATTGTTTCGGTCCCTTGAACTAGTCATTGCATTCAAAACTTGTAATAGCCAGGAGTGTTTAGTTATGCAAAATGAATCCATTTATACACTTGAATAATTAAGATGGATAAAACACAGTGTATTCAACCTACACTGTTGTGCATTTATTTATGTATATATATTGGTTACAGAAAGATGGACACTTACCTAAAACTCTAACCCTCCTAAAGTTGGGTACACCCAAGAAATATTAATATAATGATCGTAGTCAGAAGAAGGCAAGGAGGATGAAGGATCCATGGTATGGGAATCTGTGGTGAAGGATCTAAGTCACAAGTATCTTTAGGCATGGATGATGGATTTATTGGTGTCCGACATTGGTATGTAAGAAGAGGTGGTGGAACAATGTTATGTACACATTGCGCTTGAGTTTAAGAGGAAGAAGGAATAATCAATGGATCACTGGACGCTACAGGAACGACATGTTGAGTAGATGAAGATTGTTCCATGAAGGACAAGAAAAAAAGTGTCCTCAAAGAAGGTAACATCAGACGTATAATACCTTATGGTTGTAGGAAAATAACATTTATAGCCCTTTTGAAAGTGAGAATATTTGAAAGTGAAGCACTTAATAGCCTTTGTAGCAAGCATGTCAAGACTTGGAGGATATTATGAGCAAAACAAGTACACCTAAATACACATGGAGAGACATGATATAGAGGGTCATTTGGAAAAATTACAGTGAGGAATTTTTTTTTCTAGAGAGGAAGAAGGCATGCTATTGATCAGGAGACAAATAGTCTGCATCACCCTAACGATGAACATGAACATTAGAATTCAACATTAGACAGTGTGCAATTTTAATAAGATGTCTATTCTTCCTCTTTGCTATACCGTTTTGTTGTTGAGCGTGAGGACATGCTGACTGATGTAAGTTTCCTTTGGAAGATAAGAATGACGAAAATGCAACAAAAAATTATTCCTTAGCATTATCAGTTATGAGAAAGAATTTTAATTATCTTTCCAAATTGGTTCTTAGTTTCATTGAAGAAAGACATAAATATGGATAAATGTTCAGATCTGTCTTTCATTAAATAAACTCGAGTACATTGAAAATTCATTAAAAGTAATTGAAACCAAAAGAAGTGACATGATTTGGTCCCCTAATATCTGAATGAATATTTGAAAAAATAGGAATACTTTGTGCTCAAGATCTTTTAAGAAAAGAAAATCTAATAGTTTTCCTATATGCCGCGAGATTCACAATCTAATGCTTGAATGTGTTTGAGACTAGGAATCATCACCTTCAATTTTGATAAACTTGGGTGGTCCAAATGATCATGTAAAAGTTTTGGTGTTAGAGTTGAAAACAAATATATTTAGAGACTCAATTTCATAAAAGAAAGGCCCTGTGATTCATATCTTTATCCCATGTTCCTCTATAACAAAGGAAATAGTAGTGAAAGTCTTAGAACAGTTTAAAGAACAAGCCAATTGACAAAGAGATTAAATTGTAAGCACAATGAGGAATGAACAAGACAAAATTTAAATTTAGTGAAGGGGATAAAGAAACTTGGCCAACTCCTTGAGATGCCACTTTGGATCCTTTGGCAACAATCACAAGATGAGGAATTTTTGGGTAAGAAAGGGACGGAAAGGAAGAAATGTTACTAGGAGGAATATGGCCTGAGGCACCTGAATCAAGAAACCATGGACTATAACCTTCCACAGATTGAGAAATGCATGCAGTTGATACACTTGACATTGAACTAGATTGAACTTAATTGATTGATTTCTTAGATTTGTACCTTAAAAATTCTTGATACTCTTCATAAAATAGTTTATATTCTGATTTTTTGGATATAGATACATGAACAATAAAAAACCATGCAAGGAATAACAATGAAGAAAAAGGCCAAGAGCAGCGGTGACAACAACATATGTTGTTGGAGACAATGAAGAAAAAGACAAAGCGGGATCATATGCGCTCTAATACCAACTTGAATAAATAAAACATTGTTTTCTACCTATGTTGTTGTGCTGTTATTGATGTGTGTGTGTATTAATAAAATAGGCTAGGCACTTATCTAAAACCCTAAAGCTGGGTACACACAAAAGAAATATGAATAAAATAAAGTTACAATTGGCATGTCATGTAAGAATATGAAAATCATGTCTATGTTATGTATGTTTAGTTTAGTATGTTTCTTGTTGGCTATGCTGGTACTTGTTTCTTTATGTGATTAATGGCGTGCCTGGATTTTGATTTGTGGTAGTTTCAATTGCCAAATTTATCAGCCATTATGTTTTTATTGCATCAAATTACTTTATGTACAAAAAGTAGAATGACATGAAGCCTGGAGTATTTATCAAAGAAATGTTTCCTTACAGGGACTGGGGTAGGCGATTCATGAGACTATATTCACAATTCACATCATGGGACAACTCGAAAGATCCTGAACGGCCTCTTGTGATAGGATATGTGTCTCCTGATTATTTTACGCATTCCGTGTCATATTTCATAGAAGCTCCCCTTGTCTATCATGACTATACCAATTATAAAGTGATTGTTTATTCAGCAGTTGTCAAGGTATAGATTATGAATGGATGTGCACAAAAATGCTATATATTTTGTTAATGTATTTGCTCAAATTTCAAAGCTCATGTCATTTGGCTGAAATGATAGTTGCATCAAATTTTCACCCTACCATCTTAACATTTGTAGTTAAATTTATTTTGTATTCCATGAAAGAAACTGATGAATTATTGTTTATTGGCTTACAAATTCAATGTATGTATTCATATTCCTTTTCACCAGTATTCATGTCAATCAAATATTGAAAGAGCCTATGTAAGGGTGATGTGAGTGTTTGGAAGAGAAAGTTGCTCAATCTTTGTGGATGTTTTTGATCCTCAAAATTGCTTTAGGAATTGTGGTTAAGCAAAGGACGATTCTTGACCAATAGCTTCATTTTCATTTTGGATCCTGTTTTCCAACTGTTCAAACTGATGGTCCATTAGCTACTCCCTCTTCTGGTTTCATGTACTACTTTCTATTAGAATTGATCTGAGGTTTCTGTGTTAAAATATTTTATTCCTCTGATATGGACTTGGTTATTGTGGGGTGCCTATTGTTGAGGAAAGTGGGATGTAGTACTTAAGTGCTTAGTTCTCTGTGCTAAAACAACTAGATTTTGAGGGTGGGTCCCTACTAATTTGATCTTATCAATCAATATCAGAGCTGATTGTGGATGTTTTGGAAAGAGATGCTTATGGTGTGGGGTTTTGAGTAACAAGGAAGTTGAGTGAAGTGTTACTGAATTAAGTGTCAGTGTGAACCATTTGAGACATTACATCTTAGGGGTAGTGACATGATAGGAATTTGGGTATTATGAGGTGCTTAAGTCCTACATTAAATAATATGGGGTTCTTGTTAGAGTATTGAGGTATTTGATTCCCCCTCCTTAACATTAACAATTAGCCTCAAGGGAGTGTGCTGCCCAAGTTCATAGATGCTTAGTATCTTAGGCAAAAGTTTTTTTATTAAACAGACTGGTATTTCGCTAACTTCAAACAAATTGAGTAAGGCAAACAGAAAAAGATCCTGGATATCACAATAGAATTGTGGTGAATATGAACTATATTAATTGTTAGCCTGTCTATCTTAAGAATTCATGATGACTCTATTGAGGGTGTCTCCCCAAACAGCCACAATTTCATAGACAACATTATAGCATGGGTATTAGATGACTTATGGTGTCCATATCTACATGATTTCTGCATCATTGCTAGTGGTCCAAGTAAGATGGTTTTGTGCTGGAATATACAGTATACCACATGCTGGGTGGAGAGATTGATTGGGTTGGAAGATTACCATTTAATTGTTAGCCTTGGATATAGTACTGCAGTGGTTCTAGTTTTCCTTTCTGTAGTGTCCGTTGTTTCTTTTTTACTGCCTCTCCTCCATTTATGTTGGTGTTCATTCTGTTTATGTGGATTAAATGACACAACTTTCTCTTGGCATTTTGGATTGTTATTTATCAACCGCCTTAGCAGGCCAAATATGATTTTCGTTTGCATACAGATATTTATTGTTAACATTGTATGTTTGGTTCCATAGTTTGTCTTGTCATTAATATCTCCATTTTTTGTGTAGAATTTATAATTGAATTTCTTGTGTTTGTGCAGGCAGATGCCAAAACTAGCCGGTTTAGAGAGAAAGTCGTAAAGAAGGGTGGGTTATGGAGAGATATTTATGGAACTGAGGAAAAGAAAGTTGCTGACATGGTTAGAGAAGATCAAGTTGATATTTTAGTAGAGCTTACTGGTCATACTGCAAACAATAAGCTGGGAATGATGGCATGTCGACCTGCTCCTGTTCAGGTGTTTTGAACATCTATAATGTAGATTATCCCCCTTTGTCTATCAACTTGTAACTTTTCTGATCCTTCCTTACCATATTCCTTGTTACCCCCTATCTCTACTTTGTAGTATGTTGATTTTGTGAAAATTCAATTTTTTAGTGTGTAAGTGTTCCATTTTGTGCAAAACAAGTTGTACATTTCATTGTATTTGTTAAAGATGTCACATTGACTAAATATACAACTTAATTATAGTATATAAGTAGGTCTAAACCTCAAAGTAAGTCGGTTTTGTAGGGTTGAATTAGACTAAAATCCATTTTGTAATATTGTATTAGAGTTTTCCTAGAAAGGTTTTTCGGCTTATCTTGTTACCTGCTATTGGCCCACCCATAAATATCCAATGCACGTTGGACATATCCATTCCTTGGTGTGGTGGGTGTCTTGGAGATCCCATATTGACTAAAGATATGACCAAATTATAGCATGTAAACTGGTGCAAACCTTACATAACAAGTTGATTTTGTAGGGTTAAGGGTAAGAAGCTTTAGTGGAAGCCCATGGTGCCAAACACTTTGCAACCTCCCTTATGCTACTACCAATTGTTGCTCTTTTTGTCTACATTATTCTACTTATGTCGTCGATACACTTAGCTAACAACATGTGATGGATCAGGTTCTTAGGGTTTGGGGGTGTCTTTTTTTCTTTTCTTACTTTTGCGGCCTAACTCCAGTTTAAGGCTGTCCCATCCATGTTGTATAAGTTTTAAACTTGTTATTTGTGAACAAATATTCATGTACTTGAATTGGTACTTGTAAGATGAATGTGTTAGATGGTAGATTCTTGAATAAAATTGCATGTAAATGATCCTTAATAATATCCAAATTGCATGGTCAATTTGGATATTTATGGTATGATATAATAAACTGATTAAAGCATACTATATGTTAAACTCTAAGAAAGAGAACAACATTAAACTTGTTATAATCTACATATTTCAAATTATATAGGATCAATTCCTTATTTCTATAATTGTAACTATATCCTTGATTATAATTTATATAGGACTAACTACTTATTTCTAAAATTATAATACTTTCCCGAAAGCTGGAGCATAAAGGTCATATGTGCCCAACATGTTGCAAATATAACATATCCTCAATCTTTGCAAATTAGAGTTAACAAATCTAGTGATGTCTCTAGACTCTAGATTTTCTCTTAATAGGTGTTGTGTACCATTTTATAAAGTCTTCAAATGTTGTTGGAGATGGATAAGGTGAGAACATAGGAGCAACAAGTGACTCAATAGTGGATGGTTGGGCAATATTATGTGGATGAGGCGGTTTCCCGTGTAGCATCCAACATCTATTAATTGTATGTCTAGTGCGGTGACAATGTTCACACTTTGGACGATTTTTAGAATTACCTATGCGAGAGCATCCAAAGTAATTACTATGGGATCAAAGGATGTTTCAACATTAGACAAAGTATGTGTGTTTGTGGTGGAAAGAGATCATTAAAATTCCGCCCAAGATAAGCACTTCAAGAACCCAAACTTTAAAATTAGCTATTACAGAAGTGAGAATTAAGAACTCAAATACTCCAACCAGCTCATACTAATCGTTGGGGGCAGCATGATGCCACCCAAGATAAGCACTTCAGGAACCCAAACCTCAAATTTTGCTCTTACGAGAATTAAGAACTCAAATACTCCAACCAGCTCATACTAATCGTTGTGGCTGTTAAGCACCCCACAATATCCAAGTGCTTAATATATAAACATATCCATACACATACATCTCACTCCTGAATTTAGGGCTAACAAGGCCATTCTGTAAGTCAAATATGAGCACATCTATGGGAAAATGAATACGAGAAATTAGTTGGATTATTCATATGTATCAGCTACGATACAAATACTCTTTGGTGCTCAAGTCAATTATAACACAATAATAATAATTCGAGAGGAAATAAATCTAGATATATTTGTTCTCTAGAGGGTTTGGCACTTATCTCGTCTCTAATTATTATTATTGTGTTCTAACTTACTTGAACATCAAAGAGTATTCCTAGCTAATGTAGAACCTCCCAACATGTTTAATCTAGCTATTTTCTCGTATTCATTCTCCCTTAGATGTTCTCATATTTGACTTACAAATTGGCCTTGTTAGTATGAGATGTTTAGTGGAATGTTTAAGTGTTTTATTTTGCTTACTTAATAAATAGCTTTAAAGAGTGGGTTTCCAAATTGCTTGAATGATTATTAGTATATAAAACAAAATTTATTAATGATATAAATAAACTTTTAACAATTATAGGTATGTCTTTAATCTGCTTTTGTTTTAATATTACATATAGCTTTCTCCATGTTTATAAAGTGGCATGTATTGTTTGTGGTAAAATCTACTCTGCAAATATTTCAATTTTCAATTTGATCTTTGCCAAATTGTAACATATTCCTTGTTATGCAGGTGACTTGGATTGGTTATCCTAATACAACAGGATTGCCTACAATTGATTATAGAATAACTGATTCTCAGGCAGACCCTCCTGAAACAAAGCAGAAGTAGTTCTCTTCTTGAATTTTTGTACTTTCTTGTCATTGATCTGTAGTGCTTCTTCTCTACTACTCTTATTGTTGTTTTTTTGTAATGGTACTTTTCCCAAATTACAGGCATGTTGAAGAGTTAGTTCGATTACCAGATTGCTTCCTTTGTTACACTCCTTCTCCTGAGGCTGGTCCTATTTGTCCAACTCCTGCTTTGTCAAATGGCTTCGTTACATTTGGTAGTTTCAACAATCTTGCGAAGGTAGAATCACTGCAAACTATTTTATACATTTCTATTTCAATTTTTGATTTCCAATAGAAAATTGTAACAGGTAAGTAGTGTATCCTTTGACTTGTGCTGTTTTACATTTTTAGATTACACCTAAGGTACTTCGAGTTTGGGCAAGGATACTATGTGCAATTCCAAATTCTCGCCTAGTGGTAAAATGTAAACCATTTTGCTGTGATAGTGTGAGACAGAGATTTCTTTCCAGATTGGAGAACTTAGGTCTGGAAGCACTACGAGTTGATCTTCTGCCCCTTATTCTTCTTAACCACGATCATATGCAGGCTTATTCTCTAATGGACATCAGGTAATATCAATTCTTTTCTTCTTTAATTTTTTTTTGGTCCTGATTAAGCTTTTATTTATTTATTTATTCGTACTTATGTTAGTTGTGTTTACTATGCATTTTGTATTATTTGGGATACTACTTTTTCATGTCTCAATTTTTTTGCTAAATGGTGTTTTGGGTCTTTCAAAGTGTATGTTGTCTTCTAGAAAGTTCCTAAAAATATCGAAATTAAATTGTATTCTAAAGTAAGATTTGTCTTTCACTTTAGTCCTTCCTATGAATGACATTTACTAACAAAGATAGGTTGCTGACATGGGATTTTAAGTGACAACCAATAGCAATTTTTGTGTGGTGGAAGACTGGTAAGAGTCCAAGTATGACTTGCTTGAGGAGCCTCAATCTCAACTTTCATAGCTTTAAGCCAACAATCACTCTTGGTAACCTCAACAAAAGTGGTAGACTCAATGATGGTTGAAATAGAAAAGATAAAATGACGAAAGGAAGGGGAGAGACAATTAAAACAAAGATAATGGTGAATAGGGTAGCGAATACCTGGATGAGGTTTGGTTGAGGTGGATGTGATGTGAGAGTACAACGATAATCATATAGGTAGGAAGGTGACTCTTAGTGACGGTAGAACGATGAAGTAGGGGCGAAGGACGCGGGGAAGGAGAAAAAGCTTGAGTTGGAAGGTCAAGAATAAGTGTAGGTGGGTTTGTGGGGATATGATCTAGATGAAAAGGTGACGGAAAGATTGTGCTATGTGTATTGTTAGGGAGAGGAGATGAAATAGATTGAAAGTGGTACTCATAAAAGAGGACATTAAGGGAAATGGAAATGGTATGTGTATGCAAGTCATAGCTAAGATATCTTAGCGTAAAGTGGTAAGCCTTGAAAAATACAAGGATGGGCTTGTAGATCAAGTTTTTTACGATGGGAAGTAATTGTGGTGATATAATAAACACCTAGGAAAGTAATGTCACAGGGATGACCATGTAGTAGTTTGTGAAAAGGGTAAGTATTGTCCAAAAAGGGTGTGGGTATGCATTTTATGAGGTAGGCAAGGCAAACCTCCTATGGTAAGTTAGAATGAAACACGAGAGTACAAGCGACATTGAGTAAATGTTGATGTTTACATTCAACAATTTCATTGTTAGGAAGTTCCTATGCAAGTTGTATGATGAAGGATTCCTTTTGAATGAAAAAGCTCATGAATGCAAAATTCTAAGCCATTGTCAGTACATATGATTTTGATGTGTGTATCTAATTGATTTTCAACAAGATTGATAAAATTAGTAATATGTGTACATGTTTCACGTTTAGTATGCATCAAATAAACTCAAGTGTAGCGTGTGTAATCATTGACAATAGTGAGAAAATAACAACATCCATTCCATTCATGGAAGGCACAGAATATGGTCTCCATATATCCATGTGAAGAAGAGCAAAAACGTGTGTGGTGTGGGAGTTGCTAAGAGGAAAAGGCAATTTAATGTCACGTGTTGCAAACAGAATCTTTATTGCTATTTAAACATGGATATTGTTGTTTCTTAAGGTGCATTCAGTATCTTGACAGGTGACCCAAAGGTCAATAGGAATCACATTGCAGTGGGGGTGTATAATAGTGAAGTTTATTAGGTGGATGATAAGCTGATTACTCCATCTCTCACACCAACTCAATCAATCATCATCCAAGTGTTTGCAACCTGAATGAGACAATGAGCAATTGGAAAAAAGAAGAAAATCAGACTAAAACATGTGGGTGTCTGTGACTCGTTGTTTGTGTGATGAGAGAGTCAAATTTACCTTATAGTGGAGGTGAGTGTGTGGAGCTTGACAAAATGGAACTAATATGAGCCACATTCGATGTTGAATTAGCATTTTGTGTTTGTTGGATTAATGCCAGAGAACAATATCTTGATATTGTTGACTAGAGAAGCAAACGTCTTGGATCTCATTCATAGTAGATTGTTGTTCAGTATCTGAAATTTTCGTTTCACAATCACAACAGCAGTAGTGGATTTGGTTTCCCATTATACAATCAACGGTCTGGAGGAAATCCATGTTTTCGGTAGCAAACACCAATGGTGTGACCGCTCCTACTACTATGAGCACAAGTTGTGCATCCAGCAGAAGAATTTTACTTTTTTTGGCATCAAAATTCGAAGGATACCATGAAGGCAAAAGAAATCAGAGAAGTGAATGCACAGCAAAGCTCTTCCAAAAGTGCTCTAATACTGTCATAATAGAACAGATGCAGAGAAGGAAAAAGGAGACAGAACAACAATATACTGTCCCATTTATTAAGGAAGAAGAAGGGAGAACGGATATATGCAAGAATAAAGTGAAAAATAACACAGAATTTGCATCACTGTTACTGAACTCACAATGTTACCTGAATTTGCTAGACTTGAACTATGAATGGAAATAAATAATTATTTTATTGATAACAATGATACCAATTATATTTTCATCATCTTTATTTGTAATTATCAAATATTTTAAAATTAGAAAAAAAATGCTGAAATGAATAGAAAGATTTTAAATATGTCTGGTGAGGGCTGGCAGAGATTGACACGTGGTGTAGCTTTTGGTCATGTGACCACTTTGGTTGGGTCATGCTCCTCAAGGTGCATGTAACCCTTACTTCCTTAGCCATAACGGTAGTGGTGGTCGGAGACAGCGTACATTGGTGGTCCATTGATAGTCTTGATATCAACTTCAATTTGAATGATAAAAATCAGTGAGCATCAACTAAGCTGATGTAGGTGTGTATAGAGATATAAAAGTTGAGTACAAGTATATCTCAAAGAGGAAGGTTACAGGCTGTTACTTTTCTAAAGCTATGTACAGCAAAAAATGCTTTATGTAAGTTGTACAGTACTATAATAAACATGATTTTAATACTTACAGAATTTTATTGTAAATTATTTTTATTTTCTGCATGCAACACATGCATCTGAAATATCTGAATGTTGGACTAGTCCTTGTGATCAAGTTATATTTATAATAATGAGACTAATGCAATACTTGATGCATGTTCAAATCTTGTCTTATCTCAAAGTCAACTTTCTATTATGTCTTTTAATGTAGTTTGGACACATTTCCATATGCTGGAACAACCACAACTTGCGAGTCTTTATACATGGGAGTTCCATGTGTTACAATGGCTGGTTCGGTGCATGCACACAATGTTGGTGTTAGTCTTCTGAGCAAAGTTGGTAAGAAACTGCAATATTTCCGACTGAATTACTTGTTTTATGTGCTTCTTTGTGAATTGTGACATTCTGGAATGCCTTCAAGCAAGTCAAAACAGTAGCCGCTATATAAGATTTTTTGGCTACTTATGGTCCTCTCTTGGCTGTTGATGTAACACCCCATAAAAACTATATACTTAATATATATATATATATATATATATATATATATATATATATATATATATATTTTTTTTTATAA
>Ga0123341_1002401_pt1 | contig 15383 bp, 9 predicted proteins | sample Turbeapinknodule_FD_89959 | JGI IMG/M metagenome (GOLD analysis project Ga0123341, IMG submission 89959) | Root nodule microbial communities of legume samples collected from Mexico - Turtle bean Mexico pink nodule | ecosystem: Host-associated > Plants > Roots > Nodule | place: Mexico: Nepantla... | reverse complement strand
ATTTAATAAATAATTTATAGTTAATATTATAAATGATGAGTCAACCGTATACAACTAAGAAGAGTCCCATATAGTCAAAGTTGAAGCCACGTTTTCGTTATTTGCCCATAATTATGTTGTTTCCATGCACGTGGATAAAATTCCATGTGAAACCAAACTCAAAATTCAACGTACAAACCAAACCAAACCAAACTCTTTTTGTCCACTTCATTTCCACCAACTCTTACACTTACTCAACACTAACAACCGCCACTCGCCGCCGGTATGATCGCCGGAGGGATTTTCCGGTACGGCTCGGCTCCCATTATTCCCACTACTGCCCTGTTATTCCTCTGCCTCGTTGCTTCTTCGCTCTCAGATGAACTTCAACCACTCATGAAGTTCAAGTCCTCACTACAAAGTTCAAATGCAAGTGTTTTTAGTTCATGGGCACAAGAAAATTCTCCCTGCCTATTCACTGGGATTGTATGCAATTTCAAAGGCTTTGTTTCAGAAATCAATCTTCCGCAGAAACAGCTGGAGGGTGCTGTTCCCTTTGATTCACTTTGCGAGCTTCAATCGCTTGAGAAGATATCTTTGGGGTCCAACAACTTGAGTGGAAGCATCAGTGAGGGGTTGAGGAAGTGCACCAACTTGAAGCATTTGGATTTGGGTGTGAATTCATTCAATGGAGAAGTGCCTGATTTGTCGAGTTTGTACAAGTTGGAGTTCTTGAACTTAAACTCCAGTGGAATTTCTGGGGTGTTTCCATGGAAATCATTGGGAAATCTAACTAGTCTTGAGTTCCTGAGTCTTGGGGATAACCTGTTGAAGGAAAATCCTTTCCCTTTGGAGGTGTTAAAACTTGAAAAATTGTATTGGCTTTACCTCACAAATTGCAGCATCACTGGGAATATTCCATTGGGGATTGGGAATCTCACTCAGCTTCAGAATCTTGAGCTTTCTGACAACCATTTGTATGGTGAGATTCCGGCTGATATAGTAAAGCTTCGGAAGCTATGGCAGCTTGAGTTATATGATAACTTCCTGAGTGGGAAAATCCCAGTTGGATTTGGTAACCTTACTAGTCTTGTTAACTTTGATGCTTCTTTTAATCAGCTTGAAGGTGATATTTCTGAGGTAAGGTCCTTAAAAAACCTTGCATCCCTTCACCTTTTTGAGAACAAGTTGTCAGGGGAAATTCCAAAGGAGCTTGGAGATCTCAAGAATCTCACAGAGCTTTCTCTTTATGCTAACAACCTCATTGGTCCTCTTCCTCAAAATCTTGGCTCTTGGGAAGGCATGCAATACGTTGATGTTTCAGACAATTTTCTTTCTGGCCCTATACCACCTCTCCTGTGCAAGAACAATCAAATCAATGTACTAGCACTGTTGAACAACAGCTTCAATGGAACAATACCAGAAACATATGCAAAATGCACATCTTTGGCTCGTTTTCGTCTGAGCAGGAACTCACTTTCGGGTGTAGTTCCTTCAGGCATATGGGGCTTGCCAAATTTGGTTATTTTTGATCTTGCAATGAACCAGTTTGAGGGTCCAGTGACATCTGATATTACCAAAGCAAAATCTCTGGCTCAACTGTTGTTATCTAACAATAAGTTCGCAGGTGAGTTACCAATGGAAATCTCAGAAGCTTCTTCGTTGGTGTCAATTCAGCTAAGTTCAAATCAATTTTCTGGTCACATCCCAGAAACCATTGGCAATTTGAAGAAACTAACCACTCTTACTTTGAATGGGAACAATCTTTCTGGTGTTGTACCAGATTCCATTGGTTCTTGTACATCTCTGAATGAGATAAACCTTGCTGGTAACTCTCTCTCTGGAGCTATACCGTCTAGCATCGGTTCCCTTCCAACTCTCAATTCATTGAACTTGTCCTCAAACAGGCTTTCTGGTGAAATTCCTTCCAGTTTATCATCTCTGAGACTTAGCCTTCTTGACTTATCAAACAATCAGTTGTTTGGTTCCATACCAGAATTACTCTGTATTTCAGCCTTCAAAGACGGGTTCATGGGAAACCCTGGCTTATGCAGCCAGACTTTGAAAGGTATCAGACCATGTTCAATGCAATCTAGACGCTCCAGGAGAGTCCGAAACCTTTTAGTCTGTTTGGTTGCTGCTGTAATGGTTCTGCTTGGAGCATTTTTCCTCTACACAAAACTAAGGCAGAACAAGTTTGAGAAGCCAATGAAGACTACTTCCTGGGATGTGAAGCAGTACCATGTGCTAAACTTCAATGAGAGCGAAATCGTTCACGGGATCAAGGCTGAGAATTTGATTGGCAAGGGAGGATCCGGGAGTGTTTATCGGGTTGTGCTTAAAGGTGGGGCAGAATTTGCAGTGAAACACATATGGACCTCAAATCTAAGTGACAGGGGAAGTTGCAGGAGCACCTCAGCTATGCTTAGGAGGAGTTCAAGGTCACCAGAATTTGATGCAGAGGTGGCCACTCTTAGCTCTATAAGGCATGTAAATGTTGTGAAGCTCTATTGTAGCATCACAAGTGAAGATAGCAGTTTGCTTGTTTATGAGTTTTTACCAAAAGGGAGCTTGTGGGACAGGTTGCACACCTGTAATAAGAAGTCTGAGATGGGGTGGGAGGTTAGGTATGACATTGCATTGGGTGCTGCTACAGGATTGGAGTATCTGCACCATGGCTGTGATAGACCAGTTATACATAGGGATGTCAAATCCAGTAACATATTGCTGGATGAGGAATGGAAGCCAAGGATTGCTGATTTTGGCCTTGCCAAGATTCTCAATGGAGGAGCAGGCAATTGGACCAATGTCATTGCTGGAACACTTGGATACATACCTCCTGGTAAGCTTTAAACCACCTTATTTTGTGTTCAATAGATACTTTGACAACCTACTTCAATATACTCAATGTGATTGATGATATGAAGAAAGGTTATTTTCATCATTTGATTTGATGCATAAGTTGTCAATATATTACTCTTTTTTGTGTTACCAAAAAAGTCATATTTGGCTTAAAGTGAACAAAAGTATTGATGAAAAACTATTTAACCGGTTGATATTTCAATTTCAACACATCCATAGTTATATTACTTGTTTTCTTACTAATGTTTTTTATGAAACATCAATCACTCCTATTACACACTTATGCATAGTACATCCTTCATTTCTTGTCAACAATTGAAAATGTTTACTTTATCCTTAGTGACTTTAGAAGAGAGAAATCACAAAAGTAGGATCAATTACCAATATTGTAGTTTGGTGTTAGGGATATTTTCACTTGTGGGCTTATTGTACTTGAAGATTGATGATGTTGATTTTTGCTATGACAGAGTATGCCTACACTTGTAAGGTGACAGAGAAGAGTGATGTTTACAGCTTTGGGGTAGTTCTGATGGAGTTAGTAACTGGGAAGAGGCCAATGGAGGCAGAGTTTGGAGAGAATCATGACATTGTTCATTGGGTATGCAGCACTAATAGGAGCAAAGAAGAGGCTCTTGAATTGGTGGATCCTACTATTGCAAAGCATTTCAAAGAGGATGCCATGAAGGTGTTGAGAATTGCATTACTATGCACTTCCAAAATTCCAGCTTCAAGACCCTCAATGAGAATGTTGGTTCAAATGCTGGAAGAGGCAGATCCATGCACCCCAAACAAAATGACTGTGACCATTGATGCTTAAATAAGGTGCTCCAAAGAATAGACATTTTTTGAGTTTTCCTCATTTCTAAGCAGCACAAAAATTGAGGCTGAGAAGGGGTGATAAATACTCTTATATATGCCTTGGTCTTGGGATCAATTAGGTGAAATTTTTGTGAGGCAGTGACCTCTGTTATAAACTGAAAAATGTCTTGCAGTTAGAATGGAATTATCTCCTGTTATATGTGTGAGTGATAAACCAAAGGAGGATTAAGTTGTATGTTGTAGGTTTGTAGCATATGTGTAGTAGTAGTGAAATTCTCTTTCCAATAAAATTGTATTTTCTGCTACTTCTATTTGAATCATAGTATGTAATGAACTTCTAAGTATGAAATCTAAATCTCTGTTTTGCAGAAGGATCCTTCAAACTTTATTATATCACTTATGACACATAATTTCGTAAAAAAATATTACTTTTACAATTACACACAGAAAAAATATTAGTTTAAAATTGTGATGTAACAATTTTTTTAGAAAAAATTGTTTTATTTTAATAAAAAATTATTTCTCTCTTAAATTATAATATGCAAGGTTTTCAACTTATCAATACTTAATTTCCTATTGTATACTTAGCAATTATCTATGTATTTTTTTTATAAAATCTTAAACCATTAACTACTTTTAAGAAATTATGTTAAAGTTGATTTTTTCCCTCAAATCTCTGTCTAATCCGATTAATTATTATTTTTATATTAAATTTTATTTTTGCATCTTAAATCTGATGTATTCGTGGTGGCAATTTTTTGTAAATCTTATTACTTTCCCTTTCAGTTTAAGCTATTTATATTTGTATTATTTGCCTGAATTAATTATGTACAGTTTTTTTTTAAATTTGAAATATATTTTTAATTTATATTTCTTATTTTTACTTAAGTTGAATATTTGTAATGTAATGCAATCAATATTTACCAATTTAACAATAAAATTATGCATGCTAAAGTTTGTTAATTTTTGTCCCCTCTTTTACATGTTTTCTAAGTCTATTTTTTCAAAAATAAAGTAAAGATGTCTAACAATAAATATTTGATATTTGAATCCATAACAAAAATTGCTCAATTTAATTTAAAGTAATATACCAATTTTAATATTATGTATATTAAATTATAAAATTTAAATTAAGATATATTTTATAACATATTTTAAAACTAATATTATTATGAATATAATATTGTATTATACAAATTATTATTTATTAAATAAATATTTTTAAATATATAATTATTTAAATAATTTTTTTTAAAGAAAATATAAGACATGGAACTAAAAACAATCCAAAATATAATAAAAAATCATCATTAATATATATACTGTATCACGTTATTTTTAATTTTTTTTGTAATTTTTATTTTAATAAAATAATCTTATAAAATTCACACTATCATTAATATTTTATTTGATTGTTAAAAAATGTATGTTTTTAATATTTTTTATTTATTTTTATGATATAAGATGGATGATGTTTAAGATAGTGAATCTTATTAAATCTTATCCAACTTTACACTTAATGCCTTCTATCCTTTCTTCAACTCCCCCAATGATTACTATGTATTCTAAGTTAAATATATTATTAAAACCCATTTCAAATATGTTTATGTTTTTGGAGAAGACTCAAAAGTTGAGAGTTATTAATTGAGAGTTATCTTACTAGAATGTGTCTCTGCCTTGGTTTGTGTTGCGGATAAATGTTACTTAGATGCTTCGTAATTGACGGAATAATTGTCTTAATTACTGTGAAAAAATCAGGTTTAGGGTTACTCATATTTTCTGTGAAGGAAATGCGTGTGGTGATAAGTTAGCTAATTTATGATTTATTCATAGAAAATTCTTTCATTGGTATAATAGACTTTCATCTAGTCTGTTCTTATAATTCTTTATTAATAAGTATGGTTTAGTCTCCTATTTTCTGTATTTTTTTTTCTTTTCTAATATATTATTTTTAATAATATTTTTTTTTCATGTGATAGGAAATGATTATTGTTACTAACCCTAACTAAAATGTAAGTAGCATAACATAAAAGTATTTTATAAAAAAAATACATAAAACACCAATTAAATGGTTCATTTTAAATATAATAAAACTATTGTAACAAACAAAAGACACGACAACATCACCAATTAGTGAGTGGGAAAGTACACACGATGTTTACGTTGGCAAGTGCTAATTGGATAAGGATAATCAGTGTGACATGTTCATAATAAATCCAAAACAATGAAGTTGGGTTCTGTTCCCAACACCCTCTCCACCTCCTTCATCTTACCTTCCCTAATTTTCAAATTTCCCATTTCACTTCCATTCTCTCACCAACAAATTCCTTCTTCAGGTTCCTTCTCTCTCTCTCCACTTTCCAGATTTGTTTAGATAGTTTATCAATTATGTGATACAATGATAGAGTTATGTGGGTCACTTGTCTCATCAAATGTCCGTGTTTCATCACTATTGAATCTGTTTCTGCATTATTATATTGAGCAAGTTTATTCCTTCACAAGGGTATACTAAAATTTGCGTTCTTGGTGTGATGCGCAGGCAGAAAGAGCTTAGTTATTCGCATGCAAAGCATTGATCATAGAATTGAACCAATACCTAGTAGTTTGATGGCTTCAGAAAAAGAATCCCAAGAACTTATCAGAAATCTCTACCCACCAATAGAACCCTACAGTACAGGATTTCTGAAGGTTTCAGATCTTCACACAATCTACTGGGAACAATCAGGAAACCCCAGTGGCCATGTGAGTAGCAATTGACTCGCCTCCAACAATGGATTGAATATGTGTTTTTTAAATTTTTATCTTTTCTGTACAAGCAGTAGGCTTATATGTTTACATTTGGAGGCAATGGACAATTTTTTTAGTGGTTCTAAGTATTAATGCAGCTGTATGAACTGTCTGAAACCTATCTTTACACATGCATGTGTGGTTGGATGAATCTAAGCATTTTGCATCCTTTGGGAATGCTAAATTATACGCATTGGCACCTGGTTGTTTTATTTATTTAATTTGAGGGGAAAGTGTAAAGAACGGTTACAAGAAAATTTGATTAATCATTTTCCAAGCATTTTTTTACAGCCGGTTGTCTTCATTCATGGAGGTCCTGGAGGAGGAACTTCCCCAAGCAACCGAAGATTTTTTGATCCCGACTTTTATCGAATCGTTCTATTTGATCAGGTTAGTTTCTGAGTGCAATGATGGTCTCCCAAGCTTTTGTGCGATGGCAAATTGACAATTATTATCTTTATCAGCGAGGTGCAGGGAAAAGCACACCACATGCTTGCTTAGAGCAAAACACCACATGGGATCTCGTTGATGACATTGAAAAGCTAAGAGAACATCTGGAGATTCCAGAATGGCAGGTTATTTTACACCATCGGTTGTGTACAGTATACATTTTGTTATTCAAGATTCTTATGTAATGAGATATGATCTTCTGCCCTATATGATTTGCAGGTATTTGGTGGATCGTGGGGAAGCACACTTGCCCTTGCATACAGCCAATCTCACCCAGACAAGGTGTTTAACTCTCTTCTTGATTATGATTGGTTTCTTTTTTACTATGTTATTACGATGTCCCCTTTTACTATTATTACTATTATTTTTCCAGTACTGCTCAAGATTGTGTAGTCTGTATAATTACGGAGTTTGTTTCCATGCTATGTTGTTTGCTTTTTAAAATACCTTATTATCCTTTTGTTACAAGGTTACTGGCATGGTCCTCAGGGGAATTTTCCTCCTAAGGAAGAAAGAAATTGATTGGTTTTATGAGGGTGGCGCTGCTGCAATATATCCCGATGGTACAGAACTGTCTTTTCACCTGATTTTCTGGTGCATTAAGTTTGAGCATTTGCCATGCATAATAAGGTTTCCTTTTAATGATTTGAAGGGGTTTGACTTATTTGATATATGGAATTATGTGACAGCTTTACACTATTCTATATTCTTTTAATAATTTGATGTTTTCCATTGTAGCTTTGCATAATCTCATTTGATTTGATTGTGATTTCTGGCTTTCTGCTCGTTAGAATCTTGACTTTTAAGTTTTAAGTGGTTGATATTGGTGCATTTTGTCAGCTTGGGAGCCATTTAGAGATGTTATTCCTGAAAGTGAGAGAGGATGTTTCGTTGATGCCTATAAGAAGAGATTAAACTCAAATGATATGGAAACTCAGGTTAGTGTCTCTGTGGTTTTCTTTTCTCAGCTTGCCTTTCTGTACCATTTCCTCCCAAGTCATAACAAGACTTCTTTAAATATTAGTTTGGTTTCAGAGATGCTGTTCCATCTTTTCGGCCTTAACTCTTCTTAGAACTAGTTTAGAAATCTATCCTTTACAATATCATGTTTTCAACATATCCTCATATATGAAATGAGGAATAATGAGTTTATCTAGGAGTATGTTACCTGACTGGATTGTCTAGAGTGACTTTCTTGCATATATTGAAACATTGAATGTCATTTAATATGGGGTTTTCTATGTAACTGAGGGGGTTTGGGGCACAGTCTCTTTGTTAAATGTAGAAAGGACAGCCCTAAAATTTTCTTTTCTCCTCCCTTGTCTAAATGCTGTCAAAAGATATCAATCCCTTTCTATAACAGTACTTGTTTGAATATAATTTATGAATGAATTCAATATTTTTCTTGTTTACTTATCTATGTCTTTGTTCTTAGTATGCAGCTGCTAGAGCGTGGACCACATGGGAAATGGTGACTGCTCATCTTCTTCCAAATGAAGATAATATCAAAAAAGGGGAGGATGATTACTTTTCATTGGTAAGTTCGTCAACTTAAGAATAACCTGGTTGTTGTCTGGAAAATGTTTGCTAATCACTTTCCAAATCCCATCCCATTGTGCTGTGTAACTTAATTTGTAATGCTTACTTCCCCTAAATCTATCATTTCTCTGTATGTATGGTTGAAAATTATATGCCATTGCTTGTGTACAAATACGCAATTGAATTGTAGTTCTTAAAAATACTAATATATACCAATTATATGGATAGTTTGTGTTTTTTAAAGTTTGAAGTGCACTGACATTACAAATCTCTGTTCTATATAGATGTTGCTATTGGTCTTTTGGGTGTCCTTGAATTCCGTTATTAGTTTGTGGAAAACATTTTTATCTTGTGGTAAAATAGTTAATAAATTTTGTAGTCTGAAATGAGGAAAAAAAGTGGACAGAGTGACAAAAGGTTGTTTTTGCTGAGCAACTCTGCCCTTTTTCCTTCTATAGGCACTTTAAAATTGTTTTCTCTCTTGTCAAAATTTGTAAAGTCAGACAATCCCAAGTCAAATAGAGTTACTTTTTATATATACATATAAGAAAAAGCATAAACAAAAAGTCTACAATCTTTTCTCTTTTTAGTTTATCATTAATTTACATTTGTATATTCTTGTTTTTTGTGGTTGAGATTCTTTAACTTGTACTGATGAGTGATTACAAATATATTTTTCTATCAGGCATTTGCTAGGATTGAAAACCACTATTTTGTGAACAAGGGATTCTTCCCCTCTGATTCATTCCTGTTGGACAGAATTGATAAAATAAGGCATATCAACACCACAATCGTGCAGGTAAAATAACTTTAATAATGTACCCTCTAAAATGTAGATTCTTGATGTTTTTCTTTCTTAACTTTGCAGGGAAGATATGATGTTTGCTGTCCTATGATGTCAGCCTGGGATCTTCATAAAGCTTGGCCAGAGGCAGATTTTAGGGTGAACTAAAATGTTGCTTTTGGTCATTTGCTCTTTTTTATGTTGGTTTTTTCTGCATGCTATACTAATTATCGATAAAGTTTCAGGATAGAGATCTTAAAGTGATATTTTCTTAGATTTGATTTCTTCTTATCAAGAAACTCACACAGGAAGTTAAGAACTAAGGTTTCTACACAATGATGTGCATAACATGGTCAAGTTACTGAATCATTCGATGAAACAGGTGGTTCCAGATGCAGGGCATTCAGCCAATGAACCAGGCATAACTGCTGAACTTGTGGCTGCAAATGAGAAATTAAAGAACATAATCAAGAACAAAGGGGAGTGAAGTGAGTAGACAAAGCAAATAAGGAGGCCTACTAATCAAATGCTGCAAAATTATTTCAAGTGGCCATGCATTTAAAATCACTAGCATACCGTGTAAACTCAGGTTGTCTTTTTGTCATTGTCATAACAAAAACACCCAGATTAACCCAATTTCATGTTTGTGCATTTACAATAAGGGAAATAAATTATCATGGTTACGTAGGAATAATGGCACATGGGATTATTTTCTTCAGGTTCACTATTTTTTTTAAATCTATTAACTTTACTTGATTATCCAATAAAAGGGTAACAAGTACTCTATCCATTTTTATTTATTTAAGATTCTTTTTAGCAAAAAAAGCTATTTTTACAAAATCTTTTGATAGTTTGATAATACATTGATTATTTATTAGAAAGTTTAATAAATATTTTAAATGAATGAAATAAAGTTTCCTCCTAATCTGATTTGAGAATAAAAATACAATAACGGTAACTTCGGAATAATAACAAAATATTGATGAATTTATTTTTTCCAATTAATGTAACTAATTTTTAAAGGGTTATTTAAATCAGTTGAAAGGGTTTTATAAAAATGCAAGTGGCACCAAAAAGAAATCATGTTATTCACAGATCAAAACTTAAGCAAATAGTACAAATGAATCGTGTCTCAACTTACAATAAACACAAATTTTAGTGTGCTGTGGTAAACACAAATTAAAGTCCCCACCCCACGTTAACCACATTTACAAAATAATAAAGGAATAGAGTTGAAAACTGAAGTTACACTACAAGAACACTTTCTTCATCATCCATTTTCTCAACTAAAAATTCAATGATGATATTGAACAACGCCACTCCAACCCCCAACAGTAATTTCTCAAGTGCGTTTCTTGGTGTTGCAATCCTTTGGTACATGTAGACTGTGAAACTTTGGTTCCATAGGAACAGTTAATGCCCTCCTTCCCCAAGAACAGGGACCAGGAGCTGCTTCAACTTTACGTGGCTTTGTTGCTGCCTTTGGCTTCACAATGTCTGATGGCTTTTCGATAATAACACTAAGTTTTGTTGCAATGACAACCTTTTCTTTCTTCCTTGGTAAAGCACTGCAAAAAACACTTCCATTGGAATCAAAGATACTTAAAATACAAACACAATGTGTTTCACAATCTGACCATTACTTACCTCAGAGGCTTTAGAACTTTACGCTGCGTCATTTCGGATTTTCTTTTGAATTTATCATTCACATCAATGGACTTCTGAAGTTTAGGACCCGGATGATTTTTAAAAGGTGGTGTAGCAGATAATTTATGTTGCACCTTGCAGTTGGAGCTGTCAATTTGAATGCTACCCTACATAACGTTTTGGGAAGTCTCATCACACTGTCTAAAATACTGTTTATGCTGAAATATTTATAGGTGAAACATATTCTTCTGTGCATGAACTTACAGATTGGCTTTCTTGTGTTTTTGAGCTTGATTTCTCATCACAACTGCTATAATAATCAGTATCTGGTTCACTTTTTGTGGAAAAAGTTTCACTTTTCTGAAAGAAAATAAAGAGAAAGGTCAAATTTTGTATATTCAATAATAATGGAATGTTCACAATGGAACTGAACTCACTCGGTTTACAATCTGATGTTTCTTCCCACCACCTTTAACTGTGGTTTCTTTTAAAGGTGTGAGAATTTTTCTATCCAAGTTTGCTTCTTTAAGAATTCCCCTTTCCTGCAAGATATAATAAAATAACATGAATCACATTTGATTAAAATAAATTGTTTCTTAAACATAATCCCTTCCCTTACTTACATCAGTTCTCAGCTTAAAAGGCTTAGGATTTGTGGGCTTTAATTTTCTGTACTTCACAGCTGGAGAAGCAGTTGTGGTTGATGAAGATTTCTGTTTTAAGGTCAAAACCGTAAAGGTTATATACATAGTCAAATCATTCAATAAGGTGGGACTGAAAGTAAAATCAATCTATAACTACCTTTGGTGTTTTTCTCGAATCCTCATGCTTGCTCCCAAGAAGAGCCTTTTTTTTTGGCATGTTGTTATTGTTACTCATCTCTCTGCAGCCGCCAAGAATTCATTGATTTCACCAAGTTTAAGAAAACAACGGAGAGACAAACATTTTGAGAGAAATCAAATTCCTTACATATTTTCGTGAATGATTGAAGCATTTTCCTTGTCATCATTCTCAGTGAGCTGCCTCCCATTTTCTTTGTCATCATCAGAAGCCAATGAATTTTCTTCAGCGTTTCTCTTCTTGGATTCGGACACTTTTTCCTCAGCAGAAACCGAGTTCCTTATCTCTTCTTTTTCACTCCTTTCTGTAGTCATGTTCTCTTTATTGTTGGTATCTGACAGTGAGGTAGTGTCACATTTCGAAGCTTCTGACAAAACTTGAACTAAAACTAAGCTCTCCCCTCTTGTTGGTTCTTGGGAAATTTCATCTCCAAGAGATAGTTCAACACCACTTGCTGAAGTTCCTGGTTCATGGCATCCTTCTAGAGAGCCACATCTAGATTTCTCATCTATCTCCATATCACTAGAGTCATTGTGATGAGGCTTAGCAACCTGGTGTTTCTGAATGCTTTTCTTCACTTTCTTCTCCTTCAAACTTAACATTGAGTTAGTTTCTAGTTCCTTACGATTATTAGAACTCAAGGAATCAAACACACGGCTTTTAACCTCTCTTCCCCTCAGTTGCTTTTTGGAGGCAGTCACCGGCAATGATTTGGTTCCTCCTTCTCCATTCTCCTTCACTCCATTGAGTTCAAGCTTTTTCATTGCTGAACACAGTGCTCTCATTGGTGTTTTTAATTCTATAGAACTCTTGATCTTTACCACCTTCTTAGGCGACTGAAAAACAAGGGCCTTAGACACAACTCTGCTCTTAGGCACCCCAACAGTCAAGGTTTTCTTGCTCTGAACACTTCTAAACTGTTCTACATTGGCAACCTTCTTCTGATGGTTCCTTGGAGTGGTCAAGGCCCTGGCCACCGAAGGTGATGGCCTCACCTTAGCATTGGGGGTTGCAGCAACCTTAGAAAGAGGTTTAACTTTGACGTTGTTGTCGGTCATCTTGTGTGATAATGAGGAAATGAAGTCCATCCTTGACACCCTTGACTTTGCAGGAGCTGTAAGGGGGCACTTCAAATTTGAGCTGAAAACAACCAAATTGAACTCACAATAAATAAAACGTTCTTGAAGGTTTTAAAAAATGGTAAACAGTAATAATTGTGGTTGAATTCCTGTAATACCAATTATGGAAACAAACCTACAAGCTTTTAGTACAAATTATTTTGTAATCATTGTAGTCATAACTTTTGGCTAAGAGCTTTTAATTCTTGTAAAAATCCATGTCTCCCCAAGCTTAGTGTGTATTACCAATTGAGCCACACACAGTAGGAAACAAAGTAAAACTTAAAACCTTCACTTCTAGCCTCAAAAAGGAAATTAGATTAAACTAAAATGAGAGATTGAATGCTTATTTATATATTTATTTGTAATTCTTACCGTTTTTTTCAGTTTTTAAAATGTTTATGAATACACTGCAGTGACTATAGCTCATCATAAAACTTAGTTCCTGTCCAATAATGCATTTTATGCAAATCAAACCAAGATCCTCTCAGCCTCGTTAACTGATAGTGTGTAGTTTTACATTAGAGATGTGGTTTTCCATGTTCTAGATGTAATTTTCAGAAACTAGAAGTTCTAACTTTTACATCTCTTAAACATGAGTACTTAATTCTCTGCTTATTTCCAGAAGGTGAGTGTATAAACTAGTTTATTGGTTGAACGATGGCTACCTTGCTTCTCTTCTATTCAAAGCTTTTCTGAGGCGTACATTGGGACTTCTGGCTGCCATGACCTGAAAATCCAAGATCCATTCATCTATTCATCGTCATATTTACGTCCATAAGTAAGTAGAATGAGTCAAACAGAGTTGAAGAGGAAAAAGATGACAAACCCGAAGAAGAAAACTCTTGTAAACTGCATCAGAGTCCAACTCTTGTTCATGCCTTTGGTCACACCCTGTTGGAAAAAGTCACGTAATTCATAATCCAGAAGCTGAAAAAGATTTGGAATAAGATGCGAAGAAGTGAGAAGTTAAAGTACCAACACGTAAGCAGAACCAGTGGCGGTCATCACCGGGAGGGCGAGAATCAGGTACGGTGAGGTCCACGAACTTGGGAGCTTCGATGTTCTCGTAGAAGTCATCGTCTACTCCTAATTCCTCTTCTTCAATGATTGGTAAACACTTAGTTTCTGCCATAACCTCTTCTTCTTCTTCTTCTTCCCTTTGGAGCGTGTTGCTTTTGTTTTTGCTTTGGAGGGGAATATTGTCCGAATGTAATAAGAAAGACTTTGATTTTCTAACCGCCGACATTTTTAAAATAAAAATTGTCAGTAACTAGCCGTTATGATCTCAACAGCGGGTTAGAGAGAAACGGCATAAAGGGTCCTTTAGTCATTGCACTTATTTATTTCAGCTTGGATTGGATCCGGACTCTGCGTGATCCAAGCCCACATGTTCTTGTGGCCCATAACATTTTGACCAATTTGTCGCATTTCTCCATGCACACCAACAATGGCTTCCTGCACCCTATCATATTCAGAAAAGACAATTTTCCCCTTTTAAAAATGACTTCTAGATTATTCTTTCTAGAATATTTCTAGAACATACTTTCTGAAACAAATTTTATGAATTCTAGATTTAAAAGTGTGATAATTTTCTAGACTTTTTAAAATAATGTTTTTACATAAATTTGTTGAAATCGTGAACTTAATAAAATGTATACACATTGACAATTAACTAAAGTTTAGCATAAAAAAACTAATTATAAATTTATTTTAACAACTTAACATAGGTGAAACGTTAAAGTATACTAATTAAACAATATGAAAATAAATTTATTTTAACAGTAGTAAAATAATAAATTAAAATATAAATTTACACGTATTAAAAAATCCTATTAATGCAATATTATTTTATATCAAATTATAAATAAGTTAAATACTATTTTTAATTAAAAAAAATACCATTAAATCCATTGTTGTAGACACTTACACCGACTCAAAATTGCATTGTTTCTCTCTCTCATCGCCTACACCAAGATCTGCAACTTCTACACCACCATTTCTTCAACTCTACTTTTTGCTGCTTCCATCACTATCATCATCTTCTTTAGATGTGTTGGTTATATTATTTATGAAATGGTTAAGATAAATTAACACATTAACATGAAAAATGCTTATAGTAGGAAGTTTAAATTAATTTTAATTTTAATGTATTTATTAATTATGTTTAAAATTGAAGTATACCCTCTAATGGACAAATAAAAATAAGTAAAAGGTTGGTGATTATTTTATGAAAATACTTTTGATCTTAGATGTTGTAAAAAAATTGTGATCCAGTTACTTGATTCATTTCACCCAGTGTTTGGAAGGATGATATGATTAAGCTATGTGATTAAGATTTTATATTTTTGGTATATAAGGAGAACAACAATATTAGAATATTGGACTTTGTGGAAGTTGTTCAATCTTTTACTGTCAAGAGATAAAAATAGAAGTTATACCAAGTTATTTTAAACTTTTAACTTGTCCTTAATTATTATATATTTTCTATAATTTATAATGGGTTTATTTAATATTTAGAAACTAATAGAATATAAATCATGATAATAAATGTTATT
>Ga0123341_1002400_pt1 | contig 15385 bp, 13 predicted proteins | sample Turbeapinknodule_FD_89959 | JGI IMG/M metagenome (GOLD analysis project Ga0123341, IMG submission 89959) | Root nodule microbial communities of legume samples collected from Mexico - Turtle bean Mexico pink nodule | ecosystem: Host-associated > Plants > Roots > Nodule | place: Mexico: Nepantla... | reverse complement strand
CCCTCGTTGTTGCCACCACCACCGCCCGCCACCACTCCATCACTTCCCAATTTGGCATTTGAACTCTCACATTCTCCCTTCTTCCTTTCCTCGTTCAACTGCTACTCCACCTTTTGTCCGATTTAGAGTTCCATGCTCCAACAAAACAGCCTTGTCGGATTCTCCGATGCCTCCTCTAGACACCGTGGATTGCGTGGGAACGGGACAAGACGTGGAGTGCCTCGTGAACACGAAAAAGACAAAATTGGAGCCACTTTCATCGTCATCGTCGATTCCATGTCTCGCAGAAGCACTGTGGGAATGGACGGTGTTGGTTTTACCATTCTTCTTTTGAGGCACGACCTTGGTGGTGATGAAGGAAGTGCTTCCGAAATGTGGACCGTTATTCGTTTTCGCTTTTTGTCTCATTCTGACGGGATTTCTTCTCGTGGGTTTCGCGACTTCGAGAGGAAAGTCTATTCCTTTTGGCTTCAACGCTTGGCTTTCCATCACACTATTTGCTCTCGTTGATGCCACTTGCTTTCAGGTCCTTCTTCGCATTTCACTTGCATGTATGTATTATCTGAATATCAACTGATTGTGACAGGGTTTTCTCGCATAAGGGTTGCAGAGGACTTCAGTTGGTTTAGGAAGCGTATGTTGCCACTTAATTTCTTATACAATTTTAATGGTTCAACTGCCACATTAGCACCTAAATTTGTATACATTTTAAAAACATAGAGACCAAATTGATTTTTTAAAAAATCACTATACTAAATTGAATATTGACCCTAAATTTAAGGACGAATAAGGTAATTATAAAAAAAAGTATTCCAAATGAAACAAAACAAAAGATTAAATAAAAGAATAAAAATAAGTTGTTAAGGTTACTTAATAAACTAGTGATGCTTTAGCAATTTAAAATAAAGACGAGGATACAAACAAGTATGAGGACAAGAATAAGACAAATATATATATACATACATACCCATACCTGTTCCTATACCTGATTTTAAAAAAGGAGTATTACTTATATCTACGCTCGTATCTAGTCAATGTAAATATTTATACCAAAATTGTGACGTTCAGACAATATCCATAAAACATTTGCCACTACATTTGCCTTCTTTAGGTGGTAATGTAATTTAAAATCACAATCTTTTAAAAAAATTGCATTCATCTTCTTTGTCTCATATTTAAATTCTTTTTTATCAAATAAGTATCTTAGATTACTAAAAACCTCAAATATACCACCATACACATAATGTCTCCATATTTTGAGTCCAAAATAATAATAGTTAGTTCTAAATCATGAGTTAGATAATTACTCTCATGTGTTCTTAGTTTTCTCGAAACATATGCTACTACTCTTCTAAATCACAAAGTGCCTAGTAAGATTAGGTAATGCCAATATTGGGGAAACAATTAATCTTTTAATGAGTTCCTGAAAACTATTTTCACATTTTTTTGTCCATTCGAAACTTTGACCTTTCTTGGCGAGTTAAGTTAAAGGAGTAACTATTATAGAAAATCCTTCAATGAACTTTTTATAATATCCTGTTAAACCTACAAAACTACGAATTTCAGTTACTATTTTTGGTGGTTCCCACTATAGAACTGCTTCTACTTTGGTTGGACTTGTTGATACTCCTTCTTTGGAAATCACATGTCCAAGAATTTTAGTTTCTCTAACCAAAATTCTCATTTAGAAAGCTTAGCATACAATTGTATATCTCTCAAAATTTGAACAATAGTCTAAAGGTGTTCCTCGTGCTCCTCAATTATTTTAGAATAAATGAGAATGTCATATATAAAATGATAAAAAATGGACGAAAAATCTTGTTCATATAATCCAAGAACCCAGCATAAGCATTGGTTACACCAAAAGACATCACTTGATATTCATAATGACCATACCTAGTCCTAAATGTTACTTTTTTTTTGTATGTCTTTTACCTTTGCTCTAATTTGATGGTATCTTGACCTTACATCTATCTTAGGAAACACAAGGATTCCTCTCAATTGATCCATAAAATCATCTATTCTAGGGAGGATATTTATTCTTAATGGTGAATTTATTTAATTGGTGATAATCTACATAGTCTAAAACTTCCATATTTCTTCTTAATTAACAAAACAAGAGCCCCCAATGTGACACACTATGATGAATGAATTGTTTTCCATGTAACTCTTCTAATTGTTTCTTTAGTTTTGCTAATTCAATTCAAAGGGTGACATTTTATATGGTGATATAGAAATTGGTCCAATTTCGGGCATCATATCTATGAAAAATTCATTTTCTCTATTAGGTGACAAACCAAGAATATCATCAGGAAAAAACTTCAGGACAAAAATTGAACAACTTCTATATTTTCGAACTGACTACCTCTTTCAATTTCATAGAAGACAACAACAACAACAACAAATATAATTTAATTTCATTCTTTAAAGGCTCACTTACAAAATTTGGCAGGTAATTTCAAAAGATCCTCAGTATTGGAAAATATTACTGATTTCTCTACATATTTCAGAAGGACTTGATTGGAAAATAACCAATCCATGCCTAAGATTACATATAATTGTGACAAAGATAGACAAATTAAATCTATAAGGAATTTTCTATTATTAATAAATAAAGAACAATTTAGACAAACTTGATTGGTAATTATGAATTTACTTGTGGGAGTCGAAACAACAAACTAGCATATAGAAAGGAAGTTAACTTTAAAATTGTTTTTATCATATTACTTTATTGAATAAAAAAATGATAAAATTATAATAAAAATATCGATGTTAGTGAGATAACATAAATAATATAATTACAAATAAAATGAATAAGTGTGTAACTAAAAATAAAATAAATAAATAAATAAAATCGATTTGTGCAAAACTAAAGATAAAAAAATAGATCACTATATAAGTGAAGATTAAATAAATAAAATAAAATAAAATGAATGAGGTTAGAGACAATTATTAAGAGAAGAAATTAAACAAATATAATGATAATCGTGTTTTTTCCCTTAACTTTGGTATTGTAGTGGTAAATGGTGGTTAGATGTTATTTCTCCCTCTGACTCTTATTCTTTTCATTCCTTTCTTCTTTCTCTCCTTTGAAACTTATTATCACTGTAAACTCTAATCTTTAAACCATAAACCCTAAAGTTTCTTATCCCTTCATTTTATTATTATTATTATTATTATTATTATTATTATTATTATAAAATCACTACTTTATTATCATTATTATTAAAATTAACACTTATTATTATTTTAAAATTAATATTTGTTATTATTATTATTATTTTGAAATTAGTGACTCCCCCCGTAAGAGGGTGTTTTGGCGTGTTACTGGATTGACCCATCATTTTTTTAATTTTTTTTTATGTAATTTCTTTGTTTTAGATCTATTTACTTGGTTGTAGTAATTGATATTACACTTTGGACAATAAAAATGCAAGAAACAGCAATGAAATTAAATCAAACATTAATACTTCAACAAAAGAAGGTTTAATACATAACAAAATAAAGTAAATATCAATAATATTTCAATGAATCAAATAATTTGTAAAAAAATTAATGTAAATAAAGTTTTATATAATACATCGACATCACCAATTTTAATTTTAAAAGCATGAGATGTCTCTTTAATAGTTTAAAAAATAAAGAAGGGCGGACTAACAGACTAGTCTATCATGCACCGTCTTTGACTCGTCGGATTGGCGGATTAGACGGTTAGGCCAATGCAAGTTGGCGGACCCGACTCACTTTGTCATCTCTAATTTGAATGAATTAGTATAATTGTAATCAATATATATATATATATATATATATGTGTGTTTTAATTATGATAATAAAAAATATTTTAAGCAAAAGGCAATCAAGATTTTTGAATAATATAATTAATGTAATTAGTAATAATAATATATTTAACTTATTGAACATTTTACAAAATCAAACTTCAATCAGAAAATAATGCTAAAAATATCCATAATCCATAATAATATATTTAACCTTTTCTTTTAAAACGAGTACATATTCCTTTTAAAGTTACATAAAATTAATTATAATGTTTAAAAATGCAATTAAAATTTTGTTTATAAATTAGTTTTAAAACCTCATATTGCATAACTGTTGAAATCAGTTTTACAATATCATGAATATATATTTTAAATAGTTAATGCAATTTATTCTGATTAGTTAAAAATCATAATGACAAGAACAATTTTGATGAATTGAAGGTGTAGAATTAAGAAAATTTGATTAAACTCCTCACACAATTCAACATTGCATTAATTGATATGAAAGTAACGATCTCAAGTTAATGCCAAACCTCTTCGTATACCCGAGGCATGCATAGGAGGGAAAAAGCGCGTGACTCAAAATTGACCCATATATAAATTCACTCTTTCATGTTACTTGGCCCAACACAAACCATTTCTCCCTTTCTCTCTTTTTTTCACACTCTCACACTCTTCTTCTTCCACCATTCCTTCTCCCTCTGTCGAAGGTAAAACTCATTCTACTGCCACAAGAAAAACAGTTATCAACAATTCTTGTTCAAAAACGATTTAAAGATAAATTCATTTTTGTAACTTCTTTTATTGCTCACTTCCTTTGTTATTTTTTCAGTGACTTTTGATCTTCCAGTTCATAGCAGTTCCTCCTTTTCTCCCAGGTAGCGTCACATCCACGTTTTCTGATTTTCTCTGCCTTAGTATAATAATTTCAGGATAATGTTTTTGCGATTGTTGAATAGTGTTGTTGTTATTTTTTATTTATTATTCATATTTCGTTGTGTCTTCGTTTCTGTGTTGATTTTTATCTGGCTGGTTGAAATTTCTAGGGTTCTTTTAATCTGTTTGTGATGTTTATGTAGTTTGATTTTTCTTCTTCTGGTGTGCAATGAATACTGATGATGAAGTGAAGTTAGGATAATGTGTTTGCATACGTACACAAATACAGCCACCTTTTCGTGTAATTTGTTGTTTGTGAAAGTTTGGGTTTGTTCGCTTGTAAATGATAGTTGTTAGGTAACATGTATTCAATGCGAGTTCGTTGAAAGTGTATTGTATATGAACATTTTCCTGTGATGTAGTTTGAATTTTGAGTTACATTCCTGGCACACTAAAATTTGGTGTTGGATCATGACATTTTAATAGCAGGACTACCGACATAGATGGAACAAGTTTAACTGTCTGTGGATATCGTTTGGTTCAATGTTGAGAGTTCAAATATGGTTGAGGAAATACTGTCTTGATCATTTAATTTTCTTTTGACTCGAGGAAATTAGCTACTGCTGTCCTTTTTTCAGGGTTAGATTTTTTTGTTGTACAATGACTAGACCTACAACTCGAAATAAAAATAAAAGGCAAAGACCGGGGGATGACGATGACACTTCTGAAATATGGAGGTACTACTATGTGAAGTTTTTTGGTTTTTTAGCTTGTGAAACATAATGAGTAGGAAATGGAATGAATTTTTTGGTTTTTTAGCTTGTTTACTTTCCATGTTTTTTGTGTAGGAAAATTCATAAAACAGGTGCATTGACTGAAGATGATATAAGTCAACTGTATAGGATTTGGAAGCCTGTCTGTTCAGGTTGTCGTGTTAATACTAAAGACAACCCAAATTGCTTCTGTGCATTGGTTCCACCTCCAAATGGTACCCGGAAATCTGGCTTATGGCAGAAGATGTCTGACTTCTTTCTTGAAAGTCTTGGCCCTGATCCAACAACAGATCTTCGTGTTTCTGATTCTTCACCTGCAGGTCTGACAAATCTTGGCGCTACATGCTATGCCAACAGTATACTACAGTGCTTGTACATGAATAAATCTTTCCGGCAAGGCATATTTTCTGTAGAACCGGATGTTCTACAGCAGCAACCAGTGTTAGATCAGCTGACTCGGCTTTTTGTAAGATTGCATGCTAGTAAAAAGGCTTTCATAGATTCTTCCCCATTTGTTAAAACACTGGAGTTAGACAATGGAGTTCAACAGGATAGCCACGAGTTTCTAACATTGCTTTTGTCATTACTTGAGCATTGTTTGAGCCATTCCAAAATAGCTATGGCAAGAACAATTGTTCAAGATCTTTTCCGAGGGACAGTGTCTCATGTGACGACGTAAGAATCAGTAGTTGTGGGTAACTTGTTGAATACACAATGCTTTTTTCCTACTAATTTTATTTATGTGGGGATGGCTCTGTTGAAGTACAATAGATTTTTCTAAATTGTTGAAATTTTCTGTTATATTTTTTTATCCATCGCTTTCCCATTCCTTAAACATACAGGAAAATGCCCAAAAAACAATTTAGCTTGGGAATGATGTTAATGTTGCAAAATGTGTATTTGGTTTTGTTTCCCCTGATAATGTATTTGATGTTACTAAATCATGCTGTCGATTATATTTTTTTCGTACTAATTTGGCTATTACTTTTTTCTCTAAGTACTGTGTGGTATTGATGATATAATTTGTGGTTCATAATCCTTTTCTTGTTGTTGGCCAAAAGGTAAGATGCATTGATATGGACGGAGGACATGGCACTGACACAGACACAGCAGCACAACAAAATTTGATGTGTCCATTTCTATTTTGTAGTGTCTTATTGTTTTGCGTTGAACACATAGTGTTTGGAATGTTTCCAATACTGCCTTTCTTGAAAGTGTCTGTGCTTTATACATCAGAATTGAATCTGGTATTTTGTGATACACTGATCCCAAAAGAATTTCTTATACTACATTCTTATTATATATGTATGTGACCAGTAGTAGCTGTATTTATGACTATTACACATTTCTTAATTTTATCTTTGCTTTGCAGGTGTTCACAATGTGGAAGAGAATCTGAAGCTTCTTCAAAAGTGGAAGACTTCTATGGGTTAGAATTGAATATCAAGGGACTAAAAGATTTAGATGAGAGCCTAGATGATTACCTTGCAATTGAAGAGCTTCATGGAGATAATCAATATTTTTGTGGGTCATGTAAAACAAGAGTTGATGCTACTCGCAGCATCAAGCTGTGTACATTACCTGATGTACTTAATTTTCAACTTAAACGTTATGTCTTCCTTCCACAGGTATTAGGAAAAACTTGAGTTATTATTGGGAGCACTACACAACAAAATGCTGTTTAATTACTATGTTTAAATACTATGTTTAATTATAGTTCTTTTGTATTGAGTACAAGAGGTAAATAAGTATTACCGAATTAGATTGAGAATGATAGGGAACTTACTAAAAGAATAAATATCCCATTACAGAATTTATAAAACTTAAATTGAAATTGATTTACTTTCGGAAACTGCAGGATATATTTTGAAATTGTTTCTCTGGGTAGTGCTCATGCAAGAGTTTTCCCAAGATAGAGACTGTGTTAATGATTGCATGGCTTTTCTTTCTTTTGGTGTCTACATGTAACAGTGGTTTTTTATACCATTATTCTACCCTGTGTAATTTTTTATCTTCTTCATGCCTGTGGAGTAAATCTTATCCGCAACACTAAATTTCTTTCTGTTAATTTTGTTCTGTATTCTTCTATTTCATTGCCAGAATACAATGAAGAAGAAAATTACTTCTGCATTTTCATTTCCTGCTGAACTTGATATGCGCTGTAGATTGTCTGAGCCGTCTGAGTTTGAATTGATATATGACTTATCAGCTGTACTGATTCACAAAGGCACTGATGTAAATAGTGGTCATTACATTGCCCATATCAAGGATGAAAACACTGGGCAATGGTGGGAATTTGATGATGAGCAGGTTACTAACTTGGGTTGTTCTCCATTTGGAGAAGGAGCTTCATCTTTTACTTCTAAATCTGTTAAGACGGATGCACTTCATTCTAATTGCTCTGAAGCAATGCTAGCTGACTGTAATTGTTTAGATGCCCCTGATTCACAATCTTCACTTGTGGAGACATTTTCATCTGGTGATGCATACATGTTAATGTATCTTAAGCATAGTAAAAATGTTGGTGAAAAAAGGGGCATGGTTTATGGTGCTAACTTTAAAGAATCAGAGGGCAGTGCAGTTACTGCACAAGAGAGTGCTTGTTTCCCTTCTCATCTTTGTGATGAGATTCAAAATTTTAATGCCTCATATCTTGATTCTTGCAAACAGTACAAACATAGGAAAATGTTAGAACTGAATTGTATCAATGAGAGGAGACAGGAAGTGCGATCTATTTTAGCTGAAGCTCCTACCAAACCACAAGAGCAACAGTATTTTTGGATCTGTAGTGACTGGCTTCGACAGTGGGCTGACACCATTATTCCAACGTTAGTGAATGCTTTCTATTGTATCTTTTTACCTTAAACATTTAAGATTTTATTCTGTTTATTTAATTATTTGTAACAAAGTTTATTTCTTTGTGCCTTTAGATCAAGTGTTCCTTCTGCCAATTATTGTGGGTAGGATTATTTCACTTAATGTATAGGTTACTTACATCTTAACTTTAACAGTGCCCTTGACAATACATCTATCCAATGTTCGCATGGGAAAATTCCAGTGTCTAAGGTTACCTCAATGAAGCGATTATCTTCTAAAGCGTGGGATAAATTATTGACTAAGGTAACCTGGCATATGTTAAGTATTTGATTTCTTTTTTTTAGTCTCCTTGTGCTATTATATAATACATTGATTCTGTTGCTCCTCTAAAATCAATATGAAAACGAAATGTAATTTAGCATGGGAAAGAATACATTGGAAAGTGTTTTTTTGTTTCTCTTTTACACACTGTGATAGCTAATACTGCTGGGAGAGATATAAATTGATTTACCAGAGGGAGTATTTGCAGAAGAAAACTAGTATCCCATAAGTGAGTTACTTCGTAGCATTTGCAGGCTGTTTTCGTCATGAAGTGCCAAGTTTACCTTGTTCTTATTGGCGATGCCAGCAAGGAAACTGTTGTGATGTGTGTCTGAAGGATGACTGGAGGAGAAACACTCTTAATAAATGATAATTTTTGTGAAGTAGGCATTACATTGTACTAAAAATGACAGGAAGTTTAAGCTTCAATTGAGAGATTTAGTAGCTTTTTATTTTTAGTTATGGACTTATGGTTTATTCATATATATCACCTCATATTTTGCCATTGTTGCAAAATAATTATTTACATATTGGCTTGTAAAATTCAGTATGGTGGGGGACCAACTCTTTCTCATGATGACTGCTGTTGGGATTGTATCATTGAAGGGGCACAGAATGTGGTGGCAGCTGACTCCTATCGGGATCAAAGAGAATCGTTGAAGCAGTTTGCGCGGGTTATTCTTGATGGAAATTATGAAGATGGAATGTACTATGTGTCTAAACCATGGTAAGACTGGAATTATTTTTTCCTTCCAGTTCTGTTTCTTTAGAAAGAGGTAAGATGTGGTGTGAATAAGTGTTCTGTTTCATTATTAAATAGTAAAATTTGTCAAGTTTTAGTCTCAGAGAAATCTATCACCTGTTCTGCTCAGTTTTAATTTCCTTGCATTATCTTCCCTTGTCTGTTAGGATATTTCAAAAGTAACAATACTAAAACTTTCATGCTGATGAGTTTAAATTTTAGGCTGCAGCAATGGTTGAAAAGAAAAGTTGATGCTCCATCTGAAGCTGATGCTGGACCAACAACATCCATTACTTGTCCACATGGACAACTTATGCCTGAGGAAGCTGTTGGTGCCAAGCGGTTGCTTGTTCCTGAGGGTTTCTGGCTTTTCTTGTATAAAGATTCCATTTCTGTAAAACCTGATGATCCTCTAGGTTGCCCTGCTTTTCCTGTAGACTCAAGTGAATGTTCCCAATGCCGTGATGAAATATCTAAAGAGGCTTACTTTGAGGACTCTATGAGGTGGTTGTTTTCTGTACATCTTCTATTAAAGTAGAAGCGGCATAGAAATTTTTTAAATGATATATTTTTTCATTATGTAGATTAGTGAAACAAATGCAACGACAAAATCATGAGAAATTATTTGCTGGTAAAAGTATGCCACTTTCTTTGCATGGCAAGTATTTCTTAGTTCCCTCATTGTGGATTTCAAAATGGAGAAATTACATTAATTTGGCTTTCAAGAATTCAGATAAACCTGAAACGTTAGATGGGGTAATTGATTCACTGATGTGTGAAAAGGTACTGTTACCTAACCTTCTTTTGTCATGCTATGCTATGTGCATCTTGCTTTTATCTCGGTTTAGTATACTACTTGCACTTTGTTAAATTTGAGCTGACTTTTTAGTTGTGCAATTATTATGAGAATAGTTACTTTGAAAAGTTATTCTGTCATACATGTTAGGGATCTGGTTGTGGATTTCTTACTCTTTATATTCTCACTGTGATTGGGTCGTCATGTGTATGCCATCTTTAATCCATAGCAATTTCATGATGAGTTTTGTTTCCCTTTTTTGTGTCTTCAGCATTCACGTCTGGTTGAGAGGCCTCCTGAACTGATTTATAGACGTGGTGATATAATCTCAAGAGAATCTTCTGTAAGTTGGAATTATTAAAGGAATTTCTACAATGTAGTCAGTCAAGTGACGTGTACATGCAAACCTTTTGTTTTCTAAAATTAAATTTAGTATTTTTGCTATGTTTAAAATCTTTGTCTAAGATATGTTGTTCCCAAATTCAATTTTCTCTCTTTGTTCTTCCATTTTTGCATATATATGTGACTTAAGTGTGTTTTTCGTCTCAGTTTTATGATTATTCACTTTGTTGATTCTAGGTAGGTGGTTTAACCATCATATATGAGGATGATTGGAATTGCTTCTGTAAAGAATGGAGTGGTATTGAGACCAAAGGAATATCTGCAAGAATTGAGAATGTTAATGATTTAGAAAATGCTTTGAATGGGTCCTGCAAAGAGAAGCCTATATGTGAGGATCAGCTTGATACTTGGGATAAAGTGAATAATGAAAGTGTAAATGGAGCGAATGGACAACTTGTGATGAAGACTTGTCCTGAGGTAATCCAAAAACTGTCACCATCTGTTGTACTTGGCTTGTCTCTGACCCTACTTTTCTTTCTCCTCCTTGGTTTGTTAGTTGTTCACTTCGTTCATTGTTTGCGGTTTTCTAATTGTAAATTGTAATTACAAAAATTCCTTTGTTAAGAGAAACTGAGAAGGCATATGATGAATTCCACATGTTTAGATTACAATGGAACTATATAATATATAGGGGAGAGAATATAATGACAGAATATTCAATTAGCATATTTTAGACTAATAACTTAAATATAATCAATCTAATTGATCCTAATATTATCAATTGATCCGAATTATCACAAGCTACTATCTCAAGGATTCTAACAACCACATTGTGTTCATTTTGTTTCTTATTTTAAAGAGTAGACTTCCATCTTCTATATCTTTTTCCAGATTGAGCATGATATCTCTCCGTTTGACACATATAGAAAACCCCTTAAGTGTTTAAGACTATTATTATATTATCTTGTGCGCAGCAGAGACTCAAATACTGTTCAATTGGTTGACAGAAGCTTCCATGTGATATGAACGTGAATTTTACTGAAATTGTTCCCAAAATGTCCACATCTTTGTCTACAAAGACTCCAGTGTTTTCCTTCTCTTCCGCATTTCCAATTGCCCATTAATAAGGACCGTCTCATCTTTGTTCCTTCTGCTTTCCCTAGGGACCGTTCATCTTTGGCCCATTTTCTGCCTTAGCACTTCTGTTGCCTAAATACTCAGTTACTACTTTGGATCTACTCAAAAGGCTATAGCCGTAGTATGAACAAAAAATAATTGTCAAGGGAGCTGTAAGCCAACTTGCTTTGGTACTGTGTAACCCAACTTCATTATGTTGACCCTTTTATCAATTCTAGGAACCTTATCATTAAATAAACAAACCACTAGATAAGACTTGATAATAAACAAAATAAAACCCAATCAGCCAAAGGATCCATCTAACAAATGGAGCTTGTATTATTATGGAATGCTCTACAAAGAATTGCAATACTCCTTGCCAAACAAATTCCCTTGGCCCAAGCACGAGATGAAGACCGAAGGTTGTGTTAGGACATAAATTTGAGTTTTAAATAAATTTTTCTATAAGAATACTCAACCGAGGATGCTCCATAGGATGACACTGGCAGTAGAGAAGGCCTCAATGGAGGAGCATGATGGCTGGGCACTGAGGTGACATCGTGCTAGAGGCTATGTAGGGAGTGGAAGCTTCCTGTTGTGCAAACTTACTTTTCAAAGATGTGGGTTTTGGGTTTGCTGTTAAGTGAGAGCAATACTTTTAGTTTTTTCACAAAATAAAGATAACCATATTGTCATTTGACAAAAAAATAAATCATTACTTGATGTTGTTTCGTTAAGAGGTGCCAAAGTGATGCAAAAAACTGGAGGGTTATTAGTTATAATGGTTTAGAAGCGGGTGCAAATGTATTTTACTTTCTTTTAAAAACCTGCGCAGGAAATGGTGGAATAAGTTGAACAGACTTGTCAAATAATCTAATATGGTGTTTTCCTGTTGACATACTCACACATCTGTATATATAATAATGAATATGTTAGCTATTTTCAGCACATCCATAACTCTATAACCCTTTGCTTTTGGTTGTAGTGCATGTTTCTGAATGAAAATAATCGTGTCTTCAATAAGCAACTTCCAGATGGGTTTGTGCTACTTCTGAAAATAAAGTTGTACTTGAGTTAATAATTGTCTACTTCGTTTTCATTTGGCATGGTCTATGTCACTCCCATGTGTGCTCCCTCTGAGCAATCTACTTATGTTAGAAAATAGAAACTTCTCTGTTTTGTTTTCATTTGAACTATAATCCCCCTTCTCTCAATATGCAGGTTTGTGAAAGTTGCATTGGAGAAAAGGAGAGCTTTGAGTTAGTGGAGAAACTAAACTATTGCGATAAGGACATTACTGTAATTCTTGTCCATGGAAAGGAGGTCCCCAAATCTGTCTTGGATGCTGCAAAGGGCTTTGTTGAAACAGAGAGGAGGGTTTCTAAACGTTCTCGGAAGACTAAAAATGGGAGTTCAATTAGCCTAAAAGTTTCTGCTTCAACATCAATTTACCAGCTGAAAATGATGATATGGGAATCCTTTGGGGCAAGTCAAATTTGTGTTATATTATACGTTTATCGTTACGCTGAAACACTCATCATTTTGTTATGAGTTTTTTGTTTATCTAAAAGCATTGCATATTAAGGCGAACAGAAACTGACTTGGATGTTTAGATAGAAATCAGGCATGGCCTGCTATTCTGAAAATAAAATGGGATGAGAATAACCACTTTCAAATAGTTTTCATGTATATATTGCTGCAGTGAATTTAGTGCTTCATAATGTATTATATTTTATACTTCTGGCAATTGTCCCTGCAGGTTGTCAAAGAAAACCAGATACTACAAAAAGGCAATAGAAGAATTGATGTTGATAACGAATATACTAAGCTTGTAGATGTTAATATATTAGCTGGAGATCATATAATTGTGAGGGACTCTCAGATCCATGAAAATCGAGATATTGCAGGTATGCTATTTGATACTGGTACTTGATCATCTTTGTCTTATGTATACTCTTATAGTCCAGAATAGGTTGCAGGAATCAGGGAGAAATTTGTGCCAAAGATTAGCTCATGGGCCTTGGTTTTGGAAACTATACAGAAGAAAGAATAGGAAGGGAACAGGGGGAAATGTTGAGGTGGCATAGAGAGAATGAAAAAAAGCGAAAGTTAGCCAGAAATGGTGTTAAGGGGACCATAGTGGAGATGAGAGGGGGGGTGAGATGGATAGGAAGAACCAAGTTTGTTACATGAGAGAGAATTTATTTTCTCTACAGGATCCTTGCTCTAGGACAGTGGTGAACTTGCTATTGAATTTTCCTGCATCTTTCAATAGCAATTTCATCTTTTGCTTTTATTTTATCCATGAATTGCTGGAATCTCAGGAACCTGCTGTGGTGTTAGCAACCCGTTTGATACAGCGGCGGGAATTAACTTAGGGTGAGGAATTTATCATTAGGAATCAATTTCCAAAGTTCAGAGGAGAAGGCTGATTTTTTTAACAAGAGAGCAATGTTACAGTCCCGAATAGGCTGGAGGGATCGGGGAGAAATTTGTGCGAACAATTAGGTCATGGCCCTGGGGTTTGGAAAGTATACAGAAGAAAGAGTGGGAAGGGAAGTGGGTCTTTCTCTGGGACAGTAGTGTGCTCGCTCCTGTATTTTCCTGCATCTTTCAATAACAATTTCATCTTTTCCTTTCGTTGTCACTTTATTTTTGTTATTTCATAATGATTTTGGGTTCATAATATATACTCATTGTCATATTGTATTTTGCAGATGAGCTTTGTGATGAGGTAATGGAAACGCAGCATACCGAGGCAGGGTTTCGTGGGACACTCCTGACATCAAATTTTTCATCTCAGGTTGTTTAGGAAACACTCAGTTTCGGTGGTATATCTTTATAACATTTATAGGTGTATATATATATATATATATGTAAGTTCTAAATTGAAAATTTTGAGTGAGAAAAAGAAGAGTGGAGTATGATACAACCATGTAAATTCATCTGGACCTTACACTGCCTTGAATGCAAATTGTGTGTGCGTGAGAGAGCAAATGCTCAAAGGTTCAAGGCATCGCCACTTACATTGTGCAGAGTACATCAATCCATTCTAGTTAATTCAATATCAAATCTGGGGCTAACATTTTGATACTTATTTGGCATTCCTATTCTATTTTAAAGTTCAAATTTTACAAATAAAATAGTTATTTGACAATTTTAAGTTTCTAAACTGACACTCACTGACCAATGTTCCATCAGCTTTAAGGTTTTTTGTTAAAATATTGTATGGTTATGATGAATTCCTCAAAATCCTTTCCAATCTTTTTTTATCTGCTAAATTATTTTTAATTTTAACAAAATTAAGAGTTGTCTCCTGTCTACTTTTTTTCCTGAAGCGTATTGTCTTCCAGCGTTGCACTTGAAGGAGAATGTTGTTGTTGTTTATGTTGTACAATCTAAAATATAAAATTTATATTTTAGAACTTGTAATTAATTCTAAAATATAAAATTTATATTTTAGAACTTGTAATTAAGAATGTTTTTTTGAAGTATGAGAATCTAAAAATGACCTTTGAGAGATTTTTGTATGATAATGTGCATTACATTGGAGTGATGAACACCTTATATAAAGGCACATAAACCTCCTATAATTTGAAACCATATGAAATTTCAACTTTACCCTTTGAACATTGTATTTTGAATTGTTCAATTCAAAATACATATTTTATATTTCACATTATACAATCTGAAATACATATTTTATATACTAGATTTACAATTTGAAGTACATCATTTATGATTTTTTTAATTTTTTTTGTTATTCTTTGTAAGTTGTTTTAAACAAATACAAATTCTTTAACATTAAATTTTTAGTACAAGTAAT
>Ga0123341_1002399_pt1 | contig 15386 bp, 10 predicted proteins | sample Turbeapinknodule_FD_89959 | JGI IMG/M metagenome (GOLD analysis project Ga0123341, IMG submission 89959) | Root nodule microbial communities of legume samples collected from Mexico - Turtle bean Mexico pink nodule | ecosystem: Host-associated > Plants > Roots > Nodule | place: Mexico: Nepantla... | reverse complement strand
ATATAATTTAGAACTAATATATAATAACAGTTTATAAAATTCATTACAACACTTTAGAACTAATAATTATAAAATTCATTACAACACGGTTTACATTTTTTAAATAAACATTGTAGTTTACGTAAAATACAGAAACACAGTAGTTGTTACATTTTTAAAATTATGAAAATTGATGAAATATTTTATGAAAAGTAATAAAATTGAATAAAATAAATAATAATAATAGAAAAAGTGATTAATATGTGCTTGATTAATTAATAATTAATTATCCTTCATTCTTCATGGATAATATATAAACAGAAATTCATCATCTGAAACATACAAACTATCATTCTCTCTTGTGGGAGACTTTAAAAGAAGTTGAATCACTGCAAAATGAGGATCGAGGAAGAGAGTGATGGAGTCTCCGCTTCCACAAAGCACCTAGTATTTGCTTATTATGTTACTGGGCATGGTTTTGGCCATGCCACTCGAGTCACTGAGGTCTTTGTCTATATCAAGTCATTTTTTTATTAAATGGGTGCTTTATCACTCATTCTTAAAATTTGATTTTGTTTCTGGGTTTTTAGTTTTGGCCTTGATCATCTGGTATAAAATGAAAAAAAAAAAGTTTGAATTTTTCTGTGTCTCTGTTTTGTGGGGATAGTTTTTTCTTTTTCGTTTTGTTGTGATGTGAGTTTTTTATTTGGATTGTATGCTAGGTGGTGCGGCATTTGATTCATGCGGGGCATGATGTTCACGTCGTCACTGGTGCTCCTGATTTCGTTTTCACCACTGAAATACAGTCTCCTCGATTGTTCATTCGCAAAGTGAGTTTGTTTGTTTGCTTATTTATCTATTTTCTTATCTTTAAGTTTCTTTGTAATGCTATCCGAAAGGCAGTGTTCATAATCTAGTTAATAATTGATATGATTGTTGAGGAAGAAGTAATATCTAAGCGCATATGTATAACCTGTGGGTCGTAGCCTGTTCTTGTTGCTTGTGGTATATTCATGATTTTGATGAGAAAGGGTAGTTCTGTGCGATAAAAAAATGTTGTTTAAGGTTTGTTACTTGTTCTTCGGTGGAATTGCTTTTAGTGTCATGATGATCCCAATTGCAATAGATGACAACCCAGATCAGATCGAACTGTTTGTGAGAATTTTCATTTTGTATATAAGTACAATGCCTTAAAGAGACTGCTTTTAAAGTTCACGTTTGTTTATCCATCGGTGTAAAATAGGTGCTTTTGGATTGTGGAGCTGTTCAGGCAGATGCGTTGACTGTTGATCGCCTTGCTTCTCTGTCTAAGGTATGACAATGCCATTGCCTTTTGGATTGTTTATAGTTGTTGTGCTTTGAGGGAGATTCCTTAATGTTGTTTCTTTCTGTTACTTATCTCTTACTTGTTTGTGGTTATGTTAGTATTCTGAAACAGCAGTGAAGCCCCGTGCACAAATCTTGGCTCAAGAATCTGAGTGGCTGAACTCTGTCAAAGCTGACTTAGTGGTACAAGATATGTCCTCCCCGTTTTTATTTGAAGCAAAAGTGAAAGGGAAACTGATAACTAATTCATAATGCTTAGAATAACTTCTAACACATTAGTTTGGGCTTTTGAAAAAGCTAGTGTTATAAGGATGAGTACAAAATTGATTGTATGATAAAGATTTTATGTAACAGAAGTAATTTTGAATTTGATTTGATTATAATTATAAAAAAATAGGTTGTTTGGGTTTGTCTGTGCGAAAGTACCTTTTTCTGGAAAGATTACTTAGCATCTGTAAAAGAAATATGAACAGGACTTGTAAATTTTAAATTCAGCAAGATTCTTTTGTCTGGAAAACAGTTTCCCTTTCTTTCTCACAACCTTTTCTCTTGTTCATCACCATTTTTTTCCAGAAATCTATTCCTATCTTCTAAGAAAAAGCTAAGATCTGATTATTTTCAGATTTTGCATTTTTTTCCCCAAAAGCTTATCCAAAAACCTTTAAATATTTTATGAATGTTTTTAGAAAGAACATGATTTTTTCCTCTACAAAAATAGAAGTTCTATATTATATACTTGGTGGATCCTTGTAAAACTAATACAAGAAAACAGGTCTCAGATGTTGTTCCTGTTGCATGTCGAGCAGCAGCCGATGCCGGCATTCGCTCCGTTTGTGTGACCAATTTCAGGTAACTTATGCAGACCTCAGTGCTTTCTTCTTCTTTTGTTTCTTACAGTATTTGGTTAAGGGAGGACCATCATGTGTAGGGAGCACATGAGCTATTTGCCTATGATTTCAGAAAATTTAGCTGACAAATATATTTTCATGAGTTTTATGTATTCTTTCATCATCATTTCATTCTGCCAAATGCTCGTCATACATCAATTTTAAGTTGATTATGGGGATAAGTATATACTTTCTACTTTATTGCCTTAGGTAGTCTTGCTGTAGTAATTGAAACTTTAAATGTACATTTATGTCCAAGAGCGATTGCTTTTGTTCAGTGCCCATATTTAGTCTCGTTCCATGTCTTTCGGATTTCAGTTGGGACTTCATCTATGCTGAATATGTCATGGCTGCTGGACTTCATCATCGTTCAATAGTTTGGGAGGTTACAAAATCTTCTTCATATAGCAAGTTATCTTGTTTCATATCTTTCTTTGTGGAGAGAAATGTTAGAAGTTGCCAATTCTCTGATTTGTCCAAGAATTTGGAATTTTGTATGCTCAGCATTTAATCACTTGTAAAACTTGTAACATATACTTAATTTTCCTTGTTACATTTTAATGTTTCTCAGCTATCAAGGTAACAGTCATGAAAGAATTCACAAATAAATTAATGCTTCATCTCTGCAATTTCCTCCACATTTCTTGAATGCATTACTAACTAGTAAATATCTCTCAAAATTTAATTGTTAAAATTTCATAGAAAATGGACTTAAGCTTAGCACAACATCACAAGCCAACCTGTAAGGTGATGTTTGCACTCACCTATATACTATAATTTGACCATATCTGTAGTCGATGTGGGATCTCTATCATATTCTCTCTTGTCTCGACATTTTGAATGTGAGACTAGATATTTGTATGGTGGTTCCCAATAGCAGATGGTATGATAGACTGAACAAACCTCGCTAGGATATACTTTGATAAAAATAGACTTATGTCAGCTATGTTTGTAGTTTCTAATGCTATGTGATATTGTTAAGATGCCCTGCAATGGCTTCAAATATGGCCTATTCTGTTTCTAACAATAACTATGAAGCATAACAATAAGCTGAATGGAAGTAAAACTTTTAAATGGACAATTATGCTCCTAGTTTTGTCCTTTATCACTTGTTATGGCTTTGTGCTTGAATCATGATAAATAAGTGTACCCCCATATACACTGCTGCAGATAGCGGAGGACTATTCACATTGTGAGTTCCTTATCCGCCTCCCGGGATATTGCCCAAGTAAGTCCATTTTTATATAATTTCATGGCAATAATCTAATATTAATTGAATATCCACTTATATGTGGTGATAGGAATGATTAAATAGAATTTGGTATCTCCAACTTTTGCAGTGCCTGCTTTTCGTGACATTATTGACGTCCCTCTCGTAGTAAGGAGGTTGCACAAATCTGCAAAAGAGGTATACCTTACAAACCTCTATGAATTTTATGATACGATCATCTATCTCTTAATCCAAGCTTGTGATTTTTATTGTTGAAGGTGAGGAAGGAACTTGGGGTAACTGATGATGTGAAGCTAGTTATTCTCAACTTTGGTGGGCAGGTATCTAGTGCTCCTCTTTTAAGGACCAAACCTTGATTTTTTCTTGGGATGCATTGTAACAAATGCTTGCTATGTGTCTCTTTGAGCTTTCTTGTTATTATGTTGTTGTTCATGTACTTGAATTGTGGAATGCTATTGTAATGATATGTTTTGGTTGTGTGGGGTGCTTTAATTATCCCATCACAAGTATCAAACGCAAAACAGTGTGATGCCCCCATTCCTAATGTCGTTCTTCCAGTTTTTCTGCAATTATCTTCCCTTATGACCATCATTTTGACAGAACAGAAGTTTCAATTAAAATCTCATGATTATAAATCTGCTGTTACACTATGTGGTCACATACAGTCTTTAATACATTGTGGAGAGCTAACTCTACTAACTACTTATTAGAATTAACTAATTTAAAGCACTTGTATAATAATGAGTATTATGTATCACTCTTTCATTTATTTCAGTTATCATACCTGCGCTGATTATTTCCTCATGAAATTAATAATGTTCTTGATAGAACTGTGGGTACTCCTTTGTGTTCTGTAAAATCAGCTGGGCATATATTCATGTGTTGTTCCAATTACCATTTCTGGCACTAACACAAATTCGTAATGAAGTTTAGAGTTCCTATAAAGATATTTTGCAGGATCTTTATATTGTCAATACTGATTTGTTATTGATCTCTTGTCATCTATTGACCATACACCTGTAAATTTTACACTTTCCTGGATTTTGGGGGCATGGAACTCTACTAATGGTTTGAAAGAGTCGCTCCCTTTTCGTCTTACTTCTGTATCTGTCATGTCTTGTCTCCAGCCATCAGGATTGAAGCTAAAGGAGGAATTCTTACCGCCTGGCTGGTTGTGTCTGGTACTTCTTCAACCAGTCTGCTATGTATCATTGTCTCATTTAAAATAATCATTTATCGTATTTGTGCATTATTGTGATGTCTTACTTCTATGATCCAGGTTTGTGGTGCTTCTAAGAGTGATGACCTTCCACCTAACTTTATGAAACTTGCTAAGGATGCATATACGCCTGACATTATTGCAGCATCTGACTGTATGCTTGGTCAGTATGAAGCACATATTGTCAAAACTAAAAATGGATTCAATGAAAGAGTTGCTAATCGCTGTTTGTTATTATAGGGAAAATTGGATATGGCACAGTTAGCGAGGCGTTGGCATACAAGTGTCCTTTTGTATTTGTACGAAGAGATTATTTCAATGAAGAACCTTTTTTGAGAAATATGCTTGAGGTAGTCTGACTTTCTCTATGTTAGTATTTTTTTTTTTGTTTTCTTCGATGTTATTTGTGTCGAGTACCTTACAAGTAATTATCTTTGTTTTTTAGCATTATCAATGTGGTGTTGAAATGATTAGGAGGGATTTACTGACTGGTCATTGGAGACCTTATCTTGAACGTGCAATAAGTTTGAAACCCAGCTATGAGGCAGGCATTAATGGTGGCGAGGTACTATTTTTTTATTAATCTACTCTTCAAAAACTATTACTTTGTGTAACTGTATATATTTATGCGACCTGTAAAATTTTCTTTTAACTATGAAGAGTTTGTGTGGAATAAAGGAACGGCTGGTCAATGACAGAAGTAGGGTATGGACTCATGTTGAAGAAATATAGTGTATAAGAATCAAGTTTATTTGTCTAAACTATTATATTAGGAATGATAGAAATTTCTAACCTTCCCTATTTGTTATCTCATGACCATAAAGTGTCTGTTTGAATAATGGAATGAATTGAAACTGTTTAAACGGAAAAACAAGATTTAGGGAAAAACATAGTTTTTCAAAAGTTAAAAGACCCCTGTGAGCAAAGAAAGTTTGCAATGGAGATACAAAGACAGTCGGAGCCCAAATTGGCTGAATCATGCACTTTTTTTACCAAAGGGCCTAGTTGTAGTGATACATATAAAGCTAATTCTTTGGTCCTCCTTTGTAACAACCTACACTAGAATTTTGAGTTAAAAATTCTTTAAGTTATCACTATTCTGAATTTATCTGATGAGTCATTACAACAATAAGACAGGTAATATTTAACCTAGCATTGTCATTTTCAGTAATTTTACTGCTCGGGGTAGATGGTTCAGCATCATGATCTGTTTTTGTAATTTAACTAAACATTAAAATGTTTATCTTTTTATTGGATTGTAATCATCAACCAATTAGTGTCTGGATATTTAAATTTTTCTAGGGTTGCTCCTTTCCCCACATTGATCATGTAGATCTATGTCATCATTGAGGTTTTTAATTATTCCAAAAGAAGTGATTATTTTTTATAAAACATTTGAAAATGTAGGTGGCAGCACGCATCCTGCAGGAGACAGCTTTGGGAAAAAATTATGCATCAGATAAGGTAAACAACTTCTGAATATAAATTTTTTGCATTGTTGGCTTTTTTAAAAATTTTTCCAGCCTTCGCTAACTTTGGTTTCACGAAGATATAGTGAAAATGATTAACAAATTTAATTTTCATTTCAATTTTGACTTAATAATGTGCAGCTTAGTGGGGCTAGAAGGTTGCGTGATGCCATAGTTCTTGGGTATCAACTCCAAAGGGCCTCTGGCCGAGATATTACAATCCCAGAATGGTATGCAACTGCTGAAGACCAGCTTGGGCACTCAACACCTGTTTCCCCTGTGGATGATGGAAGCTTTGCATTAAGCCCGTGGGTATCACCTCACTTTTTCAGGGGGTATAATTTTGTTGGCTGTTTCCTAATAACTGATAATATAACTGTCTCCTTTTTTGTTTCTTCAGGGACTTTGAAAACTTTGACATTCTTCATGGAGATGTGCAAGGACTTCCAGATACTATGGCATTCTTACGTAGCCTATCTGAATTAGAGGAGAAGCACAAAAGGCGGGAGCGTAAGGCTGCAGCCAGTCTCTTCAACTGGCAGGTGTTAATCATTTTGTGTGGTCAATCCATTATAAAATTCTTTCTTCTGGCCTAAGAGCTCTCAGTGGATACAAGCAATCCTTTTAGTGATTGAAATACTGACGAAATCGCATTACTATGACAATACACTTCATTATCTATTAAATTCAAATACTTTCTTTTGCTGTTTGTTCTTTAACTTTTGATATTCTTCTATTCTCGTGACAGGAGGACATTTTTGTGACGAGAGCTCCTGGAAGGTTAGATGTTATGGGTGGTATTGCTGACTATTCTGGAAGTCTTGTCCTCCAGGTTGAATCAATCTCCTAAGGGTTTTAGTGTTCATTACATTTAGTTTCAACTGTTAACTTTTTTCACATACTTTAATGTTATTATAATACATTGTTGTAGACTTGAAGCTCTAAAGTTTAGTTTTAGTGAATCCAACTAATACACGCAGTATATGAATATGCTGTGTTACAAGTTTCTACTCCAAAAAAAATTTAAAGTGGGATCAGGTGTTGTTAGTTTGATCATGAACTTTTAGATTTCAGGATATATTATTGTTAGAGGTATCTTATCCCATTAGAAAATAGCAATTACTATCATTTTATATTTCTGACAAAATTTAATGAGAATTAGTTTAAAAAGCAAACACGGAAGTTCTAAAAAAGGAATACACACATAACATCGACGATAGGTTATAGTACTACTACTGTATTACATAACACTGCTACTACTACTACTACTAAAACTGAGATGTACAGTGCTAAACAATGACTGACGTTTCTTTGTGATTGGTTTTGTCTGAAAATGTTACAGAACTGACAAAGTTAATCTTGAAACGACTACTCACTATGGCCTTTTTATTCTCTTTCTTTCACTCTTCTGTAGATGCCAATTAAGGAAGCCTGCCATGTCGCTTTGCAAAGAATCCATCCTAGTAAACATAGACTGTGGAAACATGCTGAGGCTCGGCAGAATAACAACGGGGGAAATCCAACTGCTGTCTTGCAAATTGTATGTTGGAGAACATTTGGAAATTTCTTTATACTATCAGTTAACATTGACAACTATTGATTGGAGTTTGTGTAACTATTAAGCTTGAGAAGTGAATAATGTTGATGATAAAATTACAAACATTAGCTGGATATCTTCGTGTCCTTGCAGTTTTTGCTGTAATAAGACTTTCTTATTGTGTGTTCTCAATGAATCTGGATCATGTCAGGTATCATATGGATCAGAATTGAGTAATCGAAGCCCAACATTTGACATGGATTTGTCTGATTTTATGGAAGAAGGCAAACCAATTACATATGAGAAAGCAAAGAGATACTTTGCTCAAGATCCTTCCCAAAAGTGGGTAGCACTTGTACATGATTTTATTATACGAATAAGGCATGTCTGGCATTCCATTGGGCTAATATGAATAACTATCACAGGTGGGCAGCATATGTGGCAGGGACAATTTTGGTCTTAATGACTGAATTGGGTGTTCAATTTGAAGATAGTATAAGCATGCTGGTACCTCCTGTTCTCAACCTGTGTTACTGATACTTCATTTTAGTTAACAATAAAATATCTTACTGAATGCTTATAGAATTCCCCAAGGGTGTTGATAACATTTTTGCCAATGATTTTCACATTCAACTCATTTCTGGATGGGAATATCTTGCCTCCTTTAGTGCAATGTTGAAACAGTTACCCTGGCCTATAATTGTGTCACTTACTCTATCTCCATATTTATTTTATATTCTAAGACGTATGCATTGTAAACAAATATGTAGGTTTCATCTGCAGTTCCAGAAGGGAAAGGTGTATCATCTTCTGCCTCTGTGGAGGTAGCTAGTATGTCTGCTATTGCAGCTGCTCATGGTAATTATTTTTGGTCATTTTATTGCTTCTTCTCATTGGGTAAAATTAATCTTCTAGGAAAAGTTGTTTCATAAAGCAGATCTCTTTCATCAATGGTTCATTCTCTTATATTGAAAAGAGAAACTTCTCTTTTTTTCTGATCTTGATACCGTTTTGGTGTTTACTGAATGCTTAAATAGATCCAGTTTTTGTCATGTGGGTAAATTAATTTCTCTGTTTGTAACTCAGGGTTGGATATCAGCCCAAGGGAACTGGCCATACTCTGCCAGAAGGTTAGACTTTACCCATAACTCTGATCCATTTTGATTTCCTGAGATTTTTTATTTTATCCTTAGCATGCATTGTCCACTAGATGTAATTTCTATCAATCTCTTCAAATTTTCATCAGGTGGAAAACCACATTGTAGGAGCTCCTTGTGGTGTCATGGACCAGATGGCTTCAGCATGTGGTGAAGCCAACAAACTACTTGCTATGGTTTGCCAGGTGTGCATCATTACAAGCTATCTAAAAATATATTTTCTTATTCTTTAGACACTATATCGTACTGCTCTTTATTGATGCAGCCTGCAGAGATTGTTGGTCTTGTTGACATTCCCAGCCATATCCGTTTCTGGGGAATTGATTCTGGAATAAGACACAGGTTGGTGGTCTATCACTGTTTACCAAATTTCCTGCATACATCTTTTTTCTGCTGAGACCATCTCTGTGGGTTTCACGTAATTAATAATTACACTTTTCGAGATAATGGGAGGCTACAATCAAAGATAGACTTCAACACACTTTGGTCTAACCATGTGGGTGTTGTTAGTCTTAAGAGACTGTAATTATTGGTTGTGTTAATAAAGCTAGAATTTTGGCTGTCTTTTGGGGAAATATGAGGAAACATGATGGCAAGATATTTTAACCACCACTCACCTGTGGTGCGACAATGGTGATAGATAGTTTATACTTGGATGAAGCTATTGGTACTAAACTCGACATCCATTATACAACAAGAGAGAGAGAGAGATGGGATTAAAGATATAAATAGTGAAAGTTTCTGCTACCCGAAGTTTTGTAAGGATTACACTTGACAGAGCAGCAGAAACAAAAGCCTTATCCCACTTATTGAGGTAGGCTAAATGAATCATATGACATTACTCGGTCTGGTTAAAGACCGAGAACACATCTCTTGACAACTTCTATGCCTTTTCTTAGGATTTAAAACAATGCAATCGACTTTCCTCATTAATGTCCTTCTTTTGCATGTGGCAAAACCACAACAAATTGTGTCATCTTTTCCTCAATCGATGCTACAATGATGTCTCCTTGTATGTAGTTGTTTTATGTCCATAAAAAACACATCCTTGATTATTCCCGTACCTCTCTCCTCACTCTCCTTTTGCCAGCTGCCCGTGCTGTTATGCCCACCTTCTCTATCTTGCTTTTCCACTTCAGCTGTTGACACATGGGTCACTTGATTCTTTCTTCTCTCATACAAACACCGGTCTTGTTTTGGGTCCAATCCCTTCTTCTATTTCTCCACTCCTTCTTCCATTCTCCTTTTATATAATTTCACTATGGACCTGGCTGTTATTAATGAACATTCACCTAGGATGAGTTTCTTGTTGATCAAGTGTAATAATATTAACAAAATTCATTAGGACCCCTGGGCTACAGCTCATGTCCCTTAATTATCCATTTATATTTGTTTCTGGCATTCTGCATAAACTGCCAACATCATTTCAAAATGGACTTTCTGCAATGTCTATGTACAATATGGCTCTATTTTTTTGTTTGTAAAGTTTTTCGATCTCATACATTTTTTTTATTGAATATTTTTGAACTTGTGGTATGTGTATATAACAAAAGTTTATGCTCAACTTGTAAGACATGCTAGGGTTTAATCTTTGATCTGTTTTCATGGTTTTTGTAATTGTAACTTCCATGAAGGTATGCCACTTTGATATATAAGAATATTTTGAGCCTTAACTCCATAAGCTTTTTGGATAGTTCTATGCTTTATCAAGAATATCCTGTTTTAGTCCTCCTTATTCTATCTTCAGCATGTTCATGAACTATCGTAATTGTGGTCTATTTCAGCGTTGGAGGTGCAGACTATGGTTCTGTTAGAATTGGCACCTTTATGGGTATGAAGATGATAAAGACCAAGGCTTTTGAGGAATTGTCCAAGAGTTGTGCTGCTAATGGGTTGAGCTATGATGAAGTGGAACAAGATGATCTAGAACTACTTAAACAAGAAGCCTCCTTAGATTACTTATGTAATTTGCCACCTCATAGGTAAATCCTTTTTTCTCCTTTCCATAAAATAGTTTATCATGAGTGGATTATTATGCCAAATAAATTAAATCTGCATATAGAACTACTTCAATTACTTAATAATAATCACCCTATGATTGCTAGTGCAATCGTAAAAATGGTCTCATTATCTGTTAATTGGATCATTATTATGCTTAACATTGTGTTGACCTTTTTAATTTCTTCATCAACTTTCCTTTTTAGATACTAGATCTAATCCTTACAATTTTGGACGTTAAGTATTATTCATTTTTGTTTTGCAGATTTGAGGCTCTATATGCTAAGTCTCTTCCCGATTCCATTGTTGGTGAGACATTTTTGAAGCAACTTAAAGATCATAATGATCCTGTCACTATTATTGATGACAACCGTACTTACGGAGTTAAAGCTCCCACAACGCATCCAATCTATGAAAACTTCCGAGTCAAGGTTAGGACTTTCTTAAAGCATTAAATAAGTAACTGATGATTTGTTCTAGTTGTTGCGTTCTTTTGCCCAATTATTATGTTCAAGTCTCAGTAAAACTCTGCTGTGGTAATTTTGTACTTGGAAAATTTATCTTTATACTTTTTTTTGGAAAGTTAACTATGTAGTCAAGCCAATGTATAAGATTCTATAACTCTACATTTGAATACCTTCGTCATACCAAATCCACATTCTACAACAGACGATGACTCTTAAAACACATTTTTTTCATACGCGGTAACTTTCACCCGGTATCATGAAGCAATCATATATCACATTTCCTGTAATAATTATTTGAATTTTAACTAGTTCTCTTCCATCATGTTGTGTGCAGACGTTCAAGGCACTTCTATCATCTGCATCTTCAACCTATCAGCTTACATCTTTAGGAGAATTGCTATATCAGGTACATCTACAGCTTCAGTCGATCAACCTACCGTACTAATTTTTGTCCACTGTTGAAGTTATAATGATACTGAAAAATAATTTTGGTGAACACATCGCTGATATTGGCTTTGGTTCCTATTTTTAGTATTTTAAACTAGACTTTTCTCCATATTATGAACCATTCACTTTCTTTTAACATGTGTATAACAGGAAGATTAGAATAGTTAGTTGAATGTCTATATTATTTGTGTTAATTGGATAAAATGCAATTAACAGACTTATTACTCGTTTGATGGTTCCCTTTTTGAATATTAACTTCGGCTTTGGAACTGAAGAATACCAAACTACAAATGGGAAAAAGTAATTTAGTTTTAACTATTTTATGCAGTGCCACTACAGCTACAGTGCTTGTGGACTTGGCTCTGATGGAACAGATAGGCTTGTGCACTTAGTGCAAGAATTGCAACACAGTGCAGAATCTAAAGCTGAAGGTGGGACTTTATACGGAGGCAAGATAACTGGTGGTGGTTCAGGCGGAACAGTTTGTGTGATTGGTAGAAACTGTCTCAAGAGCAGTGAACACATTTTCGAGGTATTTATTTTATTGTGAATTTAATTTAATACAATATTGTAACTAAGAAATATTGAATACATCTTATGGATAGAAGACAACTTGGAAAATGAGGGACTCAAAGGAAACAATTTATTTAGGGAGTAAAAGCAAAATTTTCCTATTTACAAAAACTAAAAGCATGTTTAAACCAACTTTTTCTCACAGGAGATGCTGTTTTGTTTTGATGCAGGTTCAGCAGAGATACAAGAAAGCTACTGGTTATTTGCCTTTTATTTTTGAGGGTTCATCACCAGGTGCTGGAAAATTTGGGTACCTCAGAATACACCGTCGAGCTACCTCCAAAAAGGCTAATACAGGTGAGGATGCTGCTGCAGTCACGCTGGAAAATAGCAGTTGATCATGGCTTATATATACCTTATGAATTTTTACTTTCACCATCTTCCCCGGAACATGTACAGTATGCTTGATTTTTGAACCATTTCAATCTATTATTTAACATTCGCACTATCTTTTTTATGTTAGAATCTGTAGATTGTGAATAAATAATCCACAAAACATAATTGTGAATTTTTATTAAATAATCAAAATTCCAACAAAATGAAGGCAGCAGAAGATAAGTATCATACTATAGCTTATACCGGACGCTAGTTAACAGACATTGTATCGTCTTTTGCTCTCAGTATCTGTTATCTTCCGCTCTCTGTCGTCTCTTTGTCATAGAAGATGTTTTTTTTATCAAGTTTGGAAATGATGTAACAACATTATGGTTCTTTGGCTTGTTCATTTGGTCTCAACTCCTATACGGCAAAACATCTAGATGGATAAAACGGAAGAGATTTGGAATGATTTAAAAAATAGGGGTTTTTTCAAGATAATTTTTTGAGAATTTTAGAGCTGCAGATGGAGGCTTAATCTGTGAAATAAGGAGATTTCACGGTGATAGAAGTCTTTAATAAATTAGGAGTTTTATGGGATGGTAATTTTAGGTTTGAAGATCACTTAAGAAACTGAATATTGAATGTAATTTTAAGAAAGAGTGAATGAATATAAAAACTTGTGTGTGGTTCTTCTTTTTTCTCATTTTATATTTCGGTAATCAAATTTTAAGTGTTTCTTGGTTGTTGAGAAATTCAACTGATTAAATGTGTGATTTGGTAAAAATTAACTGATTAAAATTTCTATTTTCTATTAGTTCATAATATTTTCAATTTGTTTTCTAGATTTTAATATGTTGATTCTTTTTTAAGAATTTCATTTTAGATTTTAAAGAAAACTTTTAAAATTTCATTTCACTCTCTTCTCGAACTCAGTTTATATTTCTAACAAGTGTGAAGACCATTCTCTACAATTTCTAAGGAGTTTGAATGATTAATATAATAACATCAGGTTTCATGTTCTTTTAATAGACTCTATACCTTTTATCACTATTTTTTTTCCTAATATAGCTCAAATGAACCAATACCTTTTATCATTAATTTTTTCCCTAATGTAGCTTAACAAGAAAGATAGGTTATGGGAAACAATTTTCTCATTGGATTGATACCAAGATTAATGTTGCAATTGTCTGACTATCATGCACCCACTATGGTAGATCAAGTCAGGAAACATGGTTTTTCTTCAAATTATGAAAACAAGAATTCCAAGAATACAATAAATAAGAAGATTTGCGTTTAATGTGGTAAGAATGACCACAAGAATCACAGATACTCACCTAAACATATATATTACAATGGAAAGAGTAATTGTTAGAGTAAAAATGACCTCCTAAATATTTTGATTATATGCTAAAACAAAAGCTTTTAGTACTTAAAATACATGAAACAACTACCTTTTACAAACACTTTTTAGACACAAATGCATATACTTCATTTAACAGATGATAGAGCCAAGTTTCACTGATAAGTTGATTTAAGATCATTTAGACGATAAGTGCAAACCAAAATTTTAAGTTTACATGAATGAATTGTAGAAACTAATTAAAGGAAATAACAGAAGACAAAAGGTTGTAGAAACTGATTGAAATTAATTGCACGAAATTGTAAAACTGTTGAACTAATTCATTTATTTTGATTTACTTCAATAATATGTATAATAAAATTACAATTACTGAAAGCTATAAAATAGGAATATTAACAGTTCTGTAAACTGACCATTAATGCAATAATAACGGTAAATGATTTAAGGGTAATAAAATTTGAATTAATAATCAATATTTAAGGCTAATAAAATCTGAATTAATAACCAACATTCTTCTTTAATTCTGATTTGAAACAACCTTCATGCCCAAAAGATATCTTAACTTGATGAAAATATCGATCTTTAATGGCTTAGTGAGAATATTTGCATTTGATCTTTTGATCTACAGTATTATAATTTGATCATGTTCTTCCCAACTTGGTCTCGCTGGAAGTGATATCAAAGATCAATGTGTTTACTTCTTTGATGAAAAAACAGATTCTTTGCAAGATTAATTGTAGAGACATTATCAACATAAATCTTAATTGGAATTAAAACCAACTTGAGTCATGATATTGCTAAGCCAAACTGATTGACACTTGCTGCTGCTACATACTCAGCTTCATAAGTAGATAATGCAACAATTGACTATTTCTTTGATGACCATAAGCAAACAGTCTTTCCGATCATAAAACAATGACCACTAATGCTCTTCCTCTTGTCTGAATCTCCACCCTAATCACTGTGAGTATCCGACGATCTCAATCTTCTTAGATGAAAAATAAAATAGACCAAAAGCTGTAGTACCTTTGATGTAGCGCATAATTCTCTTTACAACTTGTAAATGAACTTGTCGAGGTGACTCCATTTATCGACTGACCAATCCCACAACATAACATATGTCGGGTCTAGTACACGTGAGATATCTAAGTCTCCCAACAATATGCTTAAAGTATGTTGCATCTACGGTTCGCTCATCACCTTCCTTTGTAAGCTTAATTCTAGTTTCAATTGTAGTCTTAACTGGGTTTGAATCCTCCATCTTAAACTTCTTTAAAAACTCAGTAGCAAATTTCCTCTGATGAATGAAGATTCCATTGTCTCCTTGGATGACTTCAATGCCCAAAAAGTAGGACATAAGACTGAGATCAGTCATCTCAAATTCCTTCATCATGATATGCTTGAAGTCACCAATCATT
>Ga0123341_1002398_pt1 | contig 15387 bp, 13 predicted proteins | sample Turbeapinknodule_FD_89959 | JGI IMG/M metagenome (GOLD analysis project Ga0123341, IMG submission 89959) | Root nodule microbial communities of legume samples collected from Mexico - Turtle bean Mexico pink nodule | ecosystem: Host-associated > Plants > Roots > Nodule | place: Mexico: Nepantla... | reverse complement strand
TAAAATAATTAATATATATATATATATAAGTTTATCATTATTAAGATATCATAATAATAAAAAAGCTAAAAAGATAGTTCTCAAAAGGAAGAATTAAGGGTAAGAATAACGAGGAAGAATAGTTTCACTTGTTTTTTTATAATATTATGGAAGTAAACTTAATTTTAAAAGTCAATTTTAATTACAGTAATAACTCGATATGAATAATCAAGAATTAAAGATTTATTTATAGTACCAATTTGAACATAATAAAAAAACGTGATGGTGTGTGTATTTTAGAACGTGTTCATAGATGAAAAGGCGCCATATAAAGGTGTCACGTTCGTTTTGCAATTTGCCAGGCTGGCATCAAGAATTTCAAACGGGCCGAAGAAGCCCAAACTTTTACAGCCGCCGTATTCGTACCTAATTATTACCATTACATCACTCCTCGCCGTATATCTCGCGGCTTAAAATTGAACAGATCTCGAATATTGTGTTCAAGATAAAAATATATTAGATATTTCCTTTATTATGGCTAAATATTTTCCGTTGATAGATATTTCCTTTATTAAATCTAAATATTGACTCTTGATATATATTTCCTTTATTACAGCTAAATATTTTCTCTTGATAGATATTTCCTTTATTATAACTAAATATTGACTCTTGATAAATATTTTACGCTCACAAATCACATCACAGAATAATAAATAATAAAGCCATCATTATTTGATTTCCTTTCCCTTCTGAATAATAACAGTAATTAGAGAAAGAAAAAACACGGACTAAAGCCCACGAAAAAAAACAAGAGCCGTATCTATAAATAAAAGGGAAAATAAAAAGTCAAGGTCACTCGTCGATAAGCAAAAACCCTAGAAACCACAGTGCTACACACACTCATCGCACACTGTGGCTTTGGCAGCGCGACTCCTCTCCCTTCCTCGCGTCGATCTGCGAGAGGGGCTTTCTAGCCCCCTCTCTCTCACGCAATTCAGGTATGTTCGTTTCCAATCCAAATTTCGATTTGGTGCACAACTCGCTGGAATTCGGCGCGTTCTTTCTTTCTGTTTTTGTTTACTCAGTGGTTTTGGTTCGCTCTGTTGATTTGAAGAGCCTTATAGTATGCTTCTATTATTCGAATTTTGTTCGACGTTAATGGCGTGGGCTGTTTTTATTCATTTCGGAATTCCTGTCTTTTTTTTTTCTTTTCTTGTTCGCGAACTATAATAGTCTCGGTACAATTCTTTTGAATTCTGGGTTGGGGAAATTGTTTAATTACTGTGAACGATTGTCGCCTTCAAGAGCCTACAGTGCATGCTCTTTTTGTATTTTGTAGTTTATCAATTTTTTGACAATACATTATATATACTATGTTTCCACTACGATTTCTACTGTTTATATAGTTATTTGGGTATACAGGTGATTTGTCTTTTCAATTGGGAGCCTGGCCTGTTGACGGACGCCGTCCCTTTGTCTCTGAAGTTGGAATTTTCAGCTTTCTTTATTTCATCATCATGATTACCACGGAAACTCTATTACCTAGTGCTAAATTGAAGATCAAGTTCTCAACCAAAAGGATGGAGGTTGATTCTGGGCCTAAACGTGAATTTGGAACGGAAGTCTCTCACACTGATGAAAGAAGGCGTTTTAATTCGAATGGAAAATTGTCTGGGCTGAATTCCAACAAGAGGGGACCACCAGAGAGTTTTGATGGCCAAAAGGTGAAAAACCCGAGGGTTGATCGAAAAGGGTCAGTGCAGTGTGCTACAATACTGAAGAGTTTAATGTCTCATCCATATAGTTGGGTGTTTAGCAAGCCAGTAGACCCAGTAGCTTTGAATATTCCAGATTATTTTACCATCATATCTCATCCAATGGATTTTGGAACAATTAAAACTAAGCTGGAGAGGAACATTTATTCGGGCACTGAGGAGTTTGCAGATGATGTCAGACTGACCTTCTCAAATGCAATGAAATACAATCCTCCCAGTAATGATGTTCATTTGATGGCAAAGGAACTATGTAAAATATTCGATCGAAAATGGAAAGATTTGGTTAGGAAATTGAAGTGTGAAGATGAACACAGTAAAAGCGAGACTGAAACCATCAAGGAAACTAGTGGAAGAAGTCTTGACACAATGCATTCCCGACATAAGGAATCCTGGACCAAAAAGACACATGTATCTGAAAAGAAAGGAATTCAGAAGAGTATATCATCAGCATCCAAAGATGCTAGAGTAAGTAATATTCAACGATACAATATATTTTCTGGAGTTGAAATATTAATTGATATCTTCTAACCTTTTTCTCTGTGGTACTTTGTATGCCCCATGTTTCATTTGTTTATCTGGTGGTATATTTTCCATGTGTTATATTGGCATTGTTTAACTTGCAGGTGGAGGAACCTAAATTATCTCAAATTCTCTCCAAGTTTATTGAGAAAGACTTGCACAAAGGTATGATGCTTTAAGAGTACTGTGAAGGTTTTTGGCTCTGGAAGGGAGCTAATAACTGTGTATTCTATAGGCAGAAAACGTAGCCGTGATAGAGAACACTCTGCTGGGTCTCTCAAGGCCTGTTCTACAGTGTGCCTTGTCACATGCAAGTGTAACATTTGTGGTGATACCAACTGCCATTGTGTACTTCAAGGCAATTCAACACAACTGTCATCAGGTAGTTAGACAATCTTCTGGTTGCTTATCTGATGTGTCACTTGTTTCCTTATTGACTTGTATCTGTGTACTGATTTAGATATATCATCTGAAGGATCAGAAGGAAGGGACCTAATTGCATGTGGTGCTGATACTTTGAGACGGGTATTAAAAATAGTGTTATCATTATATTAGCCAAAATAGGTTTGAGAAATCTATTTTACTTCCAAATCTTAGAAGAAATTTATGTGTACTTCCAGGATTGCCTTGCTAAATCTTCTTCATCTGTGGAGAAGAAATCAGATTCTGATGGTGAGAATAATTTATAACTTCTAATAATTAGTTATCTTCTATCTTTTTCCATGCATGCTGATTTTATAATTTTGATGTTGATATTTTGCACAGGGGCTGTTAGTTCATTGGACAGTGAACATATTTGTCCTAGTTCTAAGCATGTAACTTTTAACACTGATGCCTCTTCTGGGGAAGGTCAGTTTCTCGCTTCCTATCAAGTAAGCTGCTACTACCGTTGTATTTGAATTGAGTTGATGCTAATGTATGTTTGTTGCATTAGTTTGGAGCACGCCTATTTTGCCTGTCCAGCTTTCTCCTAAAAGGGCTCTTCGTGCCGCTATGCTTAAAAGCCGCTTTGCAGATACAATATTGAAAGCACAGCAAAAGACCCTTCTTGAGCATGTAAGACGTTTATGAATGGTGTCTTGATAGCTGAACTTTCTCCTATTTCCTCGGTAAAGGATACTTTTGAATGTCGCGTGGTTTCCTAATTTTCATTATTTTGTTTATTAGGGTGATAAACGTAATCCTCAAAAAATGCTGCTGGAAAAGGAGAGGTTGGAAAGGATTCAGCGTGAAGGTGAGTGTGATTTATTAGTTTATATTTTTTGGGACATAGAAACTTTTTCTGGGTAGAAACATCTGTACTGTTTGAATTTTGAATGCTCTATAGTAACATCGTATGTCCATATACCATTTATCATGTTTACTTTTTCTATATATGCCATCTGTATTCTAAAAGGAACCGTTTACTCATCTTATTTTCATTGTATGTTGCATGCTTAACAGAAAGAGCTAGAATCGAAGCTCAAATTAAAACTGCTGAAGCTGCTGCCAGATCGAGGGCTGAGGAAGAGTCAAGGCAACGAAGAGAAAAGGAAAGAGAAGCTGCACGAGTTGCAATAGAAAAGGTTTTACTCGTAATTTAAAAGTGTGGTTGTAAGTTAAATTTTCCGTAACTATGTAAATGAGTATTTAATTTGATGTGTTATGCAGATGAAAAAAACCGTTGATATAGAACATAATATGGAGATTATTAGAGAACTGGAAAGTTTGAGTGGATGCACTCTATCTTACAAGGCGGTGGGCGGCAGAAATGGCTACAAAGTTGCATTGGATACATGGGATAAACCTCAGCTGGAGAACCCATTGGAGCGGCTTGGTTTATTTATAAAGGAAGAGTACAGCGTAGAAGATGAGGAGTTTCTGAACGGAGCCAGAGAAGAAGGGGAAATTTTTAACTGATGCAGTTTCATACCTTTCTACCAACTCTAAGTGTTTATATTAGACAGGGAAATAGACCATTATTGTACATGCACTTACTCTCTCGAATCTAGTCTTTTTGAGTATAACTACCTTACTACCCTCTTTGTCTGGGAATTAGGTGAACCGCACGCTACCAATTTTGTTTACAATCTTAAATCATTCATTTGAACACACTTAGATCAGAATTTTTATACGTGTCTGTCTTCTGATGTAAATATGTAGATAAAGATCCCAAAAAACTATACTCTTGATTAAATCGTTGCTAAAATGTTTTTGTTTACGTTTGTGTTATACCTGTATGTATTCATTGTCGGTTATTGCTTTTACAAGTGGTGGGAACATACAAGGTCAAGTTTTTATCTCCTGCCATGGAATAAATTTTGATATTAGACCGAAGACGGTTGAGGTTTTTTCTTTTTTTTTGTGTGTAGAAAATGTGAATTTAATATGCACAACTTAATTTGTTAAATTATTGTATTATTTCTTAAAGATAATTATTATATAAAAAATTTACCTGTGTAATCAGGATGAGTATGGATACCTTTTTTAACTAGTTATTTTCTAAAAACTATTTATATTAATTATTGGAAAGAAAAATTAAGTTAATTTGTGAAAGCTATTTTATATTAAGTTATTTGAAAGAAAAATTACCTGGTGTAATAACTTTCACAACATTTGAAAAAAATTATATTTATTTAGACGAAGAAATTTATGAAAAGAAGTTAATGGTAGTTTACTAAAAAATATCTGGATTGCTCTTAAAATTCTATGTGCCTCATAAATATTTGATTGAAGCATTCAAAGCTTCACATTAAAACGCGTATATAGAAAATGAGTTGAAAACGTTCATACGAAAGCCATGTGTGTACATAAAATAAGATATTGCATAGAATTTAGTTGGCCTTATGAATTTAAATGTAATACCTTTTATATGGTATATTTGCTTGTATATGTTTAATTAGTGATGTTATAGATATCATCAATAAGAAACATTGTGACCAAAGAATTTTTATGTATGTGAATTCCGATACCTATTCCGACTAATCTAAAACTGATCCAGATTAATTTTTCGAAATAGATTTTTTTCCCGGTATATATAATGTATATTTCAGATTTCGGTATACAAATTTACATTAATGGTCTTTTTTTAGTTTATTTAGTATTGTAATCTTATAGTACTACTTTGTTAGTGAAAAAAAAGAAACATGTAACGTCTACTGCTTCGCACATAGTATAACTTCTCAAACATATTAGATAGGTGTACCAAAAAAATATTAGCACCTAATATTAGATACCTGCAGGCCTCTAAGTTCCCTACTAGCCTGGTTATTTTTGAACTATCAACATGTTATATTTTCAAGATTTGATTCGTTAAGTTTTCTATTTCCAGTCGTTTGAAGGAAAACCTTGATAACTTGGATTTAAAAGTGGAGATTGGAGAGAAATATCAATTCAAGGATGTAAGCTTTTTCCCATTTTCGAACTATTGGTAAAAGCAATTATACCTAATCACTATATTAACTATTGGTAAAAGCAATTATACCTAATCACTATATTATTGATGACGAAACATCTTCAGTAGGAAATATTCTCCGAGCACAACAAATATGAGAGTACTACAAAGATAAAAGAGACCAAAAGGGCTTTTAGAATTCAGCTCAGCTACAGGTAGGTGGGAGGAAAGACAGCATCTAAATGCAACTCTTCATGAAAGAAATGTACCGCATCCTTTCATTAGCCACCACTTAAAAAACCGCTATACACTTCATATGGCGTATTTATTTTTAGCACTTCTCTCATGCTTCTTTGCATCCTCCTGGAGATCATGGAGCAACACAAATTAAAAAAATAACGAAACAGATTAACCTAACTTGAGATTAGATAAACACAGATAGTTTCCACTCACATGGAATATAAAGCCTATTGGCTCATTGTAATCAAGAAACTCCTTCCACTGCTTTCCAATGCTCATCTGCATGAAGAAAAATGTAGATACTCCTCAAGAAGCACAAGAATTTAAGAGAAGATTTAAGGGACATCTCGAAAGCATGCGAAAGTGGCTCGTGAACTTTCTAAAAATCATTTTTGACAAGCTTTGCGTAGAAACTTGCCTGTATAAGTTTTTAACAGCTTATCTCAGCAAGTTTCACAGTCAAACTCATTAACAAGCTCTCATTTGATATGAACTTGTTGGAAGGTACTTAATTAAATTTATCACCCAAACACGTCTTTGAGCAAGTAAAGCAAGACCCTCCTCACTCATAATGAGAACAAATATAGCATATGATCGAGTTTTATGTCGTTGCTCTTATTTAGTGCAATCACAGAAATTGATCTGGCGTGTTCAAAAGTAAATTAGATGGTGTGTTCAAGAGTAAATTAGATGAGGTATGCCAAATACACATTCCTCAATAATTCCGATAAAACATGAGGGTTTAATTTAGGTTAGCTACATCTCCCTCCAACTTGCAGAACCATAGACAATAAAGGGAAAGGACAAACAAAGCAAAACCAAATAGGTAAATAAAATGTCACCTGAGCAGCTTCATTTGAAGCATTCTTAGTCCAGATAGAAATTTTATCCTGCCTATTTCTGACATTCACAACAGCTCCACAAATCTCATCTCCGTAATCAAACTGTTCTCCAATCATTGCCAACAACTAGAGGCAACAATAACAGAGAAAACAACAACACCATTAGTTTGATCACAAATAAGTAACTTATCTTACATACACTCAATGTAAATTTTTTCACTCAAACATCCTTTAAGATTCGTTCATTTCCTGCATCATCCAAATCACAAATAGAATCTAAAATCCAAGCACTGTCACTACAAACTTTCTCCACTATCAAACAACCAGAAAATAATTTCAATTACGACTTTTAGAGCAACTGCTACAAAAAATAACTAGCAATACGTGACAACAGTAGCACATGCTATCAAATTCATAAGTTAAACTCCACACAGAAAATGAGCATTTTGGTATCACAAACAGGGGTTAATATAAAAACAATACCGTATACAACCAACTGGTATCGGATTTCCCCCTTTGGAACGTCATAGTCCATTTTCCACCATTGGCGCAGATAGGGTCCTCCCATTTGGGCTCAATCTTATGCTTGAAGCAGTGAAAGTCCGCCCCCACACCCAACTTGCTCGGGTGGTGAATGTTATTGTAAATGCTGAACCATTTTCATGTAAAAAAAACAAGGGTTAGCGTTTGCAAGAATCAAGAAAGAAGCAATTAGGTTAGGACCCGGAAGGAGGGAAATTGGAGGAACGGAAGGGAAGAAAAAAAGATCAAAGCTTAACCTCCAAAACTCTTCGACGGTGGAGAAAGTGTATATGGGTCGGATGGAACTGCCCCATGCGGCTTGTTTGGACTTGGCGGAAGGGTTGTCGAACCAGAAGGTCCAGGAATTCTCCAGAGGGTGGGGGTTGCGGAGGAAGGCGGACGGTGGCTTCGAGGCAGCGGAGGCGGCGTCGTCGGCATCTTCGAGGATCTCCCCATCTTCGAGATCGTCGTCGTCGTTGTCGACCCTGCTAGGGTTTTGCTCATCGGTGATAGTTGATTTTTGGGAATCTTCCACAACCATTTTTATGTCTCACACTTTTTCCTTTCTTTACTTCTCAACTCTTTGTGCTATGAGATGCAAATAGATGCGTGCATTTAGTTGGGAATCACTGATTATAGGTCGTTTTTAATGACAAACAAAAAGATAGAGGGGGAGACACCGGCGGGCTGGGCTCTGGCTTGGGCCGAGCCATTCACAATGCTTGGGTTTCAAGCCCCACTTGTAATGAGACTGCTTCTTCCTGCACCTCCGTATGTTATTGTACCACCTCCATATAAAACATGAAAAATACTTTTTTTTTATCCTTTTTGTGTCACTTCCATATATAAAATTTATATATATATATATATTTCAGATTATATAATCCGGAAACTAATATCAGATATGGAAATATATAGTTTATGAACTATGTAATCCATAATATATTTTTAAAAAATGGTAATCCACATTATATAATTTGAAAGTATGGATTTGAGAGTAACTTTCGGATTATGTAATCCGGACACGTATATGAAAAAAGACTTCTAGATTACATAATCTGGAAGTTAATCTCATATTAGAAAAAACTTCTGAATTATGTAATCCAAAAACTAATCATGCATCAGAGAAAAAAAAGAGAAAAAAAAAAGGCTCATTAAAAAAAGATATTTTTAAAATAAAAAAAGTTATGGACGTAAGAGAAGAACATGTGGAGGTAGAGGAAGAAAGAGTCTTGTAATGAATGTCGGGCAAATTCTTCTTGCATCCTATTTCCTCCAGCACCTCCATGGGATGACAAAAAGACGATTTTATGCTTAATAAAAAACCCTATTCAGTACTCCCTTCATTTTTTCCTTTCTCACGCAGCACCCCTTCATCTTCTTCCTTTCTCGGCCTCTTACTTCGCTTTTTTTAAAACACTTCTTATGAGGAAATAAGAAGGAAGAAAGAAGCATAAGCAAGAAGAAGTTGAACGATGAATACCACAAAAATCCTAAACCCTAAATCATAAAATACATTTTACAAAAAACTTCTGGAACAAAAACTGTTTAATATACAAGAATCGTATAACATCAGAACAAAGATCGAATAACATCAGAATAGAGACCGTCAAGGCAGGAATTGTCTAATACTAAAATAGAATTTGTCTAATATTAATATACATTATTCATCTAACACTAGAATACATAGACTCTTTAACGCTAAAACACAAAAGATCCTCTAACGCTAGAATATTGATGGTCTAATACTAAAAGACAAAAGACAAAGAGTGAATTATATGGTATCGACATCCTGAGTTACATGAGTACGTAGGAAAGAGGTGAGGGTATAACTGATATACTAACTCACTCCTCTTAACCTCTGATATGAGAAAACTTAACAAGCTTAATTATTTGCCAGCTATTTTACATGAACTATATTTTTTTTTTCACTTTACGTCTTTAACACAATTACATATTTAAGACTTGAACCAAAGACTGCTAGTTAAACAGTTATATTCTCATTCCAGTTTACTAGCGGGAACAGTTATATATTAAATATCCATACTTATTTCATGCATACATTGTTTTACACGAATAGAGATACCCAAAGTTTTCTACAATTTTCTCACATCTTATGACCAGGACACAATTTCGTCATGTCCCAGAAGAACAGATTCCATTTGGTCTTACGGACATCTTAATATATTTTATGATGCTTTTATCTTCCATACACCCTGTAAGGGACAAGCTGAAACTTCAATTACCTTTACCTTTTCTTTCTTAGATTTGGTTGGAATTCCCTTTTCCCCCTTTCTGAAGGGAGATTAGAAAGAAGGTTTCAACAAATTAGTTCTTTAAAAATTGTACTTAAGTTTCCAGATTATGAAACTGGTTGAAATCGTCTTTTTATGTAACTTTCAAATCTTCCTAAAGGAAAAATGCTATTTCAATTTTCATATTCAAAAAATTGTTTAGAAATCTTTGTAGGGCCTAAACTCTAGAGGTGGTATTATTATAATACAAATATAAAGCTTTTTGAACCATAAGAAATAGGCCTACTCGCTTCCAATTTTCCATCCATCCAAAATACTACTTACTGCAAGAACGAAATGCTGCGAAGGTTTGTGTTTAAAAATCCATGACCTGCGGAATATTTGAAGGTGCAAGGATTGGTATGCCTCCAATTATAAATGAGGTAATCATAAAGTTGCTGCTGCAGCAGCAAACAGATTTTGCCATAAAATGTAACATACAAATTATTAGCATCATACATCGAAGCATGATTATTATACAAAATTTTTTAAGAGCGTCTCAGTTTTTAAGTGCTCATTAAGCAAGTACACTTAGACTCCCGGTATTGGATACTGAGTAGTAAGAGCTTCAACTTTCCTGCGCAATTCTGAAACCTTCTCTCCCAAAGGAAATTCTGAAGATGATACAAACTTCAAAAAATCCTGGAGCTTCGTTCCTGAGACCAAACTTTTGGCTTCATGACTTATTTGCACACCCTCATGAATTAAGTCTGCAATTAGTGCGAATTCTTTCTCACTAAGTCCCCTTGTTGTCATTGCAGGTGCCCCAATGCGAATGCCTCCCGGAACAAGGGCACTCTTATCACCTTTTATAGTAAGCACGTGTCAGAAATAACGGGACATAAATATCACGGTGAACAAGCATAAATGGCAAACTAATGCACGCAAGAAACAACGCAGCAATAAGATCTCACCAGGCACTGAATTTTTGTTGAGGGTTATGGAAGCCATGTCAAGAATTTTCTCCACCCGAGCACCATCAAGACCCTAACGGATATGAAACATAGTTAACGTACAAAAATGACCATATATCAACATGGATATCATGTCTTTTTGCATTGAAACATGTCAATCTATAATCGATGCACGAGGGGAAGAAAATGGGGAACGAAGTATACTTTTTGTGACACATAAAAGAAAGGAACAAGAAGCTTACAGAAGGCCTTAGATCAACAAGAACCAAGTGATTGTCACTACCACCAGAAACCAATTTATATCCGTGCTCATTTAACCGCTGAGCAAGAGCCCTACAGTTGGCAACCACCTGCAGTATAGTATTTTTATGAGCGTCAGTAAGTGTCTTGTGCCAAACTCTATATATGGCTATGCACGGTTCACTTTTTTCTTTTTAAATCAAACCAAATCGAACCAAACCACTCAATGAACTGGTTTTGTCCAAATGGATTTTTGCCCAGATCAAGTTCAGTGATAAATTAAGGTGACTTCAATGCTCTTTGATTCAAGAAGGTCTTCTGATAAAATGTAAAACCAAGCATGCAAACTGTGCACATATTAAGAAGCAATGCCTATTAACTCCAATTGGCTTCTAAAAGAATCTAAACTCTAATTTATTGCATTCATATATATAGTCTTTATCCAGACTTTTTTTGAAGTAGATTTTGGACCTTTTTGAGTGCCTACTGGAATCTGCATTGTCACGTAAAATGGAAGGTCAGAAATGCTGACTAAGGCCTAAACTCGACTCTATCTTAATAACTGTGCTTTGGAAGCTAAACTTCTATTCGACACAAATGGGGTGGGCATCATAATTTTATTTTTCTCCTAAATTTTGAAGTTATTGATTCTATGATTATGAAGTGATAGGACGGGGCTACCTTCAAAACATACAAAAGAAATGGTAAAGCAAAATAGCACTAGCATTCTGCACTTCTTAATCACTCGTCTATATCCTCTAGTTTTGAATCGAAAGAGTTAGAACTACCAGTGAATCATGCCTAATGTTGCATCTATCTTCATTCTGCATTTATTCCACAGGACCATGAGGATAATTCTAGGAATCAGATTGAGTGGAATAGCAATCTATTTTATTTCTTCTCAATACAGAGTAGCAACCTTGGTGGATTCAAAATTAAGCAGCAAAAGGCTGTTTAAAATGATAATGGACACACACACCTATGTCCAATGATGACATGGGCTATAGGTATACCTGATTCTGGTAATTTTTAAACTCTGGAGTCTGGGCATACTTCAAGCAAACTGCTAGTCCTCCAATTGTGTGGTTATGAGGACCCCCCTGGATAAATATATCACTATCAAAATCACAGAAGTAGGAAGGTAAAGAGGACACGTGCATCTTAACTCCATGGGAGCACAGGATCCATGCACCTCAAGTAGAATAGTTAAGATAAAACTAATAATAGAATATTCTTAATTTACCTGTAGACCAGGAAAAACAGAATTGTTGATGGCGGGCTCCAGATCAACCCCATGCACAGGATCTTTCTTGAAGAATATCATACCACCTCTTGGACCTCTTAAAGACTGGAAGAAAATATCCAACAGACTAAGTGACAGTAATGCAAATTCTTCTCTTTTTCATTTTGAATGCAAAAGTGTGGCATAAAAATATCTCAAGGCAAACCTTGTGGGTTGTGGTGGTCACAATATCACAATAGTCAAAGGGATTAGCAAGTACAGATGCAGCAACAAGCCCACTTATATGAGCCATATCCATCATAAGAAAAGCACCTACTTCATCTGCAATCTTTCCATGCATAAAAGATGTAATTAGCTTCTTGCCAAGAAGAAAACCATATAATGAGCAATAATAATTCCAGATTAATGCATATATACAAAACATACTTTTCTCATGCGAGGGTAGTCAATGTCCCGAGGATAAGCACTAGCCCCAGCAATAATGAGTTTAGGCCGGAAGAGGTTAGCAGTTTTCTCCAGCATATCATAATCAATAAGACCTATTGTGATTCCAACATGGGTTAAAAAATGAGTCATCTCACAAATTTGAAATAATTTTAATGAGAAAACAAAAGCACCTGTTGATTCATCAAGTCGATAAGGCATAGATTCAAAATAAATTGATGTAGCAGATACACGTTTTTTAGGCGTCATGAATCCATGAGACAAATGTCCACCATGAGGCAAGTCCAAACCCTGGTAACAAACCATTGTACATTAGAACAACTACGATAATGGGCTGGAAATTGGAATAGTCAAACAAAATCAAGGGTAGCTCAAATAGTTTTTACCATAATCCGATCGTGTGGTTTAAGAACTGCAGTGTATACTGCAAAATTAGCTGGGGAACCAGATAATGGTTGAACATTGACACCCCATTTATTTCCATCCACATGAAATGCAGCCAGTGCCCTTTGTTGGCATAGGGTTTCAAGCTCATCAATGTACTCATTCCCACCATAGTACCTTCCATGTAAAATGAGATTGAATGAAATTTTAATTATTGAAAATGAATAAATCAAACACAGTTTCTCATTTTCCATGAACAGAGTCTGGATACCAAAACAAACATATAAAAAAATGTTTTCTTATATCAAAGAGATCCTTACCTTTTACCCGGCAATCCTTCTGAATACTTGTTTGTGAGGCATGAACCAACTGCTTCCATCACAGCTCTAGATGTAAAATTCTCAGAAGCAATAAGCTCAAGACTTTTAAATTGTCGGTCCTTCTCCTTGTCAATAATTACACGAACCTCAGGATCGGCTTCAGTCAAACCATAGTCCAGGAAGCTACTTCCATCACCTAATATTTGCAATTGCATGGTGATTCCATGGACAAAAGCAATCATTTAGTCATAAACTCAATTACCAATATACTGGAACCAAGTCAAGATACTAAACATCAAACAGAGAAAATTAGATAGAAACAAAAATTCCAAACACCAAAGCTATTCTATTATTGTGAGAGACATCTGCTCAACCCGTAAGTCTCAAATACACTATACAACATGTTGAAATTTTCATACATACATCACTTGATTATCACAACAAAGTGAGGGCCATTTTTAATACCCTGCCAAATATCAAGGAAGAACAAAAATAGCGAAGAAGTTCAAACACAAATAAAAAGAAAAGGAACCTATAGGGCATAGCAACACCCTTAATCATTTCAAATGAAAAAGAAAAAAATATCAGTCCTTCGGACAAGACAACTTTTCAAAAAGATGGTTACCTCCAATTTCAGGAACAGAGAAAGACAGAGATGACGGCTTTCCAGTGACTAAACTTCCTTCGACAGGAGAGGCTTTGCACGGCTTCATGTTGCAGAACTTCACTTCAGGTACAAACCCGTTGTTACTGCCATACCCCTTAGCAGGGAAATTCATCCCCTTAGTCCAAACGGATTGTTGCAGAGAACCCATCATTGTACACGCTTGCATCTTTGGCTTCAGAACTTACAAAGGAGAATCACACCCCTTCCCTACATAGTGCAGTAAAATAGAAAAAGGTACAGATTAATACACAACATGCTACAAACGTTACTGTAAAATAAGGATTGAGACAATACTTCAAAACATGCATGCACATAAATTGAACAGTGTAGTTTTGAATAGAGAATTGGTACCAAAGGAAGATGACACCAAAATCAATTATATGTTGAGGGGGAGAGTGAGAGGGGCAACTATTGCACAGTGGCCCCTTGGCTCAGACTTGTTAGGGTTTCAATTCAAGAATTTCGAAGTTGAGAGAGCTTAAAAGACACAACAAATAAAATAAACAAAAACACACGAAAACGACATCATATATATTAAGACACGGGAAAGAAGGTGGATTTATCATATTTATGGTTTAAGTATATTTTATTCTATTAAATTTAGAATAAATTTTGTTTTGAATTTTTTTTAAAAATAATCTTTGTAATTTGAAGTGTTTATTTTAATGAATATACTTAAAATATTAATAGAAAATTCTCTCGCTATACTAATAATTGTTGGAAGGTGTTTATATGCCCTATTTTTATCATTTATCGTTTTTATTCTCAAATAACTAAACATACGTTGATTTTCTTCAAACTATTTATTTATGACGTTTACCAATTGGTTTTTCATAGTAACCATAAGATAATTGGTTAGTGAGATTAAAATAATTTGTTTCCAAATTAAAAACTATAAAAACAGTTTTAAATTTAAGAAAAAACAAATTTAATTTAAATTTAAATACTAAAATATATTTAAGAATTTGCCTATCAGGTTTAATTACTTGTTTAATCTCTATAATTATGTCAAATTTATTTTTTTAATTTATATACTTACCAAACACTCATTTTATTCTTACACGTATATTTTAAAAAAAAAGGTAAAGTTAGCTTACTATAACTTGATTAATGGAGATCATCCATTTTTTTAGTAATTGTGTTGGTTTTTTTTTATATTTTTCACAAAGTATTTATTTCTTTTAATTTGCATTGTTCGCATATTGGAATGCAAAAATAATTATTATAAATAAATTATGATCAAGTTATTCCTCAATTTATATTAAATGATTATCAAGTTGCTTCTCCATTTATTTCAAGTGATGATTCAATTATTTCCCATTTTAAGTGGTGATCAAATTATTTCTCAATTCATATTACATTAATTTTTTCTTATTTTTTTTCAGCATATTACATGACGTTTAAATTATTTATTCCTTTACCTTACACACATTAATTATTTTATTTATTGAATATAATATGTAAGTAATGTTAATTGTACTATTAAATATTTTAATTATGAAGTACAAATTTTAATTCCATAAATGTTAATTGAACCTATAACTTTGTTATAAATATATAATAAATATTTAGGTAACAACCTTAATTTTATTCTATATTTTTCGTTTCTTTTTATAAATAAAATCTTTAAT
>Ga0123341_1002397_pt1 | contig 15388 bp, 8 predicted proteins | sample Turbeapinknodule_FD_89959 | JGI IMG/M metagenome (GOLD analysis project Ga0123341, IMG submission 89959) | Root nodule microbial communities of legume samples collected from Mexico - Turtle bean Mexico pink nodule | ecosystem: Host-associated > Plants > Roots > Nodule | place: Mexico: Nepantla... | reverse complement strand
TTAATTAGATATCAATTTAAAAATTATTTATCAATAATAGAAACTAATTTAGATAGTAATAATTTTTTAGTCTCTTAACTACTAGTATATCTAATTTAGCTACTATAAAAACTAATAATTTTAATAATTTTTTATATAAAATTGGTTTCTATTAGAGATTTTTTTAGTAGTGTTTGCACGTTTTTCTCTTTTATTTTTGCACAATAAATCTTGTAAAAAGGTAATCTCTTAATTCAGTCCATATTTGATGCATGAAATCGAGTAACACCCGTGCGGTCAGAGATTTGAAGCTGAGATAAGACCAAAGTTTTGTGTTCTATGCATTTTACACAGTTTCATGAAAAGCCCGTGCACGCTTCACCTTTTTAGCAGCCAAAAAGGAACATGCACTGATATCATGGTATTTATAGGGTACCACGGTCCTCAATATTTTGCATGTTACGAATCATTTATCACATTTGTTTTTCTATACATCACATCTACTACAAACGCCATCTGGGTACTTGGTTTCATCAACTAAAGTCGAATACAAGGTTTTGTGAATGTCAGTTGAAGCTTTTGCAATGGCTGGTATGGATTACATGGAGAATACAGTCAATGGTGGTGCATTGGAACAGAGCTTCAAACAGTTGCAGGCACCACCGGTAATGGCTGAGAAAGGAGATTGCAGCAGTTGTTTAGGGTTGGACAGTGAAATGGCCATGGAGTGGGTCAAAATGAAGATGCGCGAATGGGCCATAGAAGTTGCTTCAAACAATCACACCAAAGCTAACCTTAGGGTTTCAGAGATTCTTCTTATAGTGGATAATCATCATATAATGCATTCCACTCTTGAAAATGTCACGGTTGAAGATCACACATCAGATTAAAGCATATAACAGTATATATGTAGTGCAAATCTTCGTCTTGTAAAATATTTTTATAAGATTAAGTTAAATTTAAAATTCTTTTATTTATTGATTGAATTCTATTTGTTCTTTATAGTGTTGTATGATTCACATATTCTTTCATCAACCAGTTTTGTTATGTAAACATCAAGAATTGTTTCTTTTGCATTTTTATCTTGTGGTTATATTATATACAATTTCTTCAATTCAATGGTTGAAATTTCATATCTAGTACCTTTAATTTTTCACCTAAATAAACGCCCTACAGTTCTTCTATGTATTCAGCAATCAAATAAAAAACGACATACATGAAATAAACACTTACTCTTAATTAATGATTATGCATATAGCTTTTGAAATAGTGATGAGTTGGGTTGTTTCTAATACCATCAACCTTAAATCACACTACAAATAAAATCATTAAATAAAAAATAATTTAAAAACAAAAATTAATTAGTTATTATACTAAATAAATTAGAGACAATTTTATAAACAGAAAAAAATTTGGTTTCTAAATTCTATTATTTATAAATAGTTTATAAATTGATATCTAATTAGCTACCAATGTTTTTGTTACCAAATTTAGAATTTAAATAATTGATAGTTAAAACCTTGGTAGCTAATTAGATACCCCAAATTTAAAAATTATTTATCAATAATAAAACTAATTTAGAAATTAATAATTTTTAAGTCTCTAAAATGGTCACTAATTTAATCACTATAACAACTAATTAATTAATGATTTTCTTGTTTGTTTTTATTTAATGATTTTTTTTAATGACGTAGAATATTATATAGAATTGTATTTTCCAAAACTAATATTTTCAAGAAAAAAAATTATGAATGAAATTAAAAAAGTTATAATTCATAACAACTATATACGATTAGTACATCTAAGAATTTGAAGAGAAAAAAAGGGATCCTTCATCATTTATTTATTTCTGAAATTGGTTACATTTAAAATTAGGTTGTAAATATGCAGAATAATATATTAATGGTATTGGTAAAAAATGGCGGTGATCCACTGGTTTAACATGAATTAATTTTTATGTTGCAGATAAAAAAAATAGAATCATGTAATATTAGATAATATAATATTAGATATGTGAGAAATATCTGTAAAACACCCTCATTGAATACATTTGTGTGGAGTGGAGGCAATTGTGGTAGAACAATAATAAAGTTTGATTCTGTTATTAGAACAAAACTAGAACATAGGATAGAGAAACATTTAACTTGGCTGCATAAAATGAAATTTGAAAATGTGAAGTCCAGTGAAATAATTATATATGCATTAAATATTTTTTATAAGGCATTTATGAATCAATTCAAAGTATTATTAATGAAAAGCGACACAGTAAAGCATACTTCAATCCTTTCTCATTTTTTATATGCATGTTAATAAGTTTTGTGATTAAATTCTAATTTTTTTTATTAATAAAAAATAAAAAAAATACTTCAGACGTGTTTCAATCTTTTTTGAAAAAATATTAGACCAATCTCTTTATTTAACAATACCAGACTCTACAAATAAATAAACCAATGCAAACAACTTTCGTATAGATACGATTAAACATTATATAGAATACAAAAAGACGGTCCATTTTAGTGATACAATTGTGTAAAATAAATATGTTTTTTAATGCCTTAATTTAGTCCAATTTTTTTTTATAGATGTATTTTAGAAAACTGTTTTTTTTTACGAGGTCATATCATACTAATTGAAGCATTGCTGAAAAAATAAAAATAAAAATACAGATAGAAGCATTAAATTGGAACATAATTCTGCACGAGTGAAATGTTTGATGATTAGTAGAAGTTTTTGTTGGATCTCCACGGATTAAGTTCATAAACCTAAAGGGTACTATTTAGATTGGTTGATTTTGAATTTAACTTTTCTAAAAATTTACATTTGTATAGTTTTATTTTATAAAAAAGGTTGAATATTAAGTACTTTCATTTAATATAATATTTTTTCTTTACACCCAATTTTAGTATGAAAAGACGAAAATAGCCTTAAATAAATAGAGTTATACATTACGGATCATCTTTTGTGAAATGTTTATGAAGTTTTTTTTATCTAAAGTGAAATTTTGAATTTTGAATTTCGGATATTCTGTCGGAATATATAATTTTTAATTCTGAATTTTTATTTCGAAAATGAAGGGTTTTTTTGGAAATAAAAATTATGTTGGTGTAGGAAGAACTTACCAAAGAAGAGAAGTTGAGGCATGCAACATCCGTGAATTGGTTTACTTTTAGTTGGCTAAGCGTAACTATTTTCTAAATACTAAAAATAATATTTAAATTTATAACTTATTTATTTAAATCAAATTCTTTTAAGTACACACAAATTATTTTTATTACTTCACTATTTTTAATGTTCAATAAAATATTTAGTTTCTTAAACGGTTAATTTGCATTAATCACTTCCATTAAGAACTTTAAATTAAAAAAATTTAACTAATTAACTATTTTTTCAAATTTCAAGTAACTTCTTAATTATTTTTGTCAAACACAACAGATTGAAATAAGTCTAATGGCAAAAAATTTAATTACTTACACTATTTTCAGTAATTAAAGAGATCATTCAAAATTCTAATCACAAGAAAACAGCTAAATTCAACAGCAATTTGCACTCTACATACCTAACATATGAGTCAAATTCCACGTGCACCGTATCAATTCTAACACGCACGGATCTGTTACTGGAAATGACAAAAATACCCATAAAAATAATGAAAATAATCTTAAATAAAAATAGGGTGTTTGGAAATTATTTTTTTGGAAATATTCCAAATTTAAATTTTCAAACAATACTTTTGAATTTTGGAAATTCTTATCCAAAATGCATTTTTCAATTTTGTGTTACGAATTTTTTTATCTGGAATATACTTTTTTAGTTTTGAATTATATTTATTATTTTGGATTTTCAAATCCAAAATAAGGATTGTTTTGAAAATTTATAAAAATGATAGGTTACGGGTTAAATGTGATATGGTGCAGGAAGAAATTGCGAACATATGATTGAAACACCCAATTATAAGGGAAAACACGAAAATACCTTTAAAAAAAATGGGTACATATAAATTACATTCCGGATCCCCTTTTTTGGAACACAATAATCTCTTCTGGATAAATTTTTCTGGAACGTATTATTTTTAATTTTGGATCTTTTTATCCGAAAGAAAATTTTGAATTTTTTTTAGATTTTTATATCCAGAATACAAAATCCTCTTCCGGATTTATTTTTCCTGAATGTATTATTTTCAATTCCGAATTTTTATTTTCAGAATAAAGAGTATTTTTGAAATTTTTGAAATTATGTTGGATGCAGGTTAAAAAGTGTTGGGTGCAGGGAACATTTGCCTTCGTGTGTTTGCTATCCCTTGGCATTTATTTCCAAATTGATCACATTTTAAACTTGGATTTAGTGCAAAGTGGGGTAGTAAATAGAGAGTGGGGTCATTAATGGCCACGGTTTTGGCATGTTTCTTGCAATTGCATGCCCTTCCATTTCAGGCATTGATGAATAGATGTGAGCTTCATCAGTTCAATGACGTACTTGCTCATCCAAGTTAAGCCAATCCCTACAATTTAGAGACAAATAAAATCACATGTACAAATGAAATTTGCCCATGCAACACTCGTGAATTCGTCAGTTTTCAGTTACCCGAACGCAAATCAAAGCACAACAACAACAACAACCTCTGTTTCCTCTGCTATATAAATTGCTCTTGTTTGTGGCTAGCTGCTACCTCAAATCACAAATCACAACTCTCACCAGACATCATTAAAAAAACATGTCTATCGAAGCTATGGCAATGGCAGGCATGGATTACGAAGAATGTGCGATCTCTTTAGAAAAGTGGAATCCCCTTTGCCCACAGCAACCTCCTTTGTATCTTGTGGCAGAGTGCGAGGAATTCGTTAATTTGGCTGCAGAGAGGATGAAAGCAAAGATCCGAGAATGGGCAAAAGCCGTTGCTTTAACTACCACGCAACAAAGTGTCACAAATGACCACTGCAAACTACTTGTCTTTAGCTAGCTTTTTATGGAAGTGAGTAACGAATCTCAGACACGTATAAAGAATAATTACTCATATCTACCAACCTTGTTAAACCTGGTTTGTTTTTGCATAGTAGTACCATGCTCTTACATTTGACCTCACCACTTCTTTTGTATGTCTACACTCAAATTTGACATCTGCAAAGTCATGTACTTAGAGTGTCTGCGGATATAATTTGTTTTTATCATCAAGAAACAATATATACATATGAACCACTTCAGGAGTGATCTAACTCGTAATAAAAAACTAAAAAATCATACAACTCAACACCTTCTAGACAACCACTCGACTAATCCTGCCAAAAACTACCTATGTGTGGCTATATAATAAACGCATACAAACATAAAACAGATCAAATTCCTATGACTGAGAATCAGAAATGAATTGGCATTCGATTCCCTTCTCATCACTAGCTACATAGCATAATAAAAAACTGTGTTTCCAGTAAATTCCTAAGGAAAAAAAGGTTAAAAACTCGTGTAAATAAAAAAAAAGTCATAATTTTGGGAACATGAAGTTTATTACCTATTTTTTACAGTTGGAAAACAATAACACCTATGTCTGTTTTTAATCGAATTAGCTTCTTATGAAGGGTGATAGTGTGCTACAACATGAAATGTAAAAATGGTCTAAATTTCTCATCTTCCACCTGACAACTCAATGGCATCTTGGTTATTAATTGAATCTTCTCCCCAGTTCATTCTTCTCTGTAGTCTCTCGTAATCTTGCCTCGTAGCAACCTGCACATGCTGCCATTCTTCCCATCTTTCAGCTAGCCCTTCTCCCTCTAACATTCTTACAACTTCTGACATCGCCGGACGATCCTCCGGCGATCCTTGTGTGCAGAGTAATGCAATTTGTACAATCATTTCAACCTCTCCTATTATGTAATTTTTCATCAGGTTGCAGTCCACAATAACATCTAGTCTTTTCTCCCGTTGCAGTTTCTTAACCTATACCAAACAAAATATGGTAAAAATAGTAACCATCAGGCATAACAGAATAATTCAGAGCTTATGTAAGAAGACACAAGCACATAGTTCTACTTGTTTCCAGCTTGATAAGCATGCAGAAAGTCCAATTATAATTAGCTTATCAGACTTGGACTTCACAATGAATCTACCAACTAACATGATTTCAGGTACATGTATTCACAAGTTTAATCTCTAGGTAAAAAATAGATGCGTCCAAATTGATTGAGTTGAAACAGTTTTAGGCCATTTTTGTGTTGAATAAAAAATCACTTCACCAATAAAAGCGCTCAAACACAATTTTGCTAAATCAACTTTTTCATATGTTCACCAACCACTTTGTATCAGTAAAAAATGGCATCATCAAAGCACCAAGAGGCATGCACAACTTCCATGCATGTTGACACTAGTAAGAAAAAAACATGATACTAAAATGAGGTTGTCTCACATGGTCAAGCAATAACACGTCATCCTCCTCTTCCAAACGTGAAAAGTCAATTGCACGTTGACCTGTAACAAGTTCCAAAAGCATAATCCCATAACCAAAAATATCAGTCCTTTCTGAAGATTTTCCTGTGGACAAGTATTCTGGAGCTATATGACCCATTGTCCCACGAACTTGAGTTGTCACAGTAGTATTTCGAATATCAACTAATTTTGCCAAACCAAAGTCACCAACAACTGCTTCGAAATCTCCATCTAGTAATATATTAGCTGCCTTCACATCCCTATGAATAATCCTAGGATTACACTGCTCGTGAAGATATTCAAGGCCACGGGCTGTTCCTAGAGCTACTCGTTTTCTAGTAGGCCAATCCAAAACGGGGTCCCCAGGTCTGAGTTCTGCACCAATGTTAAAGCAGATAAATTCTCAATTAAAATGCCAAAATATGAAAGCAAACTTAAAGACAATACAGAGATTCATGCTACCCTCAAATAAAGCACATGTATCCTCATATTCATCTCTCACATTCTCGTTCTATTATTCCCTAAAGTCTGATGTGAAGACAATAATTACTTATTATTCCAAAAGAACTCAGGAGCTTTATACAAATTTTGAAAATGTCAGAAGTGTCCTGATTGTGTTAGATTAAAATTTTGATTACTTAATCCAACCAATCATATGTTGGAAATGTTAAAATGGTTTGAATGAGTCATGGCCCTCCAATCCTGGTTACGAAGTAAAGTAATTACTAATTATAATCTCTTTTACAGCAGGTCAAATTTAATATTTAGCAGACCAGGAATGCAAACATGAAATGTTACTAAATACCTCGTAGACGATAGGCAACACTTAAGTTTTGCATGAAGGGATAAACTAAGAGACGTTCAGTTGGAGTAGTACAAAAACCAATGAGCCGTAACAGGTTCCTATGCACAGCTACACTTATCAACTCGACTTCACGCTGGAAAGCGGCATCACCCGCAGGACTCTCATAATCAGTTAACCTTTTAACAGCAACTTTTGTACCATCGGCTAGAATGCCTTTATAAACCTTTCCAAAGCCTCCCTGTCCTAAAATATTTTTCTCGCTGAAGTTGTCTGTAGCTATCTGTAGTTCTTTCCAGGAAAATCTTTTTATTTGACCAAATGTAATTCGCCGATCAACCTCACCTGAAAATACATGAGAAAAATATATATTAAAGTAGCTAGTTAGCAAGAGATACTAAACTATGAAGCTCGACTGTTTCTTTGTTTTAAATTTTTTTTTTTCTTCAGCTCAAGTATACATTAACCTTGCCTTGGTCTACTTCTCTTCCTTTTCATAATACTTCTTTTTATAAAATGAATGTTACACAGTATTTCAACTAGTTGTCACAATTAAAACATTACAAGATAGTTCAACCAGTAAATTCTCCAGCATCTCATAAAGAATGGCAGGATATCCTAATTTGTGGTTATTAGATCCAATGAGCCATAAGTTGTCAGTATACCAAAATGAAGGAAAACCACAACCAAAACATATTTGCAACACTAAAATTTGAAGAACTAAGCCTAATCAATAAAAATAATATTACATTAAGACACAAAATGCTCTAAAATGGAAAAACTATTACTGCAGACAGACAGATGCTACTGACATGCTGGATACCAGTATTTTTTAAAAGAAAAATGTAATTCCAATAAATAAATGGTGCATAACGAGCTACGGAGTATACCCTTCATAAATTTATGACTTTATAGCACTAGATCTACTTGGAAGAGAGTGCGTAGGCAGTGTAAACACACTTCAAGAAAATCATTAAATAACAACCAAATTTAAAGACAAAAAATAATTGGTCATTATATTAACTAAATTAGATATTATTTTAACGACTAAATTAGATATTATTTTAGAGACTAAAAAATTATTTGTATCTAAATTGGTTTCTATTATTAATAAAAATTTATAAAATGGTTTCTAAATTGGTATCTATATTAGTTACTAAGGTTTTAACTACTAATACTTTAGATTATAAATTAGTCTCTAAAAGACTAATAGAGACTAATTTAGAATATAAAGTAGAAAGTAGCTAAAACCTTGGTAACTAATAGTTAGATAACAATTTAGAAACCATTTTATAATTTTTTATTAATAATAAAAATTACTTTAGATACCAATAACTTTTATAGTTTATAAAATGGTTTCTAATTTAGTCAAATAATAACTAAATTATTTTGGTCTCTAAAATTAATTTCTATTTAATGATTTTCTTGTAGTGATTGGTCAATAGCTTCTATACAAACAATCTACAAAAACATTGTGAAGACTAAAAAAGGAACTCAAACCTGGAACATCTACAAAAATTTCACGCTTGCACCCTTTGTACCAGAAGAACAGCAGACAACCAAGAAAAATAATAACAACTAAACCCGTTACTATTCCAACTATGAGGCCCACTTTTGTTTTATGTGACGAACCTGTCAAGTGAAGGAAAACTAGTTTTCAGCTTGTTGCCAGTAAATGGAGGGGGTGGGAGTAGGAAAACACTTTATAGACCAAAAAAAGGATTAACAAAAGTAACCTTGATCTGCATTATCAGATGAGCAAAGATGATGATAACTCACTCCACAATTCAAATTATTTCCAGAGAAACTGCAATGGGCAATACAGTGAAACAGAGTGGAACATAAATAAGTCTATTTAAGCAATGGGCAACATCACATTAATTTTAGATACAAAGTTCTATTTCTATCCAAGGACACCATAAACATGAAAAGTTTAGATGTGTGACGACACGACAAAGAACAACATACTAAATAATTGCATACAAGATATTGGTGAGAAATTTATGAAGGAGGAAATGATGGACAATCAGCTTATGTTTGAACAAGTACAAAGAAAGCCACTAGAAATAAGGAAAGTAGATTTCATGGCTTTTAGCCTTGAGGCCTTGAGAAAGGGATAAAGGGAGACCAAAAAGGACATGGGAGGACATTATGGAAAAGGATCTCATGATGAATAATATCACTGAAATTTTGGTTTGTTACAAACTCAATTGTATTGTGCGATCTATGTAGCCAACCTCACCTAGTGAGAAAAGGTCCTTAACAAGGGCCCTTAGGAAACTGATCGGTATTTTGCAATGAAAAATTATATTTCTTTGAAGTGACAAAAAACTAACACCTTAAACTGCTGCCATTCAATATTATATATCAGGTATATGGAAAGAAGGCAGTCAATGAGAACTCTAAATTAAGTTGGAGAAATTGAATATGTGATGATTACAAATCTTTCAGAGGAAGATCAAAAAGTGGAACCAGAGAAGACCACTGGAATCATAGACTACTATTTGATTATGTAACAGTGTTAAATGAAATTGTAGACATAGGTTCTTTAGGACGTATGCATCCACTTTCCAGGTGTTTTGTAGCCTTTTAGGTATAGCCCTTGGGTCAGGAATATCAAATTGTCGTTAAAAAAGGTATTTGAAGAATTTCACATTTTGGTTTTAAGGTATCTAATTCTAATGTACCATACATACTTGTATGTAGGAATGCTGAATAACTTCTCTGGAATCTTCCCACTAAGTTCATTTGAATCTAGCATACTGTAAAAGAGAAGTTTGAACAATCCATCAGATATCAAATGATAATAAAATGTACTTAACATCAAAATACAAGAAGTTTAAAAAGAAAATTAACATACACAGTGAGCAAGTTCGGGAGACTGGCAAGTGATGCTGGAATAGTTCCATTGAGATTGTTTTGACTCAATGTCCTAGTTGAAGACCAAAATTAGACACTTCCGGACATTACAAAAGGAAAATACATACTAAGAGTCCATACTTACAAGAATTGAAGCTTTCTAAGATTACCAAGGGAATAGGGTATTTCACCAGTTAATTTGTTGTTTTCCAAATCCAATCTGACCAAGCTTGTAAGATTTCCAAATTCTTTTGGTATGTCACCAGTGATGTTATTCCCTTGCAAAGAACTTCACGATGAATGTGTAAGAAAAAAGGTGAAGAATGTGAGTAAGATTTAAAAGCACAAAATTTGTCGTAAAGCATCGTATGGTTCTTGAAAAAATAACCGAAGTATGCATATTTCCATACACACTGCAGATGCTATATGCATTTTTCCATATTCACTTTCTTAAATTAACAATTAGAATGATTGAATAGTGTACTACAGTTCGTCAGATACACAAAAGATAGTATATTCCACAGTAAAAGGTTTTAATGTGTCCACGTGATTTCATGAATTCATGCCTCGACACTAAAATGAAACAAACCAAGAATGATGAGGCTAGGAACTGAAATATGGGAAAGGGCAGGGGCAGAAGGCAGTTCTGTGGATATTTTATATTAAATACTTACAGAGTTTCAAGACTTTTTAGAGATGCTATTATTGGTGTCAACGATCCTGTGAATCCCATAAATTCTAGTGAACTGCAATGAAGTAATAACTATGATTATACATTATGAATAAAATATTTAAGTACCAATGAAGTTGAAGTTGTTACAATCTTCTTCAAATTAAATATTCAAAAGAAGAGGAGGGTTAGGAACATACTCTTTCTAACATACACTCTCTTATTAGTTATGTTTATTGAAAACTACAAAATTAAAAGAGAGATTGTTAAATAAGATATGGAACCCATAAAATTTTGTCATTTTTAATAAATTTCAACCAACAAGAGAGAGTATATTCAGAAAACTATACTAGAGAAAGTGTTCTTAGCATTTCTCTCTAAAGAAAACACAGCCAGTGGAGAATTCCAATATTGTAATAAGAATATCTTACACTCGAATAACGTTGTTATTCTGGTCACATTCAACATTGGACCAAGTACAAGGGTCAACTAGATTTTTGTTCCAGTTTGTAAGCTGGCTGGGAGAAGCATTCAATGATAACTTCAGCGCATACAGCACATCTTCTGAAATGAACATAAAAATTATAAATCTATTGAAGACTGAAAGTCCAAATCCACTCGCAACTTAGACAAAACCAGAAAGGCAGATAAATGTAAAATCCATAATATTTTCTACTGCAATGCAGTTTGCCAACACAATTCTGTTTCCCTCGGATAAAGTTTCTTTCCAGTGAGTACATGATCCATTTTTCAAAGTTTCATTAATTTCCAAGCACTACTACTGAATAGTTTACTCCGTGGTTGAAAGTACGATCATTCAAATGGAGCACATTTACATAAATTGAAAAAACCCAAATGATTTTTCTAAACTATATAGAAAAAGGGCAAAATGTAGATAGATCAAAGTGCCACCTGGTCAACCCAAACGCCACATTAGTGTGAAAGGATTATGAAGAAATTAAATCTTAGAGAGGCACAGCAAATATACTAGTGAGTTTAAACATGAATGAATCTCATCAAATTTCTATGAAGTTGAAATCCAGAACACGCAGAGAGACAAGGAAATGAAGAAAATAAAAACTACAGCTAAATCTTTACATGGCTCAACGATTAACAGTTAATAAGTTTGAATAGCAGAAGAGCAGAACAGAAGATTGAACCTTGTGAATCAAGCCCAGCCAACGCCGACGAGCACACACTAGTCAATAGCAAAAGAACAGAAGCCAAATCCATTTTTCCACTCTCATCAACCACTCAACCAGTGACAACGTGCATTATGGTCAGCTACCACATCACAAATCTTCATCTCTCTAGTGTAGAACAGGCAAAACACCCCACTAAGTTGGAATCAGTGAAGAAAAACGGTAAATATCATACAAAGACAAAAGGGGCGAAAAGAAGAAGATTGTCAGAACCACGATGCGATATGAGACGTGTCAAATTACCAACCGTGAATTTTCAACCATTGATGGAAAAAGCTTAAGTACTAACAGACAGGGGTCAACCCCAAAAAGAGAGAACAAATGAAACCAGGAACAGAAGTGGAATCATGTGCAAGACAAAAATTAAACATTATTTGAACCGGTCAAAGTCAGATTTTTTTTTACTTTTTGTTGGTAAAATACAGAAAGGAGTAGCTGTGTGGAAGTGATGAAGAAAATAGATAACAGCTGAGTAAAGGTGAAATATATAAACAAGACATAGAAGACACAACAAGTATGAACTGAAGTAGAAGCTAATGAAAAAGGTTTCTAGAAAGTTTTCTGATTCAAATTGAGTTAATTTCATTAAAAAAACTACCCTTTGGATAGAAATTAAAGTCTTGATTTTGTATGAACAGTGATGTTATAATAGCAATTTGGGGAAAATTAAAAGAAAAATATTAACCCTAAGAAAGAAAACCCTAGATATTAGTAAGATACTGGGTGGTGAGGGTAGCATAAAGCAATCCAATTTGCTGTCCACTAGTCGGTAGTACTTTGAAAATAAAGACCAATCATTGTCGTTCAATCACTATCATTGTCGCCCAATTTATGTCAAAGGCTACTCTTTTATTTTGGCTAAGTAATATTTAATTAGATAAAAAAAAATCATTTTTTTTCCTTTTAACTCTAATTATAAATTTTCTTTTCTCTCTCACTCTTTTTTATAAATGTTCGATAATTAATTTTTTTATTTAATTTACCTGGAATATAAATAAGTATCTAACTTTTTAATTCAAAGTTCACCTGCAGATTATTTTTCGATGTTTAAGTGATGTTATTCACTTAATATTATTAGTCAATTATAAAGAGTTTTCATTATGATAATTAGAATTTAGTTATAATAATTATAATGATATGTAATAATTGTAATGACTTTCGGGTATACTTTTCCATAATTCGGGTAAATAAGTGAAATATATCTAAATTAAGAGTAGAAAATGATAAATTTTAAATTTGTAATACTGAGAAGTGGTTTAACTTGAAATTTAAGAGACCCTAGTATGAAATACTGATTTAATGAAACAATCCACGTTTTCCCCTACTTTCGATTTACAATTCTATATATTAACAAAATCTTAAAATTAATTAATTAATTAAAATATAAATAAAATGGTTGTTGGATGGTAATATAAACTTTGACGAGGTCCCTAATTTAATTAAGAGTTTTACTATTTATTTGTTATGGGTATAAAAATGTTTATACATCCACCGTTAAAAAGTTATCCTATTAGAACGAGTTTGAATTATTACAAAATTTAATAAGGTATCTTAATGAAAAAAAATTATGATATTAGTATATTTAAATTATTATCTTCAGTAGTTTGGCTTTCGAAAGACCATCCAAAAGTCATATATATAATATTTTGAAAATTCAATAGGTTTACAGGTTATATACATATGAAGAATATAGGTAAGAATAGCAATATTACATGGGTAAAGTTGAACGTTGTATAAACAATTAAGAAAAGAGAAGAAAAAAAAGTATATTGAAAAACCAATAATAATAAAACAAAGTAGAGTTATAAGTATAAGTTAATAACGAACAAAATTAGACCGTCGTTAAACTATAAACAAATCACAATGTATAATAAACTTTAAAATTATATTAAAAGTTATTTATGACAAAAGAACAAAAACCACTAAACTCATTAATAAAATAAACTTATTTATCTACTAAATATTTTAATTTAATTAATATAAAGGTTAAATGAAAAAAGAAAAATCCGACCTGCCGGATTCGAACCAGCGACCTAAGGATTTCAGCTAGGCTTTTCCTACTACAGTCCTCCGCTCTACCAACTGAGCTAAGGTCGGTTGTTGAATTAAGTGCTTTCATAAGTGTAATGATTCTGTATAATTTTAAGTGAATAATGAATTCAAGTGGAACAATGCCACTATTCCATATCAGTATTACAATAGAGATAAAAATATATTATTTTTCAATAAATCATTGCAGTATACATTACCCATAATTACCGTAATCTCATTTATCACTATGATTATATTTTTTTCATGTCGTGATTATTAATAACATCATATACATTATTATTATTATTGATTATTTTGTAATAATAACGATTAATTTCCTTGTGAAATCATCATACCTATTTCTATAGCTCAAAAAAAAAAATTAAATCTAAACTTAGGATATTTGTTATCAATACCAGATATGCTTGAAAGCCAAACACATTTAATGTGTTTTGAACCAGTTTGTTCATTAAAAATAGATTATATACAGATTTATTTTTTATTTTTAATCACATTATATTGGGATAGACTTGCTCTAGGAACATGTTCTTAAAATTAATATTTATCCTATCACTTAAAGTCAATGAACCTTAAACGGTATCGATATTTTGAAATGGTAAGAAATATTTTTTTTTTCATCAAATGAAAGAACTAGTTTACGTTAAGACTAATTCAAGACATCGTCTTCTTACAATCTGATTATATGCAAAAATAAAAAAGAAAGATAAAGTTAGGTAGGTTCTAAAGCAAATGATACAAAGTTACTCAAGTTAATAAAATAAAGTATGATTGAACTCTGTTACTAATTAATATCTTGACTTAATATAATGTGTTATAATTAATGTATGAAATTATTGTATCTATTGGAAATATTGACCATTCTTTCTTTGTTATGATTGACAAATATTAAGTATTTACTCTAATTCTTTTCTTTTGGACGAACTTTTGTTACTTTCATTTTTTCACTTGTTTCTTCCTTGAAATCTATACTCGAATGATACCTGTAAATGACACTTCAATGTTCAAGTCAAACATTGACATTCGACACTTAATATTTAGTATTAGACAATTACGTACATGATCTTTTAAAATTTGTGTTTATTTATATAATTATAGTAGGTTTTTTGTCGTTATTAAACCTAATAAAAGTATAACAACTCACATTGGGTTATTAATTAGTTTCACTCATTGATCATATCAGACGACTTGAATCGGATTTTCTTACCTCGCGTCGATCATGCGAACCATACCGATACAATTACCATTATATATACTAGTAAAAAAATATTTATATTTTTTCTTTTTATCATTATTATATTTTTATTTTTATTTTTATTATATATGCATTTATATTTATTAAAATGAGATTTGTGTTTAATTTTTTAAATGTAATTTTTTGTATTTTGCTGACAGGTTTTTATAAAATAG
>Ga0123341_1002396_pt1 | contig 15388 bp, 17 predicted proteins | sample Turbeapinknodule_FD_89959 | JGI IMG/M metagenome (GOLD analysis project Ga0123341, IMG submission 89959) | Root nodule microbial communities of legume samples collected from Mexico - Turtle bean Mexico pink nodule | ecosystem: Host-associated > Plants > Roots > Nodule | place: Mexico: Nepantla... | reverse complement strand
TAATAATATTTTTAAATTACAATATAAATTTAATAGCAAAAGATAATGATATAAAATTAAATAAATAAAAATATGGTAGAAAAAAAAGAAAAGACAAAATAAGCTAACAAATTATTGAAAAAAGACTTTCATGTAAATTAATCAAAATAATTATCCATATTAGATACAATTAAGTTGTAAGTATTTAATTTTATACAATTAAACTTTTTATTATAATATAATTTTGATATAATATAAAATAAATAATATATTTAATTGTTTTATATTAATATAATGAATAAAATCACACTAAAGCACTACAAAAAATACGTACACACAAGTAAGTCTGTAATTCCAACTAACAGTATGTTAAAGACACCTTTTTGAATTATTCAAATTTTGGAAATCTAGTTTACAACATATACGTGTTTGGGATGCCTATAAAAAAATGAGAATTCATAACCGATGAGAGAAGAAACTACACTCCATAACTATTAATAAGTATTTAATTAGATATGTTGAAAAGTCCAAAGGTATATATTTTATTGTCCATCTCATAACACAAGAATTGTGAAATCAAGAAATACAAAGTTTATTGAAAATGACTTGATTATTGATAGTGATCTAATTCAAGATATTGGTTTTGAAAAAGATCACTATGAAGCTTAAAATGACTATGAAGTTATATCTTCATTCGGTGTTGAAGAAAACATCATGGATCAATGTATAAACTAAAAGTTTAGTGGGAGTAAAATTTATTTCCTTATTTTATAGGTAGATGATACTTTACTTGCAACGAATGAAAAATATATGTTATATGAGGTGAATTAGTTTCTCTAAAAACTTTGGTACCAAGGATACGAGAGATTCATCTTATGTCATAGACATTAAGATCCATAAAGAAAGATTTTGAGGTATTTTGGATTTATCTTAAGAGACCTATAAACAAAGTTTTAGAGAGATTTAACATGAAAGATTGTTCACTAAGTGTGGTTCTCATTATGAAAAGTGAAATACTTGGATCAATATTCGAAGAATGATCTTGAATGGTAACATATGAAAAATATTTCATATGCTTCAGTTGTTAAAAGTCTTATGTATGTAAAAGTTTGTACTATATTTGACATTGCATTTTCAGTTGAGATTTTGGAAAGATATAAAATTATTCAAGTATTGATCATTAGAAAGCTACGAAAAAAGTAATTATATATCTTTAAGGAACAAAAAATTTCAAGCTTATGTACATACATACTAGTAGTTTGGAAGTGATAGACTACTTTAATTTAGACTTCGTTGGTTGTATTGATATCAAAATATCTACACCTAGTTGTGTTTTTATGTTAATTTGCCGATAAGTATCATATTTCAGTAATATTTCATATTAAAATACATGCACATATGAATATTTATTGATAAAATATGTTAACCCAGAGTGGTGTAAGCCTAGTCAAACATGACTGTTCTAGGCGGTACACATATATACTTAAAAAAAATATTTAAAATGAATTAATTTCTTAGCTATTGATGAATATTGCTTAAGCAAGAGATCCTCACTTGAAGAATATTCTTTAGTGTGAAAAATTGGTATTGAATTATTCTCACTCAAATAATAAATTATCGTTCGAGTGATAAAACTTGTTATTCAATAACTCATTGCCACTTGCGCAACATTCTATTCAGAGGAAAAATAATTGATATGTTATATACTTGAACAATGAGTTATTACTTAAGCGTTAACATTTATTACTCGAAAGAAACTATATCACTTAAGAAAATGAAAATAAGTATAAAAATATGACTTAATTTTTCGTATATTCCTTGAACAAATAACCTGTTTAATATATATATATATATATATATATATATATATTTTATAATAATGCTTTATATAATATTTTTTATAAAAAAATATTTTTTCTTTTATTGGTAGGCATTATTTTTTATGAAATACCAAAAGCTAATTTAAGTATTTATTTGGTGAGTCGCAATTGCGAATTTGAATTCCCGCCAAAGTCCCTTTTCTCTTTTCTTGGATTTTCAAAATCCCAATCTTCGCTCTCTCCCACCTCCAACTTCCAAACCTTTCACCTCCGAGTCGACTCACTGCGCCCATGGACCCGAACGCCGAGTCCGCGCCCGACTCAGCCACGCGCCACCGCTCCGCGCGCCCCAGGCTCTTTATAAAGGAGATGATCATGCGCAACTTCAAGTCCTACGCCGGCGAACAGCGTGTCGGTCCTTTTCACAAGGTTAGGGTTTCTTTTTCACTTTCAAATTTCGATTTGCTTCGGGTTCTCCTGCTGATTGTTTCAATCTCAACTGCGAACTTTTAAATGGCGCGTTTACATAATGTTTCTGGAAGCTCACGAGTTTTGGAATTGGAATGTTCTTTCTTTCTTCCTCTAACTTGTTTAGTGTTTTTGTGCTTAGTTTGATTTGCTTGGTTTCACTTGCGAAACTTTTGAATTGCTTCAATTTCACTAACGAACTTCAAATCTCTTCGGTTTCACCTCCAAACTTTGGATTGCTTCTGTTTCTTACGAACTTTGAATTGCTTTAATTTCACTTGTGAGCTTTTGAATTGCTTTGATTTCACTTGTGAGCTTTTGAATTGCTTTGATTTCACTTGCATACTTTGATCCGCTTCGGCATCACTTACGAACTTTTTACATGCTTCATTTGACTTGCGTACTTTTGACCTTTTGAATTGTTTGTGTTCAATTTGTGAACTTTTGTATTGCTTCGATTTCAGAGTTTCTCTGCAGTGGTGGGACCTAACGGGAGCGGAAAGAGCAATGTCATCGACGCGATGCTTTTTGTATTTGGGAAGCGAGCAAAGCAGGTGTGTTCACAGAATGATCAAGAAACTCATGAGTTTTGGAATTTCAATGTTATTTCTTTCTCGCTCCATATTTTTTAGTGTTTTTGTGTTTGTTTTTTTATTTGGAAACTGGTTTTGGTACTTGTAGATGCGGCTGAACAAAGTTTCGGAGCTGATACACAATTCCACTAATCACCAGAATTTGGAAAGTGCGGGGGTTTCTGTTCATTTTCAAGAGATCGTAGATTTGGTAGTTTTTCTTCTTCTTCTTCTTCTTCTTCTTCTTATTATTATTATTATTAACCTTGTTTGATTGAAGATATGTTTATAGTAATATTAATTGCAAAAATGACATGTTTTTTTAGCTCTGAAAATGTAATATAATAATATTTCTGAAAATTTGATATTTAACTGAGTTGAAAAGTGTGGTCTGATCTATGTTGCAAATCATGCCTAGTGGATAACGACTCCCGTTTTCAAGAATATACAAAGTGAAACTGAAAATTAAAAACAAACTATAGGCACCAGCAATGATGCCAAAGAGTTCCATATCGTGGCTAGGTTTTGATTGTTTTTTGTTCTTTTTTATCTTTCCTTTATTTCCCCTAGTATGAGCTTTTTTTTGTGAGTTGATCTTTATGCCTCAGTGACTAAAGAGCTTTCAGTCTTACGGTTCTATTTTATGAAATGAGAATTTAAGCCTATCTCAACCTTAAGAAGTTGGTTTGGTTAGATAAGGTTTGTACCTACTTATACGCATAAACACACACACATATATATATATATATATATATATATATATATATATTACATTTGGCTTCAACATATCTTCTCACTCCGAGGATTGGACATCTTTAAGTGTGTGACTAGGGGGAGTACTTGATAATGAGTAACATGAGGCCCAACAAACTTGACTAGAATAAACTCTGAATGACCCTAATACAAACTTAAAAAAGTAAAATTAAGGTGACACGATAGACCCTAAGATGGTGTCAAAGCCATTCAGAGTTTATTCTAGTCTAGTTTGTTGGGTCTTGTGTCACCCGCTATCAGGTTTACTCTTAGTTCCATGCTTGAGATGTTCAGTTCTGGTTTAAGAGCTCATATCGATTAGAGATAATGTCAAATTATAGTATATAAATAAGTGCAAACTTCTTCTTCGAAGCTAGTTTTGCAAGGTTTAGTTAGACTTAAATTTTACTTTCTTAAGAGAGCCATTTTTTATTTCTATATTTTCTTATGAAAAAGTAAGAACTAAAAGTATCAGTGGTTGCAGGAAGATGGAACATACGAGGCTGTTCCAGGAAGTGATTTTGTGATTACTAGGGTGGCTTTCCGGGACAACTCTTCTAAGTATTACATTAATGATCGTGCAAGTAACTTTACTGAAGTTACTAAGAAATTAAAAGGGAAAGGTGTTGACCTTGACAATAACAGGTTTCTAATCCTTCAGGTCTGTTATTTGTTATATGGTGATTTTAAGTTTTTCTGGAAGTGTTTCTATTCCGTCCACATCTTTTGATGTTTGATCTACTTCTTTTCAGGGTGAAGTTGAGCAGATTTCACTTATGAAACCAAAATCTCAAGGGCCTCATGATGAAGGTTTTCTAGAATACCTGGAGGATATAATTGGAACCAACAAATATGTGGAAAAGATTGATGAATCACAGAAACTGTTAGCACTCTTTCCATTAAGTCCCGAGAGAAACAGGCCATGCAACTTTCTCAATCAACATTACTAAATCATTTATACTTGTTTGCTATAGCGGTCTGATTTTTTTTTAAAAAAATTATTAAGTATTTTAATGAATTGATTTTGTTTTGAAAATAGCTTATAATCAAAACCGTATTAAGAAGGCTTTTGAAAAAACACAGCAATTCTTCCTAGCTTTGATTATTTTATATTTGTTCATGACTTTCTTGGGAAGCTTTAATATGGGCTGTTTATGAAATTAGCCAATCTCAATACACTTTTATTTTAGAATTTAAATTACCCTTCTATTATTCTTCCCATTTTCATCTTTTATAGTATCATTTTTTTGAGTTCACTGTTGTTGAAGTAGTTATTTGATTTCAATTTTAGAATATTTAGTTTTTGAAACAATGTTGTTGATGTTTTAGGTTAGAATCCCTGAATGAGAAAAGATCTGGGGTGGTGCAAATGGTTAAGCTAGCTGAGAAAGAAAGAGACGGCTTGGAGGCATGTAAAATTGTTGGTTTACGAAGCATTTGATATTTGTCCAACATTTAACATTCTTTTGCTGCAGGATGTGAAGAATGAAGCAGAAGCATACATGTTGAAGGAGTTGTCTCTGTTAAAATGGCAAGAGAAAGCTACAAAGTTGGCCCTTGATGATACAAGTGGAAAAATGGACGAGTTACAAGGGAATGTTGTCACTCTAGAAGAAAATCTCAAGGCAGAAAGGTAAATTTGAATTACATAGGGTAATTTAATTGTTTCTTTATTGTTGAATTTGTATTCTTGTCTCATGAAGGACTTGGTGATATCATATTTCAGGGATAAAATCCAAGAAAGTAAACAAACTCTCAAAGAGCTTGAAACTAAGCACAACAACTATATGAAAAAACAAGAGGTTTGGATGAGATGGAAATCAGTTTTCATGGTTATATTGCTGTGCAATTATTCTTAATAATAATCTTTTGAGGTGGTAATCTAGTCATTATTAACTTCTTTCATTTTCAGGAGTTAGACAATGATATGAGGAAGTGCAAGGAAGAGTTCAAGGAGTTTGAAAGGCAGGATGTTAAGTATCGGGAAGATTTTAAGCACATAGGTCAGAAGATAAAAAAGCTAGAGGATAAAGTAGAAAAGGTAGAGGGAAGTCATAGTTTATTGCAATGAAACTATGTGTTCAAGAGACATCTAATTCTTTTGTTTCTACTTTCTGTCAGGATTCATCCAAAATTGAAGCCCTTATAAAAGAGGGTGAGGAATCAACTAATTTGATACCAAAACTTGAGGACAATATTCCAAAACTGCAAAATTTGTTGCTTGATGAGGAGAAGATCTTGGAAGAAATCACAGAGATTTCCAAAGGTGGACTTTTTTCATTTTTATTAATTTATTTCCAATATATTGGAATGTTCTTTTAATTAAATTTGCTTCGCTGAACTGGTGATGGATCTCCAACTCCAATAATTATACTTTAATCAAAACCTCTTTAAACCTTTTTTATTCTTAAACATACTTCTTTGCAAGTTGCTACATTTTGTTTTTCGTTCTATTTTAACATTAAAAGTGCTTAATTTAGTTAGGTTCCTTATTCTAATGCTTAACAGATAGTCATGGCTTTCTTCTGCTGCTTGAGTTGAGATTAAGAAACACCGTTAGAGTGAACACATATATTTTATTGACATTTATGTATATTTCAAGATATACTCTGCTATTTTTGTTGGAGTGAACTGCATATAGTTAGCCCTGAAGGTCTTTATATTTCTAGTTATTGTCTGGAATGCATCATGCTGGTTTTCAGTGTTTTTTGTAGTGGAGGCTGGTCTTTATTTTTTATTTATTATCTATCCCTGTACACAAATGGAACCGATATCCCATATTGAATAGATGGTTTTTAGCTACTTTGTCGTTTATATTCTCTTTTTTCATCTTTTGTGTCCCTGCAATTGATTGGTGAGCAGGTGAAACTGAGACATACCGCTCCGAGCTTGCTAAAGTTCGTGCTGAGCTTGAACCTTGGGAAAAAGATTTGATTGAGCACAAGGGAAAACTTGAAGTTGCATGTACAGAAAGTAAGCTTCTGAATGAGAAGGTGAGAACAACTCCTACTTTTAAGTGCTATTGCTCCCAGTCTCAGCTTTAAAGAAAGTTATTTATTTTTTTCTCTTAATTATTTTTGTATAATTTTTGAAAATCATAGTAAATCCGTAACGTTAATTATTTATGGTGATTATAGAAGGATACTCTCTAACGGGCTTTGCTTCTATCATTTCCTAAAAATTTTCTGTGCTGTATAATTTGAAGGGTCTTTTTGATTAGCTAAACGGTTAAAGACTGGACAGAACAAAAGTTATTGTTCTTTGTTTGATTTTGGAAGAGATCATGGAACTACATGAAAAGGGATGAAGAACAGGACAAAAGTAAAGAAGTTTATTACATAGTAAACTAAAGAGAAACATTTGTCTAATGGACAATGTAGAAAGCAGTCCAAATGCACTACCTACTTTGGTACTTAATCACTATACTAACTCTTAGAAAGTGGATTTAAGCCCAATTTAATCTTACAAAATTGGTTTACAAGTTAAAGTTTGCGCCTATTTATATAATATAATTTGGTCCTATATCTATATGAGATTTCTAACATGCTTCTTATGTTGAAGACTAGATAACTCGAGAGTGAGACTAGATATCTCTGAGTGTGAGACTAGATATCCATGAGTGGTTTCATAGCGAGTGACACAATATAATCAATAGATCTTGTTAGGATAAGCCTAATGCCCTCTTGGAAAGTACAATAAGGTCTAACTCAATCTCTCAAAAACTGACTTTTAATATGAAGTTTGTACCTATTTATATATTATAATTTGACCATATATTTAGTTGATATGAGATCAATACTAACCATCAACTAGCATGTCAAAATTATAATTACTCCCCCAACCATTGCCATCACAACAACCAACATTGACCTGGTACTGCTATGTTTGCGTTGTGCATCAAGTACCAATCAACAGACTAAACAAAGAGTTGTATTGTGATGTAGTTGTTTCTTTCTACTGTGGTGTTCTACATTTGCAGCTCTTCAATTTGCATCAAACACACCATTTGATAACATAAGAAACTGAACATGGACACAAATTGATTCTTTATTCTCCTGTGAACTTTTTATGTTTTTTTCATGCATGTGAACTTATTCAGTAGCTATTTTGACTTAGACGCTTATGCGTCCCCTGCACTTTAAATTAAAGGGCCCTTTCTGACATGCATGCCCAGGATTCATGGAGGGTGCCCTTATTTATTTATATTGAATTGAGGTACATTTGTGGAGCAGAGTCCCTTTATGTTTTATAGTAGGTGGATGTTTAATAGAAGACTATTTAATTGGCAGCATGAAGGTGCTTCTCAAGCTTTTAAAGATGCTCAAAAGCAGATGGAAAACATTTCAGAAACAATTAAATCAAAAACTGCCAGCCTTTCTCAAATAAAGAGGGATATAGAAAAGAGCAAGCATGAAGCTTTAGAAGCTCACAAAATCGAAGAAGTTAGCAAATTTTCTTTCTTATTCTCAATTCTGTGTCTTTAACATTTTCTTTTCTGAGGCTTGTGGTGATCTGGTTGCTCTTTTTAAAGGAATGCATCAAAGAACAAGATGAACTGATTCCTCTTGAGCAAAGTGCAAGACAAAAGGTTGCTGAATTGAAGTCTGTTCTAGATTCTGAAAAGAGTCAGGGATCAGTTCTAAAAGCAATCCTGAAAGCTAAGGAAGCAAAACAAATAGAAGGAATTTATGGCCGCATGGGTGATTTAGGCGCTATTGATGGTGAGGTTCTCTAATAACACTTTTAGCTTCAAATTATGGCACTTGAATGCTGCAAAAATTATGGCACTTGAATGCTGCAAAAATTTTAGGAATGTGGTTTTGGATGCTCTTGCTTCTATCTAAGATTAAAATTTATGTTCAAACTCAGCACAACAAAACATTCAAAAGACAAACATATCTTATTCTATATGAAGAAAATAAATAGGTTTGGTAGGCTCTGCTCAAAGCTCATGATTATGGAAGTTTTGAACTACTGATTAAAGACCAGGCTTGTGCTTCAGCCTATTCGTTATTTGGTTCTTGTTTGAGAGTAAGTAAACACGTGATGGAGAGACCAATCTCATCTAAAAAACTGAAAAGGTTACCTCAAAAACCATATTTAATGAGCACGTGTAAATTAATAGAATATAATGATAATATACCTGCAATTAATATTCAACATTCCAAATGCAAATCCTAGAATCAATATAAAACGTATTACTTGTCTCTTGTTTTCAGAAGCATTCTTTCTAGTATTGGGAGAATGATTATATTCTTGATGGCCTTGCAGGAATTAATTAACTGCAAACCGCCACAAACTTACGATCAAGCAGGAATTAATTAACTGCAAATTTAGTACTTAGCGTACAGTGGTCATTTATACATAATTGAAAAAGGGATCTGTGATTTCTTCTGATTTGTTTATTATTAGTTAACACAATCCTTATTTTCTTATTACAATACATTAGTCAGTTTTTCTTCAGGGAAACAGGGATTTTCTTGAGTTTATAATTTGTTGGTGTCATAATCCAAATTTTCTTAGTACACTTCTTTTGTTCTTAGACTGATATTACCTTAGATTAAGACTTTTAAATTTATTTATCTTTATCATGTGACACTCTGCTTTGTATGTAATCAATGGATGCCCTTAGATTAACTTCTTATAAATTTTGCAGCAAAATATGATGTTGCGATATCAACAGCATGTGCTGGACTTGATTATATTGTGGTGGAAACAACAAATGCAGCTCAAGCATGTGTTGAGTTGCTTCGTAGAGAGAATCTTGGTGTTGCTACTTTCATGATATTGGTATTTTATTATATTATTCAGTTTGTTGTTGTCTCTAAATGACTGTTTAATATTTCAAAAGGCATAAATTAAATTTCTTCACTTCTACTTCTGGGTTATTGGGAATGTATAATGGCGACTGGGTTTATCCTCCAGCACGTTTCTGTTATAATGTAAGGTATTAGCACATTTTTGGTATTAGGAAATGCTTTCCATTTCTATATTTTTTTTCACTAATAGTTTACAAAAATGTGGTAACATTTTTACTATTATTTTCACAATAGTTACTAGAAATGCTGAAACCGTACATTAACTTTCAACTAACAACCTTAGTTTTTGGCATAGTTGGTCTTTAATTTTTAAATTACTTTAAGAACACAGTGCCAATATAATGCGCTTAATTGAATATAATTTGTAAATGATTGTTAGAGATATGTTTGTTTTCTCTAACAATGATTGATGCTCTGTTTGGTTTTGTAATGTTTTTGATGTGCCAATAATACTCAAAACAGATATTTGATAAATATAATTAGAATACTGTTTCTATATTCAGGAGAAGCAAGTTGATCTTCTTCCAATGATGAAAAAGAATGTAAGCACTCCAGATGGAGTTCCACGTCTTTTTGATTTAGTAAAAGTTCGAGATGAAAGAATGAAGCTTGCTTTCTATTCGGCACTAGGAAACACTGTGGTTGCTAAAGATCTTGACCAGGTCAGTGGTACTTTTGTAGGATACTCCATTATGACGGTAAATATTAAGGATTCGTTATAAAATGGTATTTATCAGATATGAAAATCATCATGTCCGTGTTTAGAATTGTTTGATGAGCAAGTTTCTTGATATGGCTTTGTTTTGAACTATCGAAGTTTATTATAACATTATGCCTATTATCTGGTCTGTTTAAGAAACAAAGGCACACTAATCAGATTATGGGGCTTAACTTATTTACCATTTTCTTGCAATATGTAATTGTAGGTTTGTTGCATTTGCAATTGTTCTCGCCAGTAGAGTTAAACTGTCAGATAGTAACATTTTCTTACTCTGTAAAATGTAGGCTACACGTATAGCATATGGTGGAAATAATGAGTTTCGTCGAGTTGTCACCCTTGATGGTGCGCTCTTTGAAAAATCTGGAACAATGAGTGGTGGGGGTGGTAAGCCCCGTGGTGGGAAGATGGGGACATCTATTCGAGCTACAACCGTTTCTGTAGAAATTGTAGCCAATTCTGAGAAGGAATTGTTGGATTTGACTACTAAATTGAATGACATTCGCCAAAGAATTGTCGCTGCTGTGCAACGTTACCAGGCCTCAGAAAAAGCTGTTTCTGCTTTTGAAATGGAGTTAGCTAAAAGTCAGAAGGAGGTAATGCACTATTTCTGAGTCTGAGAGAAGTAAATTATAATTTTCTTGGAGTTGTTGATGCAGTCATTGAGATTTTTTCCCCTTCCACTACAGGTTGACAGTTTAAGTTCACAATTTAATTATATTGAGAAACAACTTGATTCCCTTGAGGCAGCATCAACACCACAGGAGGATGAGCTTGAAAGATTGAATGAGCTGAAGAAAATTGTTTCTTCCGAAGAAAAGGAGATTAAAAGACTAACTAATGGATCTAAACAATTGAAGGAAAAGGTTTGCTCGAAATTCATTTTCTTTTAATTCCTTTACAAATTGAGGGTTGCCTGCATGTCTTGCATTTATTTTTATTTCTATGACTGTTGAAAATAAAGGTTATATTTGTATTTAAGTTTGATAGTTTAATTAATGTTGGTCAATCCCAGGCTTTGGAGCTCCAGAGAAATTTAGAAAATGTTGGGGGTGAAAAATTAAAATCTCAGAAGTCAAAGGTCCAGAAAATTCAGTCAGTAAGCATCTCTTATATCATGAACCTTCAATTATATTTGATATTGGGGATTGTTTATTACTAATGATTCCCCTTTTACTAGGATATTGATAAGAATAGCTCAGAAATAAACCGCCACAAGGTGCTAATAGAGACGGGACAAAAGATGGTCAAAAAGTTGACTAAAGGAATTGAAGATTCAAAGAAGGAGAAAGATAGGCTTACTGAGCAAAAGGCGAAGTTAACTGGAGCCTTTGCAGAAATAGAGCAGAAAGCATTTGCAGTTCAAGAGAATTATAAAAAAACTCAAGAGGTTATTAATAGCCTTGTTTTGGATTGTGTAAAATTTGTGCCTTAGTAAATGAAATACATTAAAAATGTACAGTGCAATGCACCTTTTGAAAGTTATGCATATAAATATTGGTTGGGTAGGGTCACAATTTATTTTTACCGTGCAGATAATTGACAAACATATGATTGTCTTGGAGGAAGCAAAATCTCAGTACAATAAGATGAAAAAAATGATGGATGAATTACGTGCATCTGAGGTACTGGTTTGTTCATTTTCACATCGCAACCAACTTGGAGCTTTCTCATTACAGTCATTATTTTTCAGGTTGATGCTGACTTTAAATTAAAAGACATGAAGAAAGCATACAAAGAATTAGAAATGAAGGGGAAAGGGTACAAGAAAAGACTAGATGAGTTGCAAACTGCTATTCACAAACATCTCGAACAGTATGTAATCAGATTTCTGTTTTGGAATACAGGGTTTATTATTCTGAAGTTCTTATAGATTGTAAATGGTATGCAGAATACAGGCTGATTTAGTGGATCAAGAAAAGCTGCAAGCTACATTGGCCGATGAACATCTTAATGCTGATTGTGACCTAAAAAAAGCCTGTGAAATGGTGGCTCTTCTTGAAGCACAACTGAAGGAGATGAATCCTAATCTTGATTCAATTTCAGAGTATGAGTTTTTCCAATTTGTTGCCCTGTTGTTTATCTTTACTTTTTCTGATGCTGTACTAATAAAGATTCACAATTTCTTATGATTATCAGATATCGAAAGAAGGTATCTTTATACAATGAGCGAGTTGAAGAACTTAATTCAGTTACTCAGGAGCGGGATGAAATAAAGAAGCAGTATGATGAATGGAGAAAGAAGAGGTGTGCATGATATATTTTCTTTTTTATAGGTTGAATTTATTTTATGCCTTGCATTTTGGCAACAATGTTATCTGACTGTGTTATGGCAGATTGGACGAGTTTATGGAAGGATTTAATGCCATATCTTTAAAGTTAAAGGAAATGTATCAGGTTTGGAATCTCACCTCTCTTAGAATTCTCCCTTTCGTTGCCACAAACACATGGAATTGTGCTTCTCCAGTTTTATTTATGGATATTTTAACTCCTTATGGGTTCTGTCACCTTTCTTAAGACCTTCAGACCAGCATGTTGGCAACTTGGTGTGACTATGATGCCAAGTTAAATTTGCATTACTTCTTGTAAAATGATGTTGAATTGAACCGACGATTTATTTTTTATAATTTTAAGGGGGTTAATCTTGTGTAGAGTCTAATTTTAGGAGCATAAATTACTATAATCCTCTAAGTTATTTGCTTAAAGAGTGCGAGTTTCAATAATAATCATGAAATTGGTAGTTTGTGGCAGCAATAAACATTTGCTCGAATCTAGTGGTAATGAAATGGATTCACCATATAATTAGTAAAAATAATTGAAGAAGGATCGCTATTCTTAAAAGTGGATTCAACTTTCCCATGTGAACCATCTATTTTTTATGTTGCCTTCTGAAGATATGCCACTTCTAAAGTATGCCGTCTTTTACAGTCTCCATTTCCTAAAACCATTGTTAAGAATGAAAACTAAAAAATTGTGTCTCAGTCCTGGTGGCACCAAATTTGAGCTGTTGTTTTTCCTAGACTTGTGGCATGTATAACCACTTTTATCATTTGCAGATGATTACTCTTGGAGGTGATGCGGAACTCGAGCTTGTGGATTCTTTGGATCCTTTCTCTGAAGGTGTTGTTTTCAGTGTCAGACCACCAAAGAAAAGCTGGAAAAATATTGCAAATTTATCGGGTGGTGAAAAGGTTATCTCCTCTTCTTGTCAGCATTTGCCTTTGGTTTGGTCTCAATTCTTGGATTGCAAAGCATTATATTATATTATATACAAACAAGAATTGTATTTTCTGGGTTGAACCTGCATATGAGCAATTAGGCATTATGCTGCCTGTGCTTAATCATTTTCTTAGACATGCAGAAAATGTTAAAATGCGTTCATGGACACCATGATCTTTTTCCTTTTTTTATATACTTTTTCTATTTCTTTTGCAGACTCTTAGCTCGTTGGCCCTTGTATTCGCTCTTCATCATTACAAGCCTACCCCGCTTTACGTAATGGATGAGATCGATGCTGCCTTGGGTACTTCCCATTAACTTCGAACCTAAATTCTGTTATTGTAAATGCTATTTAGGTATACGCAATGCATTAAACTCCTTTGCTATATGGTTTTACAGACTTCAAGAATGTTTCTATCGTCGGGCATTATGTGAAAGACAGAACCAAAGATGCTCAATTCATAATCATCAGGTGGGTCTTTTTACCCGGATTATCACTAGTAAATTGTATAAGAGAAATAATAGTATTGAACTCATTTGAACATACTTATTATGACCTAATTGCATTTTTTTTTGTCATAAATTTTGTAATTTAGTTTTTGAAATGTTAGTGGTAGCAATTATGCCTTCTAGATAATGTAATTGTGATTTTTTAATCTTCTAGACACATCTCTCAACTCAAGAAAGAACTCAAATCGTAGAACTATGATGCCAAGAAACTTTGATGTAATTGAAACTTGAGAACTAAAATTACACATATGCTTGACATATATGGAACTGAGGGATTAGGATTAGACCATTATTACATTTGAGGGATTAAAAGTGCAATTAAGTCATTTATTATTTATTGAAGATTTTAAAACTAATTTCGTAAGTTTCATTTGTGATTTTATAACTTTGAATAAATTTTTAACTAGTAATAATGTGTTAGAGTGTGTTTGTATTACTCATACTGTGTAATTTTTGTAATACTTGCAATGGTATATGATTATTCCTCCTGCAGTCTTAGGAACAACATGTTTGAATTGGCTGATCGACTTGTTGGGATATACAAAACTGATAATTGCACAAAGAGCATTACTATCAATCCGGGAAGTTTTGTGGTATGTGAAAAGGCTGCTTGATGGAATTTTCAACGTTTTGTTGATGCTAATTTGAACAATGCTTCCATAATTATTACTCTCTTGTCCCATCTGGATTGTCACTAATTTATTTGTCTTTTATGTTGTATATAAAATTATGGTGTTTTTGACTTTTTATTCTAGTATAGATACATAGGGGGGGAATGAGATATATGTAATTAGGTTTCTCTTCTATGTACTTATTTCTTTCTGTCACAGGAATACTTTAAAAAGTTTTTAATTTAGATTAATTTGTTTCAGTAAATGATTTTATATTTTAAACTAATTGTAAAAAAAATAGTATTGGTTCCAAATTTGTTTGAAATTCTTCAAAACTTTGATTTGGTTTAATTATATTATATTTAGTAGAATATTTAGGCCACAATGGTCAATGTATATAATTAAAGTTTAATATCAACAACTCATTTGTTACTACTTGTTTCAGAATTGTATATTTAAAGTGATGAAATTCATCAGATTTGTAATTCCAAGTCAATTTCTATTCATAACATTCTTTTTGCCTATAATCAACTCTAACATGATTGTTTCTCCTTAAATATTAGCAGTCAATTTAAAATAGATTATGTTTAGGACATGACTTAATCTAAATTATTCTTTATTTTTTTAATTCTTTTTTATTGAGTAGCTAAATCCTTAGCTTTTAAGTTGTATGGTAGGATATAACTGAACTCAATTTTCTGGTTCACCTGAACAAAGAGAGAAATTTGATTCATATGATTGATTTTTCATCTTCGATTGGAGTTAATCTTCATCCAATTTAAAACCTTAACAATTTTGGATTAATTATATTTGTTTTTTCTTAGAATATGTCAAATTTTATTTCTATGTTTTTATTCTAAAAAAACATGTATAATTTGTTTATAATTTTAACAAAAATAGTTACATAAAGGAATTATAT
>Ga0123341_1002395_pt1 | contig 15392 bp, 8 predicted proteins | sample Turbeapinknodule_FD_89959 | JGI IMG/M metagenome (GOLD analysis project Ga0123341, IMG submission 89959) | Root nodule microbial communities of legume samples collected from Mexico - Turtle bean Mexico pink nodule | ecosystem: Host-associated > Plants > Roots > Nodule | place: Mexico: Nepantla... | reverse complement strand
TTTCTACATTGTTTACTCTATTTATCTTAATTAAAAAAAATCACTTTTTCACAATTTTTTCATCAAATCATCAAAAATTTAATTTACTTTCTCAAGTTCACTCCCTAATTTTAAAAAAAAAAAAACATTGCATTAATCTGAATCCAAATAATGTGACCTCTCCATTCTCTTTCTGCACTTTGAGTCAATGCAAAGAAGGCATATAAGGAGCATTGAGCTACATAATTCATTTATTATTTTTAAAGTCATGAATGATAATCCAAAAATATAGACAGGGTGTTATGACCTACTACACTACTACAAATACTCACGGACATAACACGGAGATACGTATAATTTTTAAAATGTAGAACATAAAGATACGAATCTATATATTAGATAATTTTGAATTATGTAAATTGACAATAAAGATTGATATGTAAAAGTATGTTTCAAATTTTTTTTGAAGTAGAAAAATGTTTTTCATGATTGATTAAAAAAATTTGTTTCTTAATTTTATAATCATAATAAAAATTTATATAATAAATTTAAATTTTTAAAAAAATAATGCATTTATTTTTTTTTTAAATTGTGTGACTGTATTAAAATTATCAAAAATATATTTTAAAATTGAACATTTTATTTTTGCCCATACATGTGTGATGGATATACAAGAAGTGAATAAGTCTCATAGTAATCAAGCACTATTATAACCACCAACCAAGTAAAGTTCCTTGTGGTGGAGGGGTTGGTTGGTTCACCCACTCCCTGGGTCCCACTCACCAACCCAACTAACCTAACACTCTTTTCTCCCTTCCTATTTCTTTCAACTCACCTTTCCAACACCTTCTCCACTTCATACACAAAAATGGCACCGGAACCATCATCGGAGGTTACCCCAAACTTCTGGGGCAACAAGCCCGAAGAGGAGTACTACACCTCCCAAGGCGTCAGCAACACCAAGTCTTATTTCCAAACCCCCAATGGAAAAATCTTTACGCAATCCTTCCTCCCTCTCCACCAACCCATCAAAGCCACCGTCTTTATGACACACGGCTACGGCTCCGACACCGGCTGGCTCTTTCAGAAAATCTGCATCAGCTTCGCCACCTGGGGCTACGCTGTCTTCGCCGCCGACCTCCTCGGGCACGGCCGCTCCGAAGGCCTCCGCTGCTACCTCGGTGACATGGAGACCGTCGCCGCCACCTCCCTCTCCTTCTTCCTCGACGTCCGCCATAGCGAGCCTTACAAAAGCCTCCCCGCATTCCTCTTCGGCGAGTCTATGGGAGGTTTAGCGACGCTCCTAATGTACTTCAAATCAGATCCGGAGACGTGGACGGGCCTGATTTTCTCGGCGCCGCTTTTCGTTATACCCGAGGATATGAAACCTAGCAAGGTGCATTTGTTCATGTACGGTCTGTTGTTCGGTCTGGCTGACACGTGGGCGGCCATGCCCGATAACAAGATGGTGGGAAAGGCGATTAGGGATCCTGAGAAGTTGAAGATTATAGCGTCGAACCCGAGGAGGTACACGGGCCCACCTAGGGTGGGCACCATGCGGGAGCTTCTCAGGGTGACGCAGTATGTGCAGGATAATTTCTCCAGAGTCACGGCACCGTTTTTCACTGCTCACGGAACTGCTGACGGCGTTACGTGCCCTTCTTCGTCCAAGCTGCTTTACGAGAAGGCTTCAAGTGAGGATAAGACGTTGAAGCTTTATGATGGGATGTATCATTCCTTGATTCAGGGGGAGCCTGATGACTCTGCCAACCTTGTGTTGGGAGACATGAGGGAGTGGATTGATGAGAGGGTTCGAAGGTATGCCTCTTAGTGATAATTAATGTGATTAATGGATTGTTGTTATGGACTCTGATAAGGAGGAAATTGAAATTGTTCACAACTACTATAATTTTACTGTAATTATTGCAATTTTAAAAATAATATCAACTTAATACAACACTAACTAAAAACCTTCTTCCAATATTTTCTATACTGTCACTCGTCATAATTCATAAAAAATATTTCTTTTTAAACCGAGCGATAAATATAATATTTTTTATGAATTAATAGTATATATAAGATGGATTAAACCGAGCGATATGGAACATAAAACTTTTTAAAAAAACTTCAAAATAACAAGGTTATCCAATAAAGCCGAAAACAAACACGGCCAAAAGAAAGAATATCTGCAATAAAATAATCCAATAATCGGTTTTAACACTGCGCAACCCAAGACGGAATAATTGGCGAAGAAAAAAAAAAGCTTTCATCACTCCAAATAGTGGCAATTGTTTCCTGCACTGCACCCGATCTCAGCGGAAAAAACGAAACTATCCTTAAAAAAAATTTAAAAAAAATTTCCGAAATATGTGTTCCAGATTTAACGAAATTTTATATTATGGATTCTTTTATCTGGAATGAGTTTTTCATTTTTGTTTCTGGATTTTCATTTCCGAAACACAATAATTATTTTTCTGGATTTTTTTTTCCAGAATGTATTATTTTCAATTCCGTATTTTTTTATCCGAAATAGAATTTTAATTTTTGTTTTCGGATTTTTATTTTCAGAACTCAATAATCACTTCCGAATTTATTTTTCCGGAATATATTATTTTTAATTCCAGATTTTTATTTCTGGAATTAAGGGCATTTTTGGAAATTAAAAAAATATGTTGGGTGCAGGTTAAAATGATTGGGTCTAGGAAGCATTTGTCCCATATAGTTAGCGGTAACATATCTATACAAAAAGACCCTCCAAACAATAAATTACTGAGCAGGAAAAGCTTTCTATACGAGGTTCTCTTGCATTTACATTTGTTACAAAACTTGATAAGCTACTATACAAAAGAATGACACTAAAGTAATTACTAATCTAATTTTTTTTTGAGACATACACAAAAAGGGCGTCGAAATTAATTGGGATGTGTTCTATACGACGAGGAATCCTCTGGAAAACATAAAGACGAACCTGATAAATCTATTGCAGTTTCAAGGTTGAACAAAGGTTTTAGTCTTCTATGAACCTCATTACTCAGAAAATTGTTTTCCTCAACAATCATGAGAAAAGCAGACTTGCAAGTCTCCTCATCTCTGAACGCCAATGTCCATCTGCCATCTACCGAAGCTTTTGTTTTCTTTTTCCCGTAATCTTTGATTTGGGCAGGATCTACAAAGGGTAAAGAGGAAGCCCGAATCCTCAAGTGTAACCACGTTGCATGATTATCATCAATCCTAGGCTATACAATGAGGACAACTTTGATAGTAAGGTTATTACATAATTAGGGTAAAAATAATCATAACAAATTTTCAAAATACATCAACTGTTTGGCTTTGTATCATTGCCACCAGAATAAATTGAGAAAATTAAGATTAATAAATAACTTTTTGGCACAATATTTCAAGTTTAAAACACCAGCCAGTAATGTAGGTAATTAAGTTCATAAACAGTAATTCATCAACCAATTGAGAATCATTTATCCCAAGCTGAAAATAATTTTCCAAGAAATGTTTTCTTCTATTTTTTTCTAAATGACTTTGCATCATAATTGTCAGACTTAAAAGAAATGTTTTATAACCAAATGAAATTAACTCATGACTAAGATTCAAAGGAAGAGAAGTATACATACATTGCATCCAGCCAAAGGGGCAACAGACCGAACCACTCCTTGAGACTTCTTCAATGGCAATTCTTCTGCAAGAGCAAGCCACCCAGAAATTCCTAAAGAGATTGCTAGAAAGTAAACATGGAGCTCTTTCCCCCTCTCGAAAGCTATCCTACAAGGCAGGGCATTGCCTGCAAATGGCAAATGAATCAGAGAATTTTAACAAATTAGTTTATTTGTTAAATGGCAAATATGCACGGAACCACTACAGCCTACACATATGCCCATGTTCACAAGTACAGAAGGGAGAAAATCCTTTCACACATGGCCAATGTCAATTATAGACACTTCAAAACAAGCCAGTAATGACAATGTTACTTTAATTTGATACAATAGAATTTATTAAGAAAGAAATGGAGATATAAAACAACAGGATAAGGTATCCTCAAAAACTAAACAAAGAAAAGAAAAGGAGAAAATCAGAGACTAAAAGCATGAAACGTGAAACACTGCACACCAGTCTCTCCAAGTCACTCATGACTATCTACACGAGCTTTTTTTCTTTGTTGTCACTTGTCTTTCATTAATTGGTATAAAGTTGGTACTTGCTACTATTTGATTGGTTAGACTATTAAGTTTGGCTATGTACTTGGATTGGGTTCTCAGAAAATGTTTTGCTGTTGAGATTACAATTGAGATGGTTTTCTCCTCACTCTTTTTCTTTCTACCCTCCCCCTTTTCCCTCCTTATTCTCTTCTTCCTTCTTTTTACTCTTCTGTTCAACCTAAAGCAAAGAATAAACCTCAACTTAAGTAAAACCACTGTAGAAAATAGAAGAAACTACAGTTCAGACAACTGACCAAGGCTGACTTCAGTTCCTGCCTTTGGGCCCGAGACATCAAGCCCAGAACCTCGGGCACGGAAATTTGCATGGAGATCACCAGGAGGGTAAATTAGTGGTTGCTCTGATAAAGCTCTGCCAAGAGTGAATATTTGAAGCTGGTGCAGTAGTACAAATACCTAAATGGGAAAATGACAACAAAATGCTCTTCATCATATAAAGGTACACGTTAACACATAATCCAGGAAGATACAGAATTGAGAATTCCAATTCACATTGTTATGCCACACTTCACTTTTAAAAAAAAAAGTCTGTTGGGGGAGGGAGCATAGAAAAAAAGCTGCAGACCTTCACCAACTCATGCATTCTTTTTCCAGCGGCAAAGGACGACTCCTCTGGAACATGACCTGCAGAGACAAGAATCAGAAGGATCACTTAAAGGGCCTCTAACTCTTCCCTCCGTAGCAAAATGAATTGAAACAGGTACAAGCTTACCTCCTGAAGAAATCTTCCATGGTAGCAAAAGTATGCAATTTGGTTCTTTCCTAGGAGATGATGACTCCATTGCTACAGGTAGAGAAAAAATTTGTTCAAGAACATAAGTACAATTATTACACAAACAAACAAGCAGAACAATGTGATAAAAATTCACCTCTTTTGCACTTTCTCCATTCATCACAGAGAACAGAAATAAGTAAATCGGACCAACTACCTCTAGCCTCCTCTACAAGAGCAGAAGCATAATTCTTGTATGAAACCTGTATTATAAAAGAATATTGATATAATTGCATTAGGAGATGAAATAGTGCAGATGATACTAGTAGGACAGATAGACATTTTCATTTTCCATTACGATTGTTTCTATTAGATCACCTCTTTTGCCTTCTCGGTACATGTTCTAGTCATTAATTTCTACAATCATAGCTACTAATGAGACTATTCATGAACAAGGCATGATTTATCAAAAAGTACAGTCTTTCAAACAACGCATTTATTATTTCTACAAAGACAGATAAGCAAAGGAATTAAGGAATTTTCAAATATTATCTTATTTTGTGTTTCAATCTTGTATTCTCTTCAGCATCAACTTTCCTATCCTTAGCTTTGATCAAAATATATCTTTTCTTTAAACTTGGATATTGTTCAGGCACTTTCAATTGGAGTCACTCAATTGGGAATGGCAAATTCATATCTATACAATTATACCCATATATTATTTGCATTAACTGACTGTTTAACATTTAATTTATTAATATATCAGTATTTAGTTAAGAAATTTTTGATTCCATGACCAAACTTGCAAAATATGTTAGATTTTTATGTAATTTTGTACTAATATCCTATCTCAAATTACTCAGCTCCCTTAAAATATCTACTAAATTGATACTGATAAAAACCATTGATTGAATGATGTTGAGATATTTTAGGAAGTTTCAGACTTTATTCATATTAGTTTTAGTTCTGTATTTACTGGTCTTAATTCTGTATATTTTGCTATATCTTGTTTTTATTTCTATCATAACAGTTCCACAATCTAAGGGATTCTGTTTATTAGAGTAGGTGCTGTTTATTTCTGAAAATACCCAATAAGAAAGAATTTATTCTCTTTCAAACTTGAGAGATGTAAACGGTTCAGATGAGGAATGACTATTGCACCTGGATTGTACTGAGGCATTTACATGAAAAATATACTCTATAGAAGAAGGAGGTGAGAACAGTGATGAAATTTTCTGTAACTGGAATTTGGCGATATGCCATAGTTATAGATAGCATAATGAGAGAAGGGTACAAGAAGGGGAGGTGTTTGGGGGAGGGGTTAAGCACTAATTTTGAGGACCGAGAATAGTATCTTAGAGAAGAATTGCCTTCTCTGGTTGCCATTAATAAATAATTTTAAACATGTGCACTTCGATATTTTTGTAAATACTACATGATCACAAGAGAATGTATTAAGTTCTCAAGGGTGTTGCTAGAAAAGCCTCATCTGTTCTTACTTTCAGTAATTCAAGGTGATGACTGTTGAATTCTGACACACTGTAAGGAAGCAACTGGCGCAAAAGCCAACCACCATCCCATAGTATCTCTGCAGATATATTAGAGCGACAACTGAGGCTCACTAATGCATCAATCACCTGAAAAACAAAGCATTCATAAGTAATAAACCCAAGCATAACAAACTACATGCTGACTTCCAATTTCTTTCAGAAGAGGGAAAAACTATCCATCAGAAAACAGGCAGTTGCAAACAAGCATTTAGTGAATAGTAGTCTTGAACAATGGATGCAGCATCAAAACATGGATTTTTAAGTATTACGAAGAAGAAAATGGAAGTGATGCCAATAAAATTTCATCCTTTAATCCCAAACAAGAAATAGTGTGAACTGCAAACGCATTACATTTTGTATGAAGTCTTCTGAAATTTACACTAATAAAAGGGCAATCCAGTCCATGAGGCTACCACCTAGTGTGGTGGTGTGGGAAGATTAGATCCTTAGACACCCAGCCTTACTCCACCAAGGAGAGACTATTTCCAGGATTTGAATTCAGGACCTTGAAATCATAAGACAATATTTCCATTGTGCCAAGACTCGACCTCTGATAATTATTAATACATGGTAGATTAAGTTCAATGAAAATTATCAAACTAATTTATTTCACAAAAAACAGAGATGTATTCACGTGTTTGCACACTAACAAATATACAGTAACCATTATCCTGAGTAAACAGTAAAAAGTCTGGTAACTCCAGTTTTACATGGATAGTCTAAAAAGTTTTTCACATTAAACTTTTAGAGAACAATTTTGAAAAAGGATAAAAATGTTTCATAAACTGCTTTGGTTTTGATATATTGAACACATATTCATAACACAATTATATGTTTAATCTAAAAAGCTAATGGGAAAATGTATTGTTAACTAAATTTAGAATAACAAACTCAATACACTTTCCTCTACTTGTCTAAATTTAAGGAATACATTCTGGAGAAGGTATATCTATGCTCCTGTGGGATAGGGAGGAAACTGTGGGAGGCAAGTACCCCACGAACGTCGACCTCCTTATAGCACACACAAGGAGGGGAATCGACAGGAGTTCGAGCTGAGATGTGCCTATCTCATGCCTCAACTTCTTGTGCACAAGTCCTCCAACACTTGCTACCCACTCCCCCCCACCCCACTCTCCCCATTGAGTCTAACAGTTCCATTATTTTAAATGAAAAGACAAACCTACTAATTGCAATCAAGGACTTTCACGAGGTATAGAGAATCTGTAACAAAAAAATAGCATATCAACAAGACTCCACTGTATACAAACATTTACTTGAAATCTATGTATATGAGGACTTATTCCCGCATCCAAAGGCAGAAAAGATACACCATACTGCTCCTGTAAAACATGGTAAACATAAGAAAGTCAACCTTCAAGCAACAGAGATTCCAAAATCTAAATAAATAATGGTTGTTGAATATTAAATAAATCAACAATTGCTGTTGAAGAGATAGAAAACCTTTATCTTTTTATGATAGACATTGATATCATTACCAATGCCATCCCTACTGCTTTTGGATGAAAAAAGTTCTTCTTCGCCTGAACCCTCACCAACTAAAGCTTGCTGCACAAAATATGCAAAGCAAATCAAATAGCGTGCCACTAGACCAATTCACCAGAACTGAATTGATGTATTTCACGGTTTTCTCCTCTGATAAGTTATCTTTATAACAAGCCTAGCACATGTGACTTGTATGTGACCCAACTTGAAGGAAAGCGCTAGAAATGTATATTGTTTTGTGTACATTTAGTGTAAATTTCTAGGTTCAATGTATAAAGAAAATATTGTTGTAATTAGAAAATGGTTTATTTATATATTCATGTATAAATATCAAGTCAGTGTTGTAGTTGAAACAAATGGTTTCACAAAAACCCACCCCAAAACTATGTACAAAAGCCAACCATCAAATGTTCATAAAATGAAAAATATCAAAATGGAAGAATACAGCTTACCAATAATAGTTTTTTATGCTGTTTTCGTTGTGGAAGAATTCCAAGCCCATCTAGCATTGATTCATCAAGTTCTGCAGAACAATAAAAATTATGTAAACAGAAAACAATGCAACAGTAAAGCACACAAAAATTCAATGAGAAAACCTTTAGTTTGCAGCAGCGTAGCAAGCACACTCAACGAACCCAAAACAAGGATATCATTTCCTTTTGATACGTAAGCAAGCAAAACCTCCCTACATCAATCATAAAAGTCGTTAGGAAAAAAATACAAAAAGACTTCCTGTAAACAGAGTTTAACTAGAACAAACACACTATTATAAGACATCAAAAATATCAATTTAAGCCTACATAAACACCCAAGTACCTATTTGAGAATAGTTTTACTCCTATTTTAAATAGACCATTAATTTTCTATTAAGTTATTGCCAGATGTACTCTGTATCTAACTCTAGTTAGTTACAGATCTTCTTCTTAGACAGTTACATTCTGTTAGTCTCTCTAGATCAGCTAGATATAGCTGAGCTGGCTTCACTCTCTTGAACTCTGGCTTTTTTATTTTGAAAAATACAATACAGCTTCTCTTTATTCTAAAATGCTATCAGATCAACATCATAACACTCTAGTACTTTGGCTTTTGGTTTTCAATAATAAAATGATAAAATATAATTTTAATCCAATACTACCAAATATTTTATCGAAACATGATTCAATTCTTAGACAGCATCAGAAGGGTGTACACAGGAAGCCAAGGGCTGTCATTTTCTTTACGTTTTTGGATATCAAACAGTATTACATATTTCACTTGAATAACTTATAGTCAAGGTAGTTTATGCTGGCATGACATATTGATTACTGTTTCCAATTCTGGTGACATACAGAAATACAAAAAAGAAACTAGTATATCAAACTTATGACAAATAAATAGTAAGAAAAAACACAATAAATTGTGTAACAAAAATTGGGGCTTTTACCTTAAAGACAAATTTGAACTGGTACAATCATTTTGCACTAGAACACCATCTGAATGAAAACCTGAAGAACTAAAAGAATATGAAATATTAAACATTGTGTGTCTTGTATCGCACTTGGTGAGATTATCACTATCCAACCCTTGGCGTTCAGATGTGAAACCATGATCAGATATAAAGCAATTGAAATTACCCCGAGAACTCTTTGTAAAGGCCTCTGAGGGATAAAAAAGGGCAGCAGCAACGGTATTCGCCAAATCTTTGATTTTGACAATCCTCAGGATGCAACAAAGTAAGTACAGAGAAAGAGAAGCACCATCTTGCATGTCCTATAATAATGTATATCAAACAATAACAAAGATAAGTTGCATAATAAGAATCAAAATCCATCTGGAATCTTTTAAAGACCCTTGAACAAAGACAAAAGTAGATTAAAAAAGAACTGACAAGGCCATAAAGTGAAGTTTCATACATTATTAGGCATGACCCTTAGGGAAGGAAGAAGTAATGGGAATATCAAAATCATCATAATGCCATCAGTAATCAGTCTCCCAACATCAGGAATTCCAGCAGAGACAACATCACTGAAGTAGTACAGATTATCCTCAATTTCATCTACAGCAGCGATAATTGCAGACATTGAATCTGGGCCCGGATTTCTGTCTCAGATTCAGGAACCACAATTTCTTTTTCAGGTGCAAGGGAATCTTAGTGTACAGTTCAAACACAAGAGAAAAGAAATTGCTTACAGCTGTGTATCAGAAAGCAGTTTATTTAAATCCATGCTCTGCTTCCTAAAAAATGAAACCAGGTTTGAGAAGTAATCTTTGTGAGGAGTACTGGCTATATATCTATTGACAGAGTCATCTCCAACTGAAAATTGTACAACAAATGTATTAGAAAATTATAATTTTTGTTAGCATAAAAATTGAGTTCATGTTTTCGTGGAGGAAATGGGAGAGAGGAAAAAATTTACAGAAGAGGGCTTATGTAAAATAATAAAATCTCACCATGGTAGACATTAAGAGTTACAGCTCGTACCGCAGTGCGAATCATGCTCTCCTCGTGAAAAGCATAGCGTATGGCCTCTACATACAGTGGAAATGAAACTACTTCATCCTAAAGACATAGAAGATACAGTGAACACATTTGGATAGCCCAATATTAAAAGCAGAATAACATCCTCCACAGCCAAAAGAACAACAAAATTATACTTAAAATAGACACAAATGATCAAACTATGAATATGTGAAAAACATTAATGATCTGACAAGATTTGATCAATAAAGATGAACAAGTCTCCGACAGGCTTCCCTGTCCAAGTCATCCTCTTGGAATATACAACAGGTTTTTATTGTATTTATGCTTCTCTTCCTTCCTTTCTTATCTTTCTCCTAATCAAGAAATTTTAGTGAATTTTTGTTGGAAGTACAAAAACCAGTACTATTTATCCACCTTATAAAATCACCATTTGAGAGCAAACACCTAGGAAACCCCACTACTATATGGTCTCCTTTACAATTCCAATGTCAAGAACATCAGGCCCACTAACCAATTGTTTGAAGACAACCTTTTAAAACTAACTTAAGAGCTATAATTCAAAAACATTAGAATAAGAAAGAGAACATCAAACTTACACCATGAGTCTTCACAAGCAGTGAAACTGTATTCTTGTTCAATTTTCCACTTATTGCTCTTCAATAACCAAAAGACATGTAACAGAAAACTAATCAGAAATATTACAGAAAGGAGATGGGAAGTGAACAAAAACAAATGTATACTGCCACCAGAAAACAGATTCTATGAGTGCTATCATCAACCACCAATCACCAGTTCAATAGATAAAATAACTTAAAGGTCAAAACGAACCTTAAAAAGGATATGTAGTACGACAGCAGCTCTTCATTTCGAAAGTCAAACGGATAAGTTATCAGGTAATTTATATATTCATTACTGAACATATAGTCTGCCCCAAAAAAAAAACAAAGAAGATAGTTAACCCGCAACATTTGTACACCTCACTGAGAAACTGACGAAAGTCAAAACTCAATTTGGTTTTCAACTAACATATAGCATGTTCACTTTTTAGGTTCTGGACCATAATGCTCACTGTTTGCAGCAACTGAAGTGGAACGCTCACAGTCCTGGTAAGTTTCAGAACACGTAAAAATTCACCCATGACTTGCTTTTCCATGAAGAATCTGTCACAAGCTAGGACACAATGAACTTCCAAAAAACCAAAAAGTATACCAATAAAAAGCATGAGCACCGAGGAACCTCACTCAAAAAAACTCGGGTCATGTTGGTCACCATATGTTATCAACTCCGCAATTGATCTCAGTGCCTCAATTACAAAACCCTTCCACACATAACACAATTAAGAAAATTGGGAAAACCGTGAAGAACATACCAAGGAAAGTTGACAGCAAAGACGATTTAATCACATTCTTACCTTATTAACCTCATTAATAATTTGTACCTTCGTCAATTGTTCGGTTAAGTACCTTAACAGTGAAAACCATAACGCAGTAAGACAATAATCAATGGTTCATTATAAAATTTCTTTGAAATAGAAGTGACCAAAGACTTCAGAAGATATCCACAGCACACAGCTGATTAACATGTTAGCCAGGATTCTTCAAGAATCAGAATGAGCAATTGGTAATAACTTGAGCGAATTTGAACGAAATGAAGTGAGTGAAGATAGAGTAGTGACCTGAGTTGGTCCAAGGAGAAACGATCTCTGGATCTCCAGAAGGAATTCCACATGATTGAAGAATCAGACCTCGAAATAAAGTTTAATTGAATTTGAAATTGAATTCATTCATCGAAACTGAAAGTGAAACTGCTCCGAGCATCTTCAGAGGAAGAGAGTGAATAAGGTTTGTGTGTAGACTAGGGTTCTTCAAAGATCGTGAGGTACCAAACACTTGTTTTGGGTTTTGGGAGTACTTTCAGTAGAAAAAACACTAACAGTACTGATCAAGAAAATGAGGAGGAGGAAGAGGACTATACCTTACCAAAGTTAAGGTAATTACTGTTTTTTTTTTCTTCATTTTATTAAATACTACATTGCAGTAAAACTCCAAATATGATTAAAGAATAATACCTACAAATATGATGTGTAGGTAAGTTTTCCCCAAATTTGAAGCAAACATTCAAATACATATTAATTAATAGTAGTAATATAAGAGCTCCTTTAGATAACTTTCATAATGAATATTTATAAAAGAATCTCAAACTAAAATTAGATTATGCACACATTAAAATAACTTTTAAAAAAAAATAATAAAGATATACATTTTTTTTCTTTTTATCCTCTTAACAATATTTACAGAAAATTCTGTCTCTAGCTTATTCATTTGCTTCTATTTTTGTTTAATTTTTTTATTTATAAAAATAAGGGTTGTTGGGAATATAAATTCAGACATTGTGAATTTTAAAAATAGTTAGGAATATAAGTATAAGTTAAAAACATAATATTAAGGAGAAATAATAAAATTAAGTAACATGTAAAGAAAAAAATTCACAATCTAAAAATGGTAGGTCTGGATGGACAAACTGATTTTTGTGGTAGAGGAAATGATTCATTTTGCTTAGTTTGCATATTGTGATCCTGTGATTTTTTTATACTACAATAAAAAAATAGAAATGGAGAAAAGAAATAGATGATGAAATCAATCCCATTGAAAATAATAAAACTTGTGAGTTATGTGATCTACCTAAAGGTAAAAAAACCATCAGTGTAAAATGGATTTTCAAAACAGAGTTAAACAAAATAGTGGTATGGATAACTCCAAAGCATGTTTGGTAGAAAATTGTATAATCAGCATTACAAGGTTGGTTGTACACAAGTATTTTCTCTAATTGCATGACATGGATTAATTCATTTATTAATTGTATTAGCAACACAACATTCTTGATCAATCTTTTAATTAAATGTTAAATCATCATTTCTACATTGATATTTAGAAGAACAAGTATTTATTGAATAACTCCTAGATATATTAAGGTTGGACATAAAAATAAGGCTTATAGATTAAAGAAAGTAAGTTCTTTATGGGGAAAGGAATTCTTGAGGGCTTGGTATAACCGCAAAGACTTCTTTTCTAAATATTGAATTTTTGAAATGTTTTTACTAGCATGTATTGTTTATTAAAGTGTGTAATAAAGGAAAAAAAATGCTTATAGTATGTTTATATGTTGATGATCTTATATTTAATGGAAATTGTGTATATTTAACTAATATAACTTGTAACAGCGTAAGAAAATAAAAGCAGAGTCACGATCTCCCATAGTGCCTTTCATTTTATTTTTCTCTCTCTTCATTTTCTCTCCCAATCTTCATCTATTTTAGAATCTGATCGGACCACGTTGTAGCTGGCGAGTTAAGAAACATTTTTACCCGATCATATTTTTAAACAGAGTAAGTTCATTTTTGCTCTAAAGATCCTTTGTTCTTTGTTTTTCCTTAGGATTTAGTCATCAATCTTGGTAGGGTCAGGTGTTAGTCTCTGGTAGGACTTACTTAATACGGGTCTTCCGGATGACGTTTTTTGTTGAATATTCTGGATGTGTAGATCCATCTGAGATATATGTGATTGTGTTTATGTTGGAATTTGAAGAAGATTGAATAATTGAGAAATTGACCATGTAATTTGATTTTTTCTTTTAATTTAATTGCGTATATTATAAAATTTTATTTTCACTAGCTTACCCTTGTTTTTCATGTTGTGTTTGAACTGCGATGACTGTATTATGTACACGAACAGATGACCATACAGGTACAGGAGAGCCTTAAAGGTTTCAGAGTTTTATTTTGAGTTATGGATATGTAAATATTTGTACTTCTATAAGTCATAATCTTGTAATAGAAATATTTTGAAAAATTTTAAGTTTGTATAGAAATATGCAGAACGTGTTTAAATAGTTAGATGTAGTTTCAGGGTGTTACATAAGTTCATGATAAATGAATTTGAAATGTCTATTATGGATTTGATACATTTTTTTTTTGGCATAGAAGTGATTTAATTAGAACATGAGTTTTTTTGTCCCAAAAGAAATATGCCATAAATTTTTTCATAGGTTTCAAATAAACGATTGCAATAATGTATCTATTCTTGGTTGTCAAAAGAACTATTCTCTATTTATAAGGATCCGTATTCTAAAAAGTAATACATTGTTACTTAAATGACATCACCTATAAGCCAAAATCCTAAAACTAAGTGTTTGGGGATTTGTTTTTCTTACACATTACTCAACTTTATCATTTTTATTCAAGTAAGACTTTCAATTTATATTTATATTCCTAACTGTTTTCTCCACAAAAGTGTGAGTTGAGTTTTACCATAGATAAATTTTTATCATAATGCAATATTTTGTATCTATTAACCATCTCAACTCATTTCCTCTTATCCTAACTGCTATCAAGTTATATTATAATAAGCTGTGTTTATCTTCGTTTGAACTGGTCACAAAGAAAAATCCAATTCTGATACCACTTTTAAAAAAAATTATCTCTTTTCTATATATTATTCAGAATAATATATTATTTTAAATAAACACATTACAAAACGGTAAACATTTAAACTAAAAAATAAAATAAAATATAGAGAACACAAAAAAAACTTAAACATGAGAGAAATAACTAAAATTTGTATGTTACAATTTTATCTATGTTGGAAACACGTGTTTTAATCTTTTTGCAGCAAGTATAATATACAAGTAGTAATTATGGGGGTACTGAAAGCAAAGGCCTGTCTGATCATTCAAACATTAAACAAAATAAAAAATGAAACTAAATTAATAAATGAGAAATAGAATAAGATGCTTATGTTTGATCAAAATAAGAATTCTGTATAATCAGAGAGTGATAGTGAAATTACTAAAAAGGGTCAAATATATACTCAAGAGAAACACGTAAACTGAATGGTTATTCCGTTAAAGGTTATCTTGGGTAAATTTCCTATCTAGCACTATTTACATTTTTATTTCTCTATTTA
>Ga0123341_1002394_pt1 | contig 15392 bp, 13 predicted proteins | sample Turbeapinknodule_FD_89959 | JGI IMG/M metagenome (GOLD analysis project Ga0123341, IMG submission 89959) | Root nodule microbial communities of legume samples collected from Mexico - Turtle bean Mexico pink nodule | ecosystem: Host-associated > Plants > Roots > Nodule | place: Mexico: Nepantla... | reverse complement strand
GAATTTTAAATGGAAGAAAATTAATTTATTCTTGAAATCCACGTGAAATGAATATCCCAATCACAAATCTTGAATGTAGTCAACTCCTAGATTTTACACATCTGAATCGTAAAATATTTAATTATGATTTTATTTTATCCATAGGTAACATAATGCACTCACTCACCTACCATTTATATTTGGTAATTTTTAAATAATAAAGCAAAAAATAAAAAGCTAGTCAATTAAGTAGTCATAATAAAATTTCCATAAGCAGCAGAACGACGTCGCTCGGGAGGAGAAAACGACGTCGTGCAGTGTGTAGGCGCAGTAAGAAGATAAAAGAAGGAGACACAGCGTCGGTGGTTGTTAACCGCAGGATAAAAAGATTTGCAAGAGAGAGAAGAAGACAACACAACGAAAGAACAATCCAACTGCTTCGTATATAAGCCATTAAAGGCACAAGAGAAACCTTGTATTCTATTTCTTTCTGCAAACCTCAAACAAAAAAAAAAACATTAACATAAGCATAATCCAAAAAATATATTAAAGGAGCTAAGAGAGAGAAAACACACAAAGGGGAATTGGTGGGTGGAGGCTTTTCGTCATCAGTGAGAGGCTTCCATGTTCACCACAGCCATGCCAGAATCCATTGATTCCGTTTCATTCGACATGGAGAAGATCTACCTCGGTGGAAAGGTCCCACCCATTTCATTTCTTCTCTTTTTTTCGTTTCAAGTTTTAATCTTTTTTTCTTTCTCTTCGAGGGGTGGATCCACTTCCTGCTTTTCTCAATTGGGTGTTGTAACTTTTGTTGTCTTTTTTTGTTCTTGCTGCATTATGCAGCATTTTTGGTTCCTGGATTCTGCTGCTGCTGAATGAAGGAGATGCGGGTCCAAATTTTATGTGAATGGCAGTTTTTTTTGGGGTCTATTTTTCTTGGGCTGGTGTTTGCTCTTAGGATCTTTGTTGGGATTTTTTTTAAAAATGAACCAGAATGTTTTCTTTTCATTCATTTTTACTCTTAAAATTCTTGGGGTTGTGTGTTTCCTTAGTTTACCCTTATCTAGTTTCTTTATGTTCTTTCTTCGAGTTTTATGTTTATCATATCTTCTGAAAATTTGATGAGGGAAATAAATAGCGGATCTGCTGTGCATTCCTTAGTGTCATTTGCCACGTATTGTTTTACTCTTCCATCCTCCGTTTATTAAGCTATTGGTTTTTCTGGGTATTTGATCGTCTTGTTGTTCTCCTCGGTTTTCATCTGGGGATGAATTTTATCCTTATGGGCGTTTGATATGATTTGGGTGATGTAGAAAGTTTTATATGCTTTGAGTTTTTCTGTTTTTTAGGAATACACATGTTGGCCATTGAATGAGTTTCAGTCATTCTTTTCCTTTTAAAAGCCAAAGATGCTCTCCACTTTTTCTCTGTCTCCCTTATTATTATTATTGCTGTTATTTTCTTGAGCATAATATGATTGGAATCTGGAATTACTTATTCCACTTTTCGGTTAGATAGTGATATCAATGTGTTGTTATTGCTTGATGGTTTGGGTTGCCAAAAAAAGCAGCAAGAGCACATGGGGAACCATGTTAGGGGCCGAATAGCTTGAAAAAGTTCAACGCATGAATTTTAACATTACTCAAATGGAGTGTATACTAAATAAAGAATATCCCTTGCTCTTGAGGAAGGTTCTTTTCATTCCTAAAAGTTCCAACTTCAATTTTGGTACCCTTTTCTCATTCTACCATTCATTTTGGATGCCGTTTCAGGAACATCATATTCGAACTGGCTGTGGTTCTGTGTCTGTCATAGTCTATGGGGATCCTGACAAACCAGCTCTGATCACTTATCCAGATTTGGCCCTAAATTGTAAGCACGGCCAATTTATTTTCTTTTACATACTTCCACTTGTTTCAGGATTATCTTTTCTTTTTACCACCTGTTCCTGAATTTGTCTGAGTTCCTTTTTAGGTTACATAAATGATTGCATTGTTCATGTGTATCTGGAAATAATATTCAATATTTGACTTCTGTGTATTGGGGCAGATATGTCATGTTTCCAAGGATTATTTTTCTGTCCAGAGGCAGCTTCTTTACTGCTTCACAACTTTTGCATATATCATATCAGTCCTCCCGGACATGAGGTTTGTGAGTTGATAAATTTGAATGTGTTCTTTATTGCATTTAGAACTGAATATTATTATTCACATAGATTTTCCTCTGGAACTTCCACAAGAGTTCTTGCAGTTGGGAGCAGCTGCAATTTGTTGCGAGGATTATGTTCCTTCTGCTGAAGACCTAGCAGATCAAATAATCGAGATCCTCAACTATTTTAGGTAGCTTTCGTTTTTCAGAACTCTTTCCTTTGGAACTCTATATAAGTTGATCTCTTCCTTTGCTTCTCTTCTTTTTCTATATTTACTTATGGTATGAACTATTTTTCTCCAGGCTTGGTGCAGTGATGTGTATGGGAGTCACAGCTGGTGCTTATATACTTACTCTTTTTGCTGTATGTCCCTCCTTAACTTTCAAAGGAAAAACTGTGCTTTATCGTTAGTGCTTTGCATTCTTGCACTGATCAACTTATTAAGTCAGTTTCTTTATTGATTCACTTTTCTTTTGGTACTTACAGATAAAATATAGGGAGCGTGTTCTTGGTTTAATACTAGTGTCTCCCTTATGCAAAGCACCTTCTTGGACTGAATGGTTTTATAACAAGGTTTCTTTCAAAGTTCTTGCAGGTTTTTTCCTTTTATGAATTCTCTGATATCATAACTTACTATTTTGTTATTAAACCTAAAATTTTAGGTGATGTCAAACTTGTTATATTTCTACGGTATGTGCGGCTTGCTGAAAGAGTTTTTACTTCAGCGATACTTCAGCAAGGTATTATAATGCAACTATGCAAATCCCTTAGGTCTGCTGCATTCCCTCTTATTTCAAATGTTGAGTTTTCTTGGTCAATTTTGATAGGAAGTCCGCGGTAACGCAGCAGTTGCAGAATCAGAGATAGTTCAAGCTTGCAGAAAAGTTAGTGCTAAGTGCTATGCTAATTTTGCTAAAAATGTCATTGTTATTCCTTTTCTCATTGTTTCCTTGTTCCTTGTATTCACCTTGTTCTATACATCTGTTCTTTTCCAGCTGCTTGATGAGAGAAAGAGAACAAATGTTTTGCGGTTTCTTGAAGCAATTAATCAGTAAAATTTCCTACATATTTGCATCCTTATTTGACATATATAGTATGTAAAGTGGAAAATTTACCACTTTGTTTTTCCATATTGCAGGAGGCCTGACATTTCAGATGGATTGAAAAGACTAAAATGCCGAACACTTATTTTTGTTGGAGACAGTTCTCCTTTCCATTCAGAGGCTCTATACATGACTTCAAAACTTGATAGGAGATATAGTGCCTTGGTTGAGGTATGTGCAATGTTGTGTAAGAGTGCACTCTAAACATGATATAGCAAATGGTACATGTTGTAATATTTTAATTTTGAAAGCAACTTAGTAAAGTTTTGGATCCAACACAGAAGTTTTTTTTTATTTTTTTTAACAGTAAAGAATAAATAAAATAAAATGATACACTTTAAGGGTATTATCCTAACCCTTATACATACCCTTCAGGAATGTTACAACCCTTATACTAAGGAAAATAAGTTTTGGATCCAACACAGAAGTTATGTAAAGTTTAGTAATAGTAGTAGTACTACTACTTGTAATAGCAGTATTACCATAGTCTATGTTTCAGTGTGTGATTAATAACTAAAATTATGTTATTTGTTTGTGGTTTGAGTGATTCAACATGTGGATTGAAAAGGTTTTTGCATTTTGCAGGTGCAGGCTTGTGGATCAATGGTTACTGAAGAACAACCACATGCAATGCTGATACCAATGGAGTACTTTTTCATGGGGTATGGGCTTTATAGACCAACCAATTTCAGTGACAGCCCAAGAAGCCCACTGAGCCCATCCTGCATCTCTGCAGAGCTCCTCTCACCGGAAAGCATGGGACTGAAGCTGAAGCCCATAAAGACCCGTGTATCACTGAAGGTTTGAACATATAAAAATTAATAATATGATAATAATAATAATGATAAAAGCCTTTGACTTTTGTAATTGGAAGCAGTTTTTCTTCAAATTTTTTCATTTTTAAGAGAGGGAAGGGTTAGAGAAAGGTTGTAGATAGAAGTGAAGGGCACGGACAGAATACATGAAATACATATAAAACCTAAAAATAGGTAAGAGAAGTCGCTTTGATTCATTTGTAGGTTTGTGTTCAATAAAGGAATCGTTGAGCTGTATCTGTAAATTCCACATGGACTATTAATTTATTTATCATTTCTGAAGACACATGTTTCCCATTAATCTTCCCATTTAACATTTTTTAAACTTAGAGTGGAAAATTGCATAATACATTATCTAATAATAAAAACATTATTAGCATATGGGCCCCGCCATTACTAATATTCTATCAACTTATAATGATAAGTTTATTTGAGCGTGCGCAAGCATTGAATTTGTTGGTATTAAGGTAATGCTTTAATTATGAAAAGTGGTGACTAGTAGTGTGTGGTACGGTGCTGTTTTTTGACATTTTCTGATTAGAGAAAGGATCGGAAGACAGTGATGTTTCAACTCACTGGTCTTGTTTAGTTAGGGAAAACGATGATCTTAAGCAATTCCATAGATTTGTGTGCTTGAAGGTTTTCAAAGATATAAATGCTTTCCAAGATACGAAGGATCTTTTCCAGAATTTTGAAGATAAACACAAAGGGTTCTCCTTCAATGACATGCATCCCTATAAATCGCCTTAGTAAGATTGCTGTAAAAAAACTAGGTGATTTAAACCATCACTGTAACTAAATAAAAAATACATAACTTCAAACAGTACCCATGTTATGTTTTTGCAAGATTTGGATCGTACATACACAATTTGAGACACTAGGTGAGTTTAAGGACATTTACACTTCTGATTTGTCCAGCACTCAATAGAAGAGAGAAAAAGTTGAGCGATAAGGCGTGGAATTAATTAACTGTCCAAATAGTTTTTTCTATTTGACAAAATCATGAAAAATGATTATTGGATACTTTGGCTGTTTACACGAAAAAAAAAGAAGATAAATAATTAATATAGTTAATAATATTATGTGATAAAAAGAAAAATAGAGAGAATATCGATAACGCGTTTGAATTTAGGTGTCTAAAAATAATCGTGTACGAACATCTTTTGTAGGAATTCCTTAGAGATGCAAATTAAAAACACAAGTTACTTGATAGAGACAATGTTTTTTATTTACATTTCTATAAATAGAAGTTAATCTAAATAGGCATTGAAGAATTCTCATTGCAATAAACAACTTAGGGTGCTTCAATTCCATCTCTTTTCTTTTATATTTTCTTTACTTTGATTCATCTAATCACTAACTTTTAAATTTCTTTTAGTTAGGTTACAATCAACTTTGATTTAGTTATTGTATAATTCATTCTTGCTTGTAGTCCTAATTCAATTTTGTATAGTCTAAGCTTGGAATTCGGTATATACTGCTTGTATGGCACTTGTCTCTTTGGTTAGTTGTATGTAGGCATCATTGTTATAATTGAACTGATGTGACTGAACGTAATGTCCATGAACTGTTATGCATATGACCGTGTTTCCTTTAGGGGAATGAAGTTAGTATCAATGGATTGTGATGAAACGTGCTTGTTAATGGGGTTGACTGGAATGTTGAACTGAATACTTTATGTTTTATGTATATATACGGTGCATACATTTATATAAATGGATAGGAATGTTTTTGTTTAACTTAAAAGATTTTTTATTCTATTAAGAAATGAATTTAAATTTATAAAATGTTTAAATTTTTTATTGATATGGAATCTCTAACACCCTCCTCACGTCAAGACTACTAACTCATGCATCTAACTCATGCATGAAACTATATATTATGAGTGATCTGATAACAGTCAAATAACGGAAGTTCATCCAAAAAAACAATCATTAGGTTTGAATGAAGTGAAGAGTTGGGTAGAGATCTATCATTTTACTAAAGAGTTAATGTGATGCCTTGGTCAATATTTTTACAAGAGTTAGAGAAGAATCCACTCCAATTAGAATCTATAATTTTAGCTATATAAAGAGCTGAGTCTTAATTGTCGTGTTTAGTTGCTTCCATATTACTTAAAAAAAATTTGGCTATGAACCAAAAGATCTCAATTGTATTGTTTTATTCAATGATAGTCAAAATGATTTGGCATGCAAGCATTATACTGTTTCAGATATAAATCAACTTGAGTTTTAAGTATTTAATTTTTTAACGACTTGTTACAGTCAGTGTGAACAAGGAATGCTAGAGATTGTGGTCTTATTGATTAGGTGTGATCAATCCTTTTAGTAAAGAGTCACATGAGATACCTAACACAATATCTCTTAAAGAGTTGGAGACTAACTTACTCTAAAATCTATAATTTTAGTTGCTTTAAATAATGAACGAAGTCCTAACTTTCATGTTTATTGCGTTCATACTGGTAAAAATAAAAATTGTAATGAACCAAAAGATCTCGATTGTATTATTATAATAATTGATAAACAGTTTGGCATCCAAGCACTGTGTTGTTCCAGAATTAATTAACAGGAGTACTATAAAATTTGAATTTTTTTAACTACTTACTACAATCAGTGGGAAGAAGCAATGCTTGAGATTGTGGTTATTGGGGCATAAAGGTGCCACATATGATCCTCTACCATTGATATACTGTAGTTATAAATGGTCCGTTGATCGACTAAATTATTCTTCAAATTTAATGCAAGTAAATGTATTTTTCAATTTTTTTGGGCAATTAACAGCTTCCTTTTTATCAGCACCAACAAGTAGTCTTTTTAACACAAGAGGCAATTAGGAGAAATCTTACGATTTAAGCACTTCTAATTTGACTCTCAGAACCTGCTCCTCTATAACATCTGAACTCAACATTTGTCAAAGAAAACGTAACTACTGCCGAGTTTGATATGGAAATGTTTGTATAAAGGATCTTTTTTTATTTGGGAGGAGACGGGGATTTAGAGTGCAAAGAAGATCATTTTAGACACTAGAGAGGTAAACAGCAACTTGCATTCTAATATTCATAAAAAAAAAACTAGTGATGATGCAGACCTGTTCACATAAAGGAAGATTGAAATAAGCTTTTAGATTTCTAATCCATTTCTAGCATGAGATGTTCTTCGCTGGCCATGGTGCCCCTGCCATCACCCCCTCAATCTCGCCTATTTCCCTGGGGCACTTGGTCATATTGTAGCAACCAGCGGCAGTGACGAGCTGAGCACATCAAAAAGAAATAAACAAAGTAATTATCAAATAAGCTCATCTACCACAATGAAAATGCATTTTTATAATGAAATAACACTTGTTTGGAAGAAATTCTAAAATATATACATGATATTACCCTCTTCATAATCTAAAAATAACTTATATACAAGTTAATTTTTTTTTAAGGAAATTAAATGAGATAACTTCTACAAATTAATTTATGTATTAACTAATTTTATTTTATGATGAAACTAGTTCCAATGATCACACCAAACAATGAAGAGTTTAAAATTAATGACCCTAAATGAGAAAGTTGCTTTTATCATGAAAAGTCAATTAAAACACAAATTTCAAATCACTTTATAAGTATCTTTAGTCAAGAAAGAGTGTGCATGTCCCACTTGTTACAGAGAGAAAAAATATGACAACTCTTAGCAGTTGTGATTTATGAGAATATTTTACTACAACCATTTTCTCTTATGTCCTGTTAGGAGTATTTTAAAGTTCACTGGATCATATTTAATTACAAATATCCCGTGATCTTTTATTAAAGAATAAGAAAATCATGTGAAATTTATAATTTAGTATGCAATTTAATCTGATATTTTTAGGGTTTAGGGTTGAATATAGGATTGAATATGTATATGTTGTTACGGGGTTGAGAAATGATAAAATAAAAACTAAAATATAGTATAGAAATGATAAGCTAAAAACTAGGTTATCCTTAATAAGGTTCAGTAGTAAATGGAGGAATACCACATCACTCTCAATTCGAACTCCACCAAAATCTTTATATCTATTAATCACTTCCTGGTTCAAGAACTTGGAAGTCTTTGGACTATTCATGGCAGGAAGTAATAAGGCGTCAATAAAGTAGCATCCAGGCTCCACAGTGATAACCTACAAGTTTATAAATGATAGGTGTCAGGGGATCAGGGATAAGAAATGAGGAAAATCCGTATTGTATTAAGTGTATAAAAATAAAAGACTTGGACCATATAATAACGTTTACAAGCATTAAAATGAAAGGAAAGCAAATCTGAGCAGTTTGGGAGCGCTCAGTTCCTCCCAGAACAAGAGTCCGACCCAATTCACGCTTGCATTCCTCTGTTACACTTCCCCCCCAAACTTCCTCGTCACATGGGTCACACCACACTAGCCAAATAGGCAGTTAGTAGTAGCATATTCTCCCTTCTCCTATACACACGCTTAATCTCAACTTTCTATTTTGGGTCCTCAAATTCATAAGTATACTTCAAAAAAATAGGGCATTAACTAATACCAGGGTTCACAAATTGCAATAGTCACTATTTTGATTTTAACTTCACATGTTACCACCGTTGAGATAGAAACTTGGAGCAAACTTGGTATTTGACAATTTGATGCTCCCAACCACGTATGTAATAGTGGAAGGGATGAACACTATGATCTTTTGATTAATCAGGGTTTTGGTCGTAATTCGAGTGTTAAATGTGTTGTAAATGTTTATCCTTGATCTTGCAGTAGTTAAATCATTTAGTAGTGTTTTAGTGGATTAAAAATAGTTTTAATTTGTAAAAATAAAAATTTTAGTCTTGTTGGGTTTCTAAGAAAAATCATTTTAAATCATTAAAAGTTTGTTTTAATTCATTACAAAAACTTAACCACTTCATATGAAGCGGTGTTGTTCACTACTTTAATCAATTAAATCATGGTTTTAATCAACTAAAATTACTTAATCTTATCTACCGCAAGTGTTAACCTTTAATCGATCAAAATCATGTAAAGGGCATACTTCAGTGGTTTTTAATCCATTAAAAGTGCGTTTTAATGGATTAAAATGTTACATAAAGGCAAGGTCATGCTTTTTAATTTAAAACTACCAAATGTTGCAATTCTTTAGTGAAAATCTGTTAAAATTAATAAAAGTTCAATTCAATCCCCCCTCTTTAATTCAGTCCTTATTTCTAACAAGTACATCTACAAGACACAAACCATCATTCCAATGAAGACTTTGGCAAACACCTATAGTCCATGAGATTGTAAGTACCAATCACTTTGGTTTACAAATTAAAAAAAGAAACCCCACTTTAGTTCCTAATTTATGATTTGTTTGAACAAGCTTCTCCAAAAGGACTTATGGCAGCAGAAACACATAAGAAAAAATGAATTTAACTTCTTCATAAGTTAAAATTAGTTTATGCATAAGCTAATTCATAGAAGCTCTATCATATTACTTCTCCAATTTTTTTATATTTTTAATTAGTGAATAAGCTAATTTTAGCTTATGGAGAAGTCAATTTCCTTTTTTTCTTCTTCATGTTTTTCTCCTAGAACTCCTTATGAAGAAGCTTATTCAAACGAAGCTCATAAAACATCATTTACTTTAGTATGTAAAGACAACTAGATGGCTCAATACCAGAAAAATTTAACTCTCAAACATAAATCATGAAGTTTTAGGGCACTCATTATGCCAATTTGAATCTAGTATAACCCAAAGCAAAACATCAACTACTATTATGCTTCTAATCAGTTGCGACTTGCTACTAAAAATAATTCTAATTACTGAAAGAAACCATAACTGTACTCACCATTCCTTCTCGGAGATCTCTGGTTGTCCGCAAAGATTTTAATCCAGGTTCCTTTCTTCTTTCCAGGCTCTGCAAATCGGAACAGTGTTCCTAATATGATATATGAAAAAGGTGTCAATACAATATTAACTACACAGGAAATTAATTAAGGGGAAGGGGTAAGCTTAAAATGTAACTGCAGATTAAAATATAAAACACCTTTAAGTAGCCTCCAGGGTCATGTGTATCAAGACCAAGGAAATGCCCCAGACCGTGTGGCATAAAAACTGCACCCAAGCGTGCAGCCATCATGTCCTCAACATCACTACACCAAAATTCAAAAAATAAGCAACTTCTTGAAAGATCCTACAGATTGTATCAAGATGAAATTTAGCCGCCAGATATAGAATAACGCAAAATACATTACCCCAAAAGAATGTTTCCCCTCTTTAGTGACTCGAGAATAATTTTTTCAGCCAATCTGCAATTTTAGAAAGGGTATGAGCATAAACAAGGAAAAATAACATGATAGAAGTGTATATTATTAGTAGTTCGAATATTTTATTCTTTTACAAAAAATAGATGGCTCATGGATATTTGGTCAACTCATTCTGATTTTTTATTACCTCTGTATAAAGTCATTGTTTTCAACAGCAAAGTACAGTATCACAAAACGCACACTTGTCAGTTTCACAATGCAATCTAGTGATGGCTATCAGCTAAATTTTCTTAGGTTCCCAAATCAAGACAATGACAGTAATTTCTCAATCAAGCTGCAGACGTTAAAATAAATGCTTGGGACTGCATGTGCACAAATTACCTCCGTTACAATTCGGTTATATACTTATATTCCAATCCACCTATTTAGTTAAATAGTCAACAAACTTTCCTCTCAAGGGAAACACTAATAACAACCCAGCTATTGGCACTTCAAAGTAGAAACCAAGCATGGCAGACATTTAGTTGCAAAAAAGAGTGATATGTGTACTCAATCATACATGTGCATATCAACCCAGTTTACTCCAGGTTTCATTGAAGATATAACAGCATTATGAGCATCTAGCACAGCCTGCATAACATGAAGAGCAACAATAAATAAATGTTGAAATAAATGCTATTAAAATCAATCCAGAGGTACACAGAAGTTGAAATTTACATTGGCTGGGCCATACTAACATTCACATGAATGTCTAAAATTAAGCAAGCCCACCCTTATATAAAAGTAATGCATATGTTTGTCCGGGATTTGCTCTGCAAATGCTTGTACTGGTACAGTTTGCATATTAAGTAAGAAAACATAAAATATTTTTCCTTTGACAAAAACGGTTTTTTGAGAGAGAACTTACATTATATATAAGAGATTGATCGCTTGTAAACTTTCCATTTATCTGCACCACAAATTTAAAGTTGAGTAAAAAATAATTATTCTATTAAATAGATGCCAAGATAACATTTGACCCAGCTTTTTGGCTTTTCTCCTCAAAAGTAGAAACTCCTTCAGCTAGCTTTTTTATGGAAGCTCTATATTTTACTTTTCCTTCAACAAAATAGTTTATTTTCATTTTCTAGCTTTTAAATTTTATTTGGTATGCCTTCACCTTTTGAGAAGAAAAGCCAAAAAAAATTAGGTCAAACACTACCTAAACACTATACCTTGTGTATGCACAAAAAAAAGAGTATGAGTTAGTATAGAGACAATAATGAGACGACAGCAGTATAACAAATAAATACATGAACAGGCAAAGAAACCAACTGCGGTGCAATTTTAGCATAATTCAGTGACATTGCTAAAAATGGCAATATGCAGGAAGTGGGAAACTAAGTAAATACTACCAAAAGTAATTCTTAAGGGAAAAACTCACAGGGAAAGAGCAGGTTATGTCAGACCCATAGAAATGGTACTCAGCTCCCATATCAAACAGTGCCATGTCTCCATCTTCTAATGTCTGCAAAAGAGTCATGCTTAAAAAAAATAAAAAACTTGAACATCCGTGAAAATAAACAATCATTGATAATTCAACTCAGACTATAATAACTTCACCTCATTTTGTTTATTAAGGAATAAAGTTTTCAATATTTAATATGTCAATTAGCCAAATCCAAAGTCACAACATTATGATAGCCAATGATAATGACTTTAAAAGAGGTAGAGCACGGCCAATGATAATGACTTTAAAATAGGTAGAGCGGGGGAAGGGAGGTACTTTTATGCCATACCTTGTCATTAGGAGCTGCCGCATGGCCGTAGTGAAGAACAGCACTGCATTAATACACATATCATAGCCAGACCACCCAATTTCTGATGAAAGTAGCTACTATTTAAAACATAGTAAACATAATAACTCTATCCCTAAATATAATACTCTTTTACCTAATTCACACCACTTCAGAAAATTAGTTAATTTTGTTAAAAATATTAAATTGTCAATAGTTACACCAACTAAATCACCTTTTCCCACTTAATTAATTTCACCTAACTAACTAATTTTGGAAAGAAAATGGTAGCATTGTGATCGGTTCCAGTTATCTTCACCAATACTGGAGGGGAGAGAAAGAGAGACTTCCCAATATCTGTTATTTATGGATTTAAGGGTGTTTGTTTAAAAAAATAGTCTTAAAGAAAGGGACAAGTTTTAGAAGAAAAAAAAAGTCTCGTATTTAGGGATAGAGGTAATATTTTTTTCCTTTTGGCAAATCCATTTTAATTACAAATGAGCACCGACTATGAATTGTTAAACCAAACGTATTTCAGAACCACATTTATTGTATCAGAATTCAGAAATGTATACCTATTTTCACCAGTAGCGCAAATACATGTATAGGAGCAATGCCGACATCCACCATACATGTAGGTAAGATGAAGAAAAATGCTTTCAAGCTGATACTCCTTCATTCCCACCTTAGTTTTTCTCATAACCTGTTTCATTGTCATGTAAATTACAACTATTACGAAAGCATTTTTACAGATCATATGTATAAAGTCATTCATACTTCGTCATTATTACAGATCCTTCTACTAATCAATCAATAATGTAACCATGTAATGCCCGCCCTAAGTACAGATGGCAAATGAACCCGTTCAGTGGGTATTGTCCAAACCCGTCCCAGTTTTGACGGGAATCCCCACATTGACTAGGTACCGGTATTTTTAGGTCATACATTTGATCTTTTTACTTTATTATAATTATTTTACCTGTATCTAATTGTTATTTGATACTCTCATTTGATAATTATAGAGTTATAATTTCTTTCTTGATATTTAACATTGGAGAAAAGAAAATATATATCCTTTGGACATTAAATACTTGATAATATCATGTTTCCTTTGCTATGATTTTTACTTTGTATAAAAAATTATTTAATTAATATTCAGAACAGTAAAGGGGTGGGTATGGGTATACACTCATTCTCCGATGGGGATGGAGATATGACAAAAAAATTCATACCCATTGGGCATAGGGGTGAGGATAAATTTTTATGTAGCGTATGGGGATGAGATAGCCAAATCCGCAGCCGCCCCTGCCCCATTGTCATCCCTAGCCCTAAGATATTCCTGTTTCAACAAAAAAATATGCCAAAAGTTTTGGTGAAAAAATGGGCAGATAACCAGGTAAAGGAAAATAGTACATTTTCTGCATGTTTTGTTCTATACTTCAACTATTTTTCATAGTCAGTTAGTCTTAAGAAAAAGTCATTACAGGCAACCTAAAAGTCATTACAGTTAGTCTTAGACTCACGCGGAAGATACTAAACATTAAACTGTCACAATTACAATACTAAAGCCTATTTCCTCCTATAGATCTTTCATAAGCCTCAAGTACACTTTGCATAAATGTTAAAATATGTACTAAATAGACAAACATAACTTTGGTAGTTTAAGATTAATTACCTCGATATGAGCTTCGGAGCTTATATCATTGGCATACTGAATAAGCTCAATTTCCAGCTTTGACTTAATGACACGGCATTCAGTCAATATAGGATGCAGAGTTGCCAAATCCTTATCAAACTTATCAATGCCCTAAATCAAAGTTAAAAATATACAATAAGAATCAGTTTTCTAAGATATGCTAGCTACAGTATATGTGCTACAATATCATCACACAAAAAACAGAATAGCATTGGTAGACAAGAGGTCTTATGCAATGACAGCTTGGAGGTCAGAAATAATATATATCCAACAGATCACCCACTGTCCTAATCAAAACAATTAACAAATGCTCACATCAAAGGGGAAGAAAAGGAATGGTTAGAGTTGAGAACCTGAAACTCGGCCGGTTTAGAGAAATTATTGCTATCTGTATTAAGGCCATGCAAGAGAAACAGTATTGGTTTTCCCGCACCCTGGTAATGTTGTTGCAAAACACTTCCAATTTCATCTGAAAAGAAAGTTGTGCTAACCATGTAGTGTTCCTGCAGATGAGCATGCATAGATATGAACGACTAAACAATAACACGGCATGCAAATCCATTAAACATTTATCATTGGAAGAGTTACCTTAAAATAGGATAGTTGCTTAATCTCCCCCAACCAAACAGCATACTCAGAAGGTAACCTGGGAGCAAACAGGAAAGAGTCCCCAGTCGCAACGTCCTTCAAAAAAATAATAAAATGCACAAATCAAAACTACTAATTTCTACAGCTTAACGTGATCGTGTTTGCGTGCATTACGAAAATTAAAAAGAGATTAGCACTAAAGATTTTTACACTACCAACTAATTAGATGTCACCTTAGATACAATACAACTTACAAAATAACCATCACAGAAGGCAATATTCTTACCATACATGTTAATTCCTAACTAGTTTTAAATTTTCCGAGCATTTAAATGAAATTAAAATTAAAAAAAAAAAACATAATAAGATTGTAACGGAGAAAAAAAACGAACAATAGCTCCATAGAATCCAGGCTCTTTCACTCCAAACAAGTAAGCGAAGTAACTCTCCTGCCTGCGAAGCCAGAAGCAAACAAATTAGGGATCGATAGGCAAGCATTGCAACGGTGATCATCCAAAAAGTGAAACGGTGAGGAGGATTTAGGGTTAGAGTACCTGAAGAGATCTAAGTGATCGGTGTCGTAACGCGTTTGCTCTTCGCCACCCTGCGCCAACGAAATTGGATGAAGATTGTTAAGAAAAATGAGAAATGGAAGGAAAATGAATGCAGAGAGAGAGAGACCTGAAGAAGAACGAAGCCGTGGAGAGGATTCGAAGAGTCGGAAAGGTGTTGACGAAGAGATGCGAGGAGCTTCTCTCGGTTTTTGACGTGAAGCTCCATCGACACCTTCAGAGGCCGCAGAGACGAAGCCATGCTGATTCTGTTCACTTCTCTCTATGCTCTTTTCAAATCATTTTCATCTCAATCTTCTTCTTTAGCATAACAGAAAGAGTAAACTACATTAATCATTAATCATATATAACATTTCATCCAATTTTCAATTTTTCCCTGCTTATCTATACAATAAAATAACCTAATTAGTTACTTATTCATTTAAAAACTATTTATTTTTCATACACTCTAATTATCACTAAAGTTTTAATCAGTGTTCATAAT
>Ga0123341_1002393_pt1 | contig 15393 bp, 13 predicted proteins | sample Turbeapinknodule_FD_89959 | JGI IMG/M metagenome (GOLD analysis project Ga0123341, IMG submission 89959) | Root nodule microbial communities of legume samples collected from Mexico - Turtle bean Mexico pink nodule | ecosystem: Host-associated > Plants > Roots > Nodule | place: Mexico: Nepantla... | reverse complement strand
TACAAATTTATACAAAAGAAACTATAAAGAGAGATATTAATTGAAGCACATTCTTGAAAGCTTGTAGTCTTCTTTTGGCTTTAGGCTTGGTCCTCTCTTTATTTTAATTCTTCTTTAATTTTTTAGAAGACTAGAAGGAATAACTTCAAATGTTTAGGTGAATGACCTCTTGCTCCATTAGTAAAATTCTCTCTTATTTGATCTCTATCAGTCGGCCCAGGCCAAAGTCAAGCCAAGTAAACCTTGACCCAAGTTGAGCTGAGTGGGCCAAAGCCCAAGTCGAGTCGGCACCGGACCAATGTCATGCTAAGTAGACTTGGGCCAATGTCGAGCCGAATCAGCTTAGGCCCATGTCAAGCCAAGTTGACCTAGGACCATGTCGAGTCGAGTCGGCATGTGTCCCTATCGAGCCAAGTCCGTCTCGGTCGATGTCTAGCCGAGTCTGCCCAGCCTGATGTTGAACCGAGTTGGCCCATACCGATGTTGAGTTGACTCGATTCGGGCTAATAACGAGTCGAGCCCTTCCAATCCGATGTCGAACCGAGTCACCCAGGCCAATGTCGAGTTGACTCGACCTGGGCCCATATCGTGTCGAGTTGACCCAGACCCATGTCGAGCTTAGTCATCCCAGGCCCATGTCAATCCAGGTCGATGTTGAGCATTGTTGAGCCGAGTTGACCCAGGTCCGTGTTGAGCCGAGTCGGTCCTGAACGATCTTAAGGCGAGTCGGTCCATGCTGATGGCGAGATGAGTCGACCCAAGCCGATGCCAAGCAGAGTCGTTTTAGGTCGATGTCAAGCAGAGTCGGCCAGGGTCGATGTCTAGCCCTGTCGGTCCGCGCTAATGTCGAGCCGAGTCAACACCGGCCGATGTCGAGCCATGTTGACCCTGGCCAATGTCGAGCCAAGTCGGTCTGGGCCGATGTTAAGCCTAGAGGGTCCAGGTTGATGTTGAGCCGAGTCGACCCGGGCATATGTCGAGCCGAATCGGTTCTGGCCGATGTCTAGTTGATTCGTTCCTGGTTAATGTCAAGCCGAATTGGTCTCGATCAATGTCGAGCCTAGTTGGCCCGAGCCGAAGTCGATCAGAGTCAGCTCGGGTTCGTGTCGAGCCGAGTCAGCCCGAGCCCATGTCGAGCCGATTCGGTTCGGACCCGTGTCGAATCGAGTCGTCCCGGTCCGTGTTATGCCGAGTTGGCCCGATCCCGTGTCGAGCTGAGTCAGCCCATGTCTGTGTCGAGCCGAATCGGTTCAGACCGATGTTGAGTCGAGTCGGCCTAGGACAATTTCGAGCCGAGTGTGCAGGGTCGATGTCAAGCCAGTTCTGCCCAGGCCGATGTGGAGCCGAGTCGGCCCATGCCGATGTGGAGCCGAGTCGGCCTGTGCCGATGTGGAGCCGAGTCGACCGGGGTGATGTCGAGCCAAGTGGGCCCGGGCTAATGCCGAGCGAAGATAGTCTGGGTTGTTGTCGAGCAGAGTCGGTCCGAGCCGAAGTGGAGCCGAGTTGACCCGGGCGCATGTCGAGTTGACCCGGGCGCATGTCGAGTTGAGTGGGATCGTGCCCATGTCGAGCCGAGTCAGTTCTGGCCGATGTTGAGCTGAGTCGGTCCTAGAAAATGTCTAGTCGAGTCGGTCTGGATTGATGTCGAGCTGTGTTAGATCAGGCTGATGTCGAGTCGAGTTGGCCTAGGCCCATGTAGAGTTGAGTCATTCTAGGTCCATGTCGAGCCGAGTTAGTCTGGGCCAATGTCGAGTTGAGTCGGGTCAGGCCCAAGTCCAAGTCTAGCCGAGTCGGCCCTGGTCTAGGCCTAGCCGAGTGGGCCTAGGTATAAATCTAGCCGAGTTGGTCCAAGTCTAGGTCGAGTCGATTTAGACCCAAGTCGAGTCAGGTTAGCCCGTGTTCAAATTAAAATGGATTTAATCTAATTTATAAAGTGGATTTAATCTAATTATAAAGTGGATTTAATCTAATTTACAAAGTAGATTTAATCTAGATTTAATCCACTTTTAATGAATTTGAAAAAATCCAAATAAATTTGATCTAGTTAAAATGGATATGGATTTTAAATCCAATCCATTTTTGGATTTAGATTGGATCTAGATTGGATTTTAAAGAATCCAATCCATGACCACCCTTAGTGACGCCAATGTTTGTGTTGGCGTTGGCGGGATTGTGTTGGCGGTGGCGGGTTGGTGTTGGTTGGTGGTTCGTCATGGTGGTGGTTCTTTGTGGACTTTTTCAGGTGAGTTTGTGTAAATGTTATTATGGGTATTCTGGCTTTTGTAATTTGGTGCATTTCTGAATCACATAATTCATAACCATATTATACAAACAACTTCCTTCCGTATTCAATAATTCAAACTTTTAATCGGATTCGGTTTGACATACCAAATTATGTAATGCGTAATGCATTTATGCTATGGATTACCCAATCCAAAAGGTTTTTGTTTAATGGGAAAATACCTTATGGATTACCCAATCTTAAAGGTTTTTGTTTAATGGGAAAATACCTTATGTATTACCCAATCTGAAAGGTTTTTGTCTTATGAAAATTTCCTCATGGACTACACAATTCGAAAGGTTTGTGCTTAATGGAAAAACACCTTATGGATTACCTAATCGGGAAAGTTTTTGTTTTATGGAAAATTACCTTATGGATTAACCAATCCAGAAGGTTTGTGTTTAATGGAAAAACACTTTATGGATTACCTAATCCGGAAGGTTTTTGTTTTATGGAAAATTACCTTATGGATTACTAAATTTGGAGGGTTATTTTTTATGGAAAAATACCTTATAGATTACCCAATCCTAAAGGCTAACAGTATAGTGCATTTTTTTAATGATATAATTCTTTTGATTTTAATGACATTCTAGACATTATAATAAAATATTAATATATATTTTATTAATGATTGTTGAAGTATGGACATTGAGGTTGAATTGTTTACAAAAAAATTCCGATGAAGTAGATATGATATCCGGTATGGAAGACTTAGTAAATTTTGTGCATGAAGTTGAATTGGTTGAACAGGAATATGGTAGCCATTTTACAATGAATGAGGTGAAAAACATTTAATTTCATTCATGTATAGTATATTATAACTTTGAAAGTGATGTACTAATTATGTTGTAATAACTTTGTGTAGATGTTTCCTTCGCGAGAAGACTTACTTAAATGAGTCCATATGGTTGGTTATGGACTTGGTTTTGTTATTATCATTATCAGGTTTGATACATCAAATGACAACACAAAGGAGAAAGGGGGAAAGGTATAAAAAATACAAGAATGATTTAGAGGTTACTATAACAGGTAGTCGAAAATGTCATTGTCCTTTTATTATTTGTATTATCACTATTATTGTTCTTTCCTTTAAGAATTAATAATTTTTTTATTATTACTATTATTATTATTATTATTATCATTTTTTAAAATAAATATTATTCTTATTCTTTTTTTCAAAAAAATATTTATAAATAATATAATTCTACTACATTGTGTCTAAAAAAGTATGGTATTGTAAATCTTCATATGTGATTACGAAAGGAATAGGAAGACTGTCCTAAGGAGACTCAAGAACACGTTAAGGTGCAATTTGTACATCATAATTCTACTAACTCAAAAGTTATAAATACAAAGAGAGTGGGTTCATATTTATAGGAGTGGCGGACATTCAATGGAGAGGAAAGGGAGAATTCAAATTTGAATTTGTTAGAATGTGTGACCAAAACAAGAGGGGGTGAATTGTTTTCACAAGATTTTCGCAAAGGTTGGAAGTAGAGTGAAAAGTTCTGAAAAATCAACCAATTGATTTTCTGTTCAAATGGATAAAATTTCAGTTTTATAGTTCTTTATACAAAATTAACCCTTTGTTTTCTCAAAACAACATGTTGTTTATACCATAAAACAATCAACATATTGCAAAGCAGTGTATAAGAGAAGGGTTTGAGAGAATCACACAAAGAAGTTTATAATGGTTCACTCTTAACCAAGAGCTACATACCAAGAATGTTGATCTTGAACCCCTTAAGAACATACAACACTCCTTGGCAATACCACGATTTGTAAAAACCCTTTCTGAAATTGATTTACACATATTTAGAGTATTTAAAGAAGAAAATAAAATACATCTAGGCTTTATGAAGCAGTAGTACAAATGGATAGAAAACCCAATTCCTATTTCACACACAAGTATGTTCCAAAAGCTCTTGATTCACTTGAAAATGTTTTTCATAAACTATCCTTTTTAGGTTCTTGAAAAGATCATAAAACAGTCTTTATATAGACTCAAGAAAGTGGTTAAAACTGTTAGATCATAAATCAAAAGCAATTGGAAACATTTAAAAGAAGTTTAGAATTCTTAACAGAATTATGTTAGAAAAACAACATATTGTTTTACTAAACAACTTATTGAAATATTTTTTTTGTTAAAGATTCAATAAAACAGTCAGTTGTTTTATCGAAATAGGCGGTTGTTTCAGTTTGACAACAAAGACAAAATAAAACAAAACTTTCACAAACCTTTTGAAAATCATTAAGTGTCAAACAACCAGTTGTTTTGACAATTCAACATGTTGAAAAACTTGGTATAGCCTTAAGACCTTTGAGGAACAACTTTTTCAATAGATTGATTTGAAAAACAACTAACTAAAATTTCACAACTTTTTAGAAAACATTTTTTTTAAAAGAGATAAAGAGTCAAGTGAGCTTGGATCGATGCAAGGTGTGAATTAACAATTCAAAAGGTACTAGACAACACACACAAACACAAAAGCATGTTCTTCAAGTCTTCTACACAGATTTCGAGGCATCAAAGAACCTTGTTCAACAGAATTCCTCCATGTGCTCCTAAAAAGGTGACAAAGAGTAGATCAATGGACACTTTCATACTTTTCACATTCAAACATGTGCTCAAAATGAGGAAAGAATGTGCCTCTTCTAGATGATGGATGCCCTAGGGTTTCCATTGAGCTTAATTTAGCCCAATTGAAACCCTAAAAAGACTACTATAACCCTAGTATATCTTCCTACACTACAACACTCAAATACCTAGTCTACTTGAACCAAATATAAGGTCTGTACCGACCAGTCCTCGAGTGTCGTTGACCACTGGTACTATTGGTGCCACGTAAGCAAAGGTCCCACGAGCGGCGTGGGCCAGCATCTTGCGAAGCACGTGCGCCAAGGAACCAAAGAGTGGTCGGACATCGGTCACCGGGATGTACAGACGTGCCACTAGACAATGTGGAGAGGTCGGACATCGGGACCCAAACAGCAGAGCTGGGCCACGAGAGGTGGATCCCAGACCACACACCAGTTATCAGTAAAGGAGAAGCCTAGATCACGAGAGCCCATGCGCGTAGAGTGGATGGCGCGTTTTAGGCGTAACACAAGTATAGAGCCACTGGAAAGATACGACCTGTAAGGGTCGCGTTCCAGGGACGATCTGCATGCATGGCACGTGAATAGCTAGGGCACTCCCAATGGTGGGTGACCCCAGAGATCAGGTGCACGAGGAGGCACCCAGGTGGTCACCCCGTAAGAGGTTGCATTTCAGTTAGGGAACCCACACGCTAGGTTATCCTAAGAGTAGGGTAACAACAGTGTTGGGCCCCCTCATCAGAAAGCCCATTTTGGGTAAAGAGGAAACCCTAGTTTCAGTCTATAAATAGGAAGGTAACAAACTTGGTAAGGTACGCTGTTCATTTGCACTGCTTAACACACACATTGACAGTTATACAACTTGGTGTTTCCTAGCCCTAAAACTGACTTGAGCGTCGGAGTGCAAACGGCCTCTAGGGCACCCTTTTTCTTTGTGTTTTCAGTCATTCATCACAGGAGAGGCACATGCAAATGCAGAGATTTGAACGTGAGAGTGACGTAGGCGCACAAGAGCGCTCTAGGTCACCGGCAAGAACATTTGGCGCCCACCGTGGGGCACGATACAAAACATTGTCCCACCAGCAAGAACCAGACAGATCCAGGAGATGAGAAGTACGAGGCATGGACCTGTTGCACCAAACGGGGGAGAAGGCCTCACCCTAAAACATGTTATGGAGACGATGTGAGCCCTTCAGGAAGAGATGGTCGCGTCAAGAGCAAACCAAGAACGCATCCAGGCTGACTTGGTGGCGTCGCAAGCAACAAGCGAAGAACTGCGTCGTTCTAATGAGGAACTGCGCAAAGATCTGCAGACCCGCGCAGGCGAGTGTGAGTAGGCAGATCAAGAGTCTGTGACATCACCTAGGGAGTTCCCGACGCTGTTCTCGTAAGAAATCGTGGATGTCGCAATACCAGCCACGCTCGTAGGACCCTAGGTGACCTTCACTGGTACAGGGGACTTGGAGGCCCATCTTACGGCTTTCCACATGCAGATGATGCTGATTGGGGGCTCTGATGCAGTGAGATGCAAGTTGTTCATGAGCACCCTGACGGGAAAAACGATGGACTGGTTCATCAGCCTCCCTGATGGCCATGTAACTTCGTTTCCACAACTTACAAAGTTGTTTAGAGCACAATACATCGGAAATTGGGCCACCCATCCATCTCTTACGATCTTTTTGACGTAAGACAATATAAAGGAGAGTCTTTGAAGGAGTTCCTCCACCGCTTTGGAGCATAGGTAGTGAGGTTGAACCTTAAGGACGAAAGGATGATGGTGCACGCGTTCAGCAAGGGCATTGTGCCAGGCCCCTTCAGCGAGTCACTCATCCGAAACCACCCTAAGACCTTCGTCGAGATAAGGCACTGCGCGGTGGCTCATATTGCGGCGGAGGAAGAAGTTAACAAAAAGCGCACGCGCATGGTTCCCACGCGCCCACGTGCGACAAGTCGCCCTCAAACCCTAAGGGTGCATGAGACAACGACAAAGAAGAAAACCCCTGTGAAACAGCAACCCTATCAACCGAGGAAGCATCAAACCAGGGGGCGTGAGAGGGAGAACGTGCCACCAAGGCACAACTTTGTGGTAGAATTAAAGGACCTCATCGCTATCCCAAACGTAGCGGAGAGGCTAAAGGTACCCCCCAAGACCGACAAGAGGCTCTGGCCCAACAAGAATGTCTGGTGTGAGTTCCACCAAGCATTCGACCATCCCATACGCAACTGCTTAGCACTGGGACACCAACTAGATGAGTTAGTGAAGAACGGTCTCCTGAGGGATTACTTGCAAGAAAAGTAGGAGACCGAGGACATGGCGGTGACAGGGGGTGGCCCGGGGCACGAAGTCCCCAAACACGGTGAAATTCACACCATCGCGGGAGGTTTCTCGGGAGGAGGTTGTACTTCTTCTCAGCGGAGGAGATACACATGGACAGTGATGTCAGTAGAAGCACAAAGGATCGACGATGCTTTCGACATCGACCTTGTCTTCACCAAGGCCAATCTTCAGGATGTTGTTCCCCATGACAACCACCCGGTGGTGATCTTAATGGTAACCGCAGGGAGGAAGGTGCACCGTGTGCTAGTAGACCAGGGAAGCTCGGCAGACGTAATGTTCTGGATGACTTTCAACAAACTACAACTATCCCCATACATGTTGAGACCCTATGGTGGCTGTCTGTACGACTTTGTGGGAGACCAGGTAGAGGTGCGCGGACACTTAGAACTGAGGACCACCTTCACGGATGGCACTGCATCCCGTACGGAGAGCATCAGATACCTTGTCAGCAACGCCTCCTCTGCTTATAACATGTTGTTGGGTCGACCTACGCTGAATAGGTTGGGGGCGGTGTCGTCGACAAGGCACATGAAGATGAAGGTACCGAACTTGGCAGGGAAGGTGATTACTATCAAGTCAAATCAGAAGGAGGCCAAGACATGTTACGAGAACAACCTCAAAACAAAGAGAGGAGTATTCATGGACACTACCAGACCACCATACACGGGGGAGGTCCCCTAGCCCGAGGTTAGTCGCACCAAAACCGCCTGGACCAAAGCAGAAACTTCCCGCGGGAAGATAGCCCAGGAGAGCAGGCATGATCCGTTTGGCAACCCTGGGGAAAGAGAGACTGGAGGGAAGGTCTCTAAGCTTAGCGACACCCCCGATCAAACGGCGCAGAACCTGAATGTCAAGGTCCACCAGAGGGCGAAGGAACGACACCTAATTAACTTAGAAGGTTTATTCGAAAAGATAGTTGAGTACAAGCGGAAACCGGACCTCGAGAAGTGTGTGTTCGGAATAGAACCAAGGAAGTTTATGAGTTCCTTGCTCATTGAGCGTGGTATGGAGACAAACCCAGAAAGGCGCATGTCTGTCTTGTCTGGATTTGCACCATTTGGAGGAGGGGGCGACCTCCCTTACCAAGAGTGTAAAGAGGCGTTCATCAGGTTGAAGGAGTACTTAGCCAGCCCTCCAGCCCTGTACAAACCACAACCAAGCACGACATTTAGTTTATATCTAGTGGTGATTGATCAGGTGATCAGTTCAGTCCTTGTGCGGAAACAATATCAGTTTCCAATACTCATACACATAGCGGGCAGAGTACGCTAAGGACCTGAGGAAAAACACCAGGTACCGGAGAAGGAAGCCCCATTAGTCTCACGTCAGGTCTCCCCCGTATGGACTAGCTCTTTCAGAGTAATAGAGGTCCTCGGGAACAAAGAATGCAGACTTGAGACGTTGAAACAAGGCTCGATTCCTCGCACATGGAATGCAGTCGGCTTCAAGTTTTATTTCAGTTAAGCAGTTACGTTGTACATGGTACTAGGGGACACTTTTTTTTCCCTTATAAGGGTTTTTTTAATGAGGTCACCAAATAAATTTCGATTGAAATATTTTCTTGAGTTATCTACAATTCAGTTAAGAACTAGTTTCCTTTGTGTTAGAAGTCTCGTGAGTGGAGAGGTAGATTCGTAGAGAACACCTCCCCTCTCAAGTGAAAGCGCCAAGGTCGAACGAAATAGTTTGCCAGATAAATCCTCCTCGCCCTTGAGCGAAGCCGAGGTCAGTTAAGGACTTGTTTTCCTTGCGTTATAAGTCTTGTGAGCGAAGAGGTAGGTTAGTAAGAGAACACCTCCCCTCTCGAGTGAAAGCGCCAAGGTTGAACGAAATAATTCACCAGATAAATCCTCCACGCCCTTGAGCGAAGCCGAGGTCAGTTAAGGGTTTGTTTCCCTTGCGTTAGAGGCCTCGTGAGTGGAGAGGTAGGTTCGTAGAGAACACCTCCCCTTTCGAGTAAGAGCGCCAAGGAGGAATGACCTAGTTCACAATTAAACCCCCTCCTTATAGTGAGCGCAAGGTATCAAAGAACGCTAGAAGAAGCATCGCGGTGCCAGTCACCACAAGTTAGCAGTTGAGCGAGTTAAAGAGTAGTTTTCGGTTTAAGGAAGTAAAAGCAACTATATGTCCGAGAAAATAAAGTTACAAGCGGATAATAAATTGTTTGTTTGACGACCAAATACAAGCTAAGGAAGAATCCTTGGAACGATTTGCCCGTTTACGACATGGTTTGATATCGCGAAAGGTGAAGCGTCCATCTCGGGGTGCACACAGGCAACCTGAGCGAGGGCGTCCTCAAACCCCGCATCGTAAGCATCAACAACATCCTCGGTCAGCTCAGCCTCGGCTTCTTCGAACCTCTTAGCTTGTTGAAGGAGTTCGACCTCCACCGGACCCAGCTGCACTTCTCAATTGATGGACATTTTCTCAAGCCCCGCCATCTTGGCTTTGGATGCCTCGGCAGCCTCTTCCAGCTCGAAAACTCGGATTCGCAGGGGCAAGACTCTTGCCTCCAGCTCGACAACATATTGGCACTCAGCGTGAAGTTGTTTAGAGAGATCCTTTTTAGAATGGCGAAGGCAGGTCAACTCCTGCTTCAGTGCGGTCTCACGGGCAGCAAACGAACGAGCTAGTAGGGTCATTTCTTCCTTAGTCTTGGCCTCTAACAGCGCCACCTTTGCTTCAAGCCTGGTTATGAGAGCATTGGACTGAGCAAGAAGAGCCCCAAAATTGAAGCCTAGTCTTTCCCTCGCAGCGGCCTCATCCGAGTCCACCGTCACCCTTAGTTGGAAGCCTTTGAGGGCATGTTGTAGGACAGTGGGCAGCTCAAGGGCAGAAGGAGTCATAGAAGTACTCGTCCCACCAAGGTCAGGGAACACTTGTCATTCGATCAAGGGGTGAAACCGAGCGACTAGTAGAAGAGGAATGGGAGGCCATCGCCGGTGTAGGCCTGAGCCTCTTAGAGATTGGCCCCTCAGTGGAGTTCTCGTCTGATTCGATCTCCACCACCTTACTCTCGTGAGGAAATGGAGCGGAAGATGATTGGGCGGCGGCAAGAGGGACCGCGACTGCAGGAATGGAAGGAGTAGGTGAGGGCGCAGCAGTGCAGAAGCAAGGGCGTGGGGGCTAGAGGTGCCCACACCCCCAAACATCCCTCGGCGGCGAGTCAAGATACCAGTCAGCTTGGCCTGTTTCTCCTCACTCAAAACCATACCTGTGTGCAAATTTCAGAATACAAGAGGTTGGGAGACACATGGATAAAACATGCGAATACGCGGGGACAGAGTGCGCAAACATAACAACACGATAATAAGAATCATGTCCTCGAGAGTCCTGGGTTTCTTAAACCCTAACTCGAAGGGAACCTAGAAAAAAAGAAACAGAGGACGATTGAAATGCAAAGGGTAAACAGCCCCAAGCAGTTATCAAGCATCAAAGTTAATAAATAAGTGCAATCAACAATCAAAGTTCGTACCTTTGATCAGATAAGAGGAAGATCCTGGAGTTTGTAGGGAAAACGCGAGAGTGCTCGAGGACGGAGACGAAGCAATCAAGAGTGTTTCAGAGAATGATGGAATAGTGATTGGACGCGTGCGTTTTCCAACGTTTAAAGGAAACAAAGAAGCGTAATCGATGTTAAGCCCTAGCCGTTGATCAAAACACGTGTGCGCAGATAAGACAAGCTCAGAAAGACGCCACTTTGGTGCAGTATTCAAATCCTGTCACACAGAGCCACGTCGGTCACCAAGGGCAAGGACTTAGTCTCTTCGCTGAACAAGTTACAGCTCAAGACTGGGGGGCTTGTGTACCAACCAGTCCTCGGGTGTCGTTGACCACTGGTACTATTGGTGCCACGTAAGCAAGGTCCCATGAGCGGCGTGGGCCGGCATCTCGCGAAGCATGTGCGTCAAGGAACCAAAGAGTGGTCGGACATCGGTCACCAGGATATACCGACGTGCCACTAGACAGTGTGGAGAGGTCGGACATCGGGACCCAAACAGCAGAGCTGGGCCACGAGAGGTGGATCCCAGACCACACACCAGTTATCAATAAGGGAAAAGCCTAGATCACGAGAGCCCATGCGCGTAGAGTGAATGATGCGTTTTAGGCGTAACACAAGTATAAAGCCACTGGAAAGATATGACTTGTAAGGGTCACGTTCCAGGAACGATCTGCATGGATTCGAGGACTAATTGTCTTTTATCTTTATTCTATGAATGTCTCCCAACTATTTTTCTTATTTTATATTTTTGAACAATGAGTATTGTTGTACTTCCTTTCCTTATATTTGTAACCCTAAGTTTAAGTAGGTCTTTTCTATTTGCACCTACCTTGATTTAAGTCTCATCCCAAACCCATATGATCACTTGGCCGACCACACTACACAAAGGAGGCAAGGAGGCGCACGTGATGTGAGTTTCACATTTAACACATTTTAAATGTTATTTTACTTGTCTTAGTTTATTCACCCATTTAATTCCGCTGTGTTTGATTGTTTGCATAGCTATCTTTCTTCCGATGCAAATTTTTATATTTATTTATTCCATCCAATTAAATTTGTTGTGCACAATGGCGATCATATCAGACTTCCTTTCCTTTTAATTCCATAGAAATCAAAACAACTAGTATTTCTTGTCATTTAATTTGCATGCCGAACCTATATTCTGCAATTTCAATTCTTATGAGAAACGTGAACACTGAATAAAATAAAAAAAAAATCTAAATAACTTTTGTTCATGGTTAAATGCATTCTTTTCTTTGAAAATAAAATATTCTTGTTGAAAGTAGACAACTTATCTCAGTTCCATGAAGTAGTTGGTTGGATGTATAGCCATACAGTTTTTCTTTTATATTTTTGAAATCTTTATAACAAACAAAAGTAAATTAGCATTTAAATGTTTATTATACAAAAAAAAGTTATGTTTGAATAAAAATTTAAGAGAAAAATAAAATAAAATGAATTTATCTACAAACTAAAACTAGTTCGACCTTATGAGAAAACTTCTTCAAATTAACTTGTACATGAGCCAAATTTAGTTCTATAGAAAAACTTTTCGAGACATGTTCTAAAACCTAAATTCAACGATTATTAGCCTCTAAACTTTGGACCTATTACTTCAAGAAACTGTCCATGGTGAAATCACTATAGGTTGTTGCAAACAAAATAAAGCTTATGAAGAAGGTTAATATACAAAGTTTTGTTGTGAAAGCAATAGTTCTAGCTCTCTAATAAGTACTTGATAAATCAGGTTGCTAAAAACAATAATACTTCTCGAAATTGGGCAAAGTTAGAAATTGTTTAGGAGATAGTTATAGTTACATACACATGAAGTAAAAACAAAAAACAAAAAAGCCACAAAACGAACAGAATAAAATTATTAGAAAAGTTTGCACTGATAAACGGTGAGAAAAACAGAGCAATTCCATAAGCTTAGGAGTTTTCACTTAGCCGATAAACTGTGATTTCTTGTTGCTTGAAGTAGCGTCGGTCCTCTTCATCCACAAGAACAAGATTTAGAAAGTACTTCACACTGAACTTGTTGTTGATGTTGTGGTATGTGGGAGTCAATTCATATGGACCAAGGAACAATCTCACAGGAATTGATTCTCCTGAACAACCAATTTCAAACAATTCTCATACTCAATTCTCAATGTGTTTTCTTTACATGAAAACTGTAAAACCTTACCAATTGGGTGCTGCACCCTTAATTTACTTTCTATACAAGTAAGTAGCTCATTCATAACTTGGTCTTTATATTATACATATATGGACCAAGAAATTCTGAAATATTAATGCTTTTTAGATTTCATCAACCTAATTGAAATACTAATGCAAGTAGTTAAAAATTTTAAGCATTTAGTTTTTTTTTATAAAACTTCATTACCTAACATCTCAGTTAGATTAACACTCCATGATCCAATAATACGTATTTAGTTTATACTAGTGTAGTTGCAACCATTAGGAATTCATTTACAATAACACACTACAAGAAAATCATTAAATATAAATCAATGTTAGAGACAACAAATAATTGGTCACGATATTGACTAATTTAGATACTGTTTTAGAGACTAAAAAATGTATTGGTATCTAATATACTTTCTATTATTAATAAATAGTTTCTAAATTAGTATCTAATTAACTATCAAAATTTTAGCTACCAACGATAGAATCTAAAGTAGTTAATAGCTAGAATAGAACTTTGGTAGTCAATTTGATACCAATTTAAAAACTATTTATTAATAACAAAAATTACTTTAAATACCAATAATTTTTTTAATCTATAAAAAATATTTAATTTAATTAATATATTAAATAATTATTTTTTATCTCTATATTTTGTTACTATTTAATGAATTTTTTACACTCACAAAACTTGTGTACCTCCTCTAATGCTAATCACAATTCATGTTAGAAGCATCAAAGTTTTCCAAAACATAATCAAACTGACTACTAGAGAAGCATGATGCATATGATAGAGTAGAGAGTAGTTTTGGAAACAAAAGATGAAGAAAAGTGCATACCTCGAACTGGAACACCATCCATCAACTCATACTTTGAAAGGGTTTCTGTCTCAACATATGTATTGGTCCCTGATCCAGTTGACTCTCGACGCCTCACTTCGAGCTCCATGGTTTTTATTTTGATTCTCACTAGAAGAAAATATATTTTCCCAACAATCACATCCTTCAGATGATACCTGATAAATAATATTTTAGTCATCATCATAACCAACTTTTCTTTAATCTTCTTCAAAAACATTGCAGATGCATCGTTAATCATGTGCTATTTCAGACTCACTTGCTTTTGCTGTATTCAAACTCTATGTGTAAGCATTCTTCAATTCCCACTTCCATCTGCATGGAGCACATATTCAACAAAAGGCCAGGCTAATATTAAGTAACATCAATTCTTATTGAGTATACCATTAGATTAACAAACACATTACTTGTGAACTTTTCCATAAGTACTTCTACAAGAAAAAAGTGAAATAAACTTCATAAACTAATACTAGCTTGTGCATTGGTTAAAAACTGATTTTGGAGAAGCTAAATGAGAGAATTTTACAAATTAGCTTATGGATACTAGTTTTACTAATGCAAAAATTTATTTCTTTTTTCTTTTCCTAGAAGTACTTAAGGTGAGGTTTATCCAAGCATACCCTTGTCATTCATATTCATACTTCATGGCATGAATAGAAAATACAAGTTTAACATGATGAAGCATGTGTGAATCAAGAATTATTTTATCTCATTAATTATATTAATTTGTTTTTTTCCTAAGAATAAGCTAGAGAAATCACGAATCACGAATAGATTTTTTCTCTTCAAGTATATATAATATTTTTCCTAAAATAGGCTAACTTGAACTATATGTAAGAAAATAAATAATTATTTTATTGATATCAATCATACCAATTACATTTTATCATCTCTGTTTCTAGTAATCAAAATCTTGCCACGTGAAAGATTATTTTAATTGCTAAGGAGCAAAGTGGGATGTATCTATTGGAATCCAAGGACAAAAAATAAATAAAGGTCATAAGTCAACAAACAACATCATAACCATGGGCAAATTCCCAAATATAGGTTCATTGTAAAAGACTTAGGCATCCCTCCTTCAACCATATCATATAAAATATTTGTTCCCTCATTTGTTCACTATTGAGTCTTTCAAATGTGGTATTTGTCAAATTTCAAAGCATCATCGTGCATCTTATCCCATATATGGTAAAATAAGTAATCTTATCCCATTTGATTCATTCTGATGTTTGGCGACATGTATATTTTAGACGTTTGTTAATTTTATTGATGATTGTACTTGAATCACACGGTCAGACATGATGAAAAATAAATATGGGACCTTTTAAATATATATTATTTTTTTTCATCTTGTCCAGAATCAATTTGAAAAAAATATCAAAAGATTAGGTCTAATAATCTTATTGAATATGTGAATCAAGGATTTTCTAAATTTTTATCCCATAATGGTATTTCCATGAGCTAATATGTGTTAATACCTATTAAGGTTCGACATGACTTGAGGTGTCGGATACACCTACATGGACTAGACACGACAATGTCTATTTTTAAATAGTAAATTTTTTTTTTATTAAAGATTAATATTTTAGAAAGATAAACTAAACTTTTATTTTAAAAATATATAATATATTAT
>Ga0123341_1002391_pt1 | contig 15394 bp, 12 predicted proteins | sample Turbeapinknodule_FD_89959 | JGI IMG/M metagenome (GOLD analysis project Ga0123341, IMG submission 89959) | Root nodule microbial communities of legume samples collected from Mexico - Turtle bean Mexico pink nodule | ecosystem: Host-associated > Plants > Roots > Nodule | place: Mexico: Nepantla... | reverse complement strand
GGGTAAATTTGTAAACTTATATCTTACATATTTTAAAAAAATTAAAAATTCTCTTACAACCATCATATCATTTACAAATTTCAATAAATTTTTCTCATCAATCCACTCTAACATACCTTAATCTAAACAATCTCATTTTCTTTACACTTTTCTCTCAAATCTACTCTCTCAAATCTTCTCCCCAATCCAAACACAATCATAATGTAACATTAAAAAAATATATCTAACTATTACAATACAAGTTCTACTGGTTTCTATGTAAACTTGGAATATTTCAAAACATTCCCATTACAAGATTATGACTTATGAAAATTCAAACATTTACAATATAAGGTTTAAAACATCCTAAAGCTTTTCGGGACCTCCTATACCTGTGTAATCATTTACTTGTGTACATAGTACAGTCATCGTTGTTCACAACACAACAAGAAAAACAAGGGTAAGCTAGTGAAAATATAATTCTATAATATGCACAATTAAACCAAAAGAAAAAAAAATCAAATTACATGAATCAATTTCAAAATTATTCAATCTTCTTCAAATCCCAACATAAAACAATCACATGGATCTACACATCCCGAATATTCAACAAACATAATAACAACTAACGTCTTTCGAAAGACCCGTATTAAGTAAGTCATACCAGAGACTAAGACCTGATCCAAAGATTATCAGTGAATCTAACATAAAGGATCAGGGTAAGTTCAATACAACTCAAGTCGTGCATCTCATATGTCACGGTGTGCATGAACTCCCTCGTCAACTTCTCACCACCTGATATCTTAGTTTATGTGACTCAGATCATGATGTAAGCGAAAAATACATGAAGATGACCAAGGATGTTATACTTGAAGGGTCATCTCAACAAGCAAATAAAGACTTCATCAATAGAAGAAATGGACAAGGCCCAAAGCATTTGAAGTTTTTCTTATTAGTCTTCTAAAAATGAGGCCCAAGCCCAATTAATATTTTTTTTGTAATATCTTTATAATAAATTCTAAATAGAATATTAGAAGGGAAATAGTAGAAAAAATCACTTTTCTAGAATAAGGAAGTGACTTAGATAGGGGTGGCATTTACATTGTCTTTTCATGTACCTTGCCTCTTCATTTACAAATGACTCTTCATGTATCTTACCTTGCATAACCGGTCCTATATTCCTATATAAGGAGGAGCCTTGCTTTTGTAAACACAAGTTGAAAGTTGAATTTTTGAGTAAAGAAGCTATACCAAATTGGTGAGAGAGTTGTGTGAGACTTGTTCTCTACTCTTCTTCCTAGTCTTATCTTGGGAGGTTCTTAGGACTTTCAAGTGGCGGCATCCACTCATCTTGAAGCTTCTCCACCCTTCAAGTGGCGTGAAACACTCCAAGGGTCATCAACCACATAAGTCCATCTCCTTTCATCTTCCATAATTACCCATTTGTTGTTTTCTTGTAGTTTTTCAATTTCAATCGATTCAATTGTTTTCTTTTGTTGTTTCCTTTCATTTGCTACACTTGTTCTACATTTTGTTCGGTTTCCATAGAAACCCATTTCTATATTGAATTCTTGAGTTTCAATTGGTGGGTTTTGTTCTTTGTTGTGTTCCAATCGGTAGTTTTAATTCTTGTTGCATTCTTATTTCAAATCTCGGGTTCTTTATGTGTTCTTGATGAGTTCTTGAATGGTTATAGAATCTTGATCCAATTCTTGAAAGTGTTTTTTTATATACCAACTCACATGATGTGGTATCATGAGTCTTAGGTGTGTTCTTGTGTGTTTGAGTTGTTTTTGGCACTTTTAATTCAAGAACTTTACATTCTTGTTCTTTAATTTCATATACCTTGCCTTTATTGTCATTAGCATTCTGTTTTTGCCTTATTTTGAGTACTTTCTTGCTGTTTTTAATTGTTGCAATTCATTGTGTTTGTGTCATTTGATTTTTGAATCTCTATAAGTTTTTTCATAGTCATGTTTCTCCCAAAATGTCATCAATTCTATGTAGTACTTTTCTTGATAATTTTGGTTGATTGCTTTTATTTGAGTGCAATTTTATATTTCTGTTTTTGATCCTTTGGTGCCTTTTATTTTTAGTTTTGAGTTCATGCTTGTGTGTTAGATCCATACAAGTTCTTAAACATCAATTCTATTGTGTCTTTTGAAGTTCTCAATTCTGTTTTTTCATTCCAAATTAGGTTTCCTCTGTTTTTCTTGATTTGTGTTCTTGAAATGGGTTTTCCATGGGTTCCTTGATTTGTGTTCTTAAATTGCTTGTAGAATCTTGATCCAATTCTTGAAAGTGTCTATTAATGCTTCATCTCTTAATCAACTCACATCACTATCAAAGGCCAGGTTTATGTAGATTTTGTAGTAGAACTCTCCACGGCAGCAACACATCAAGAAGAAGTAGACTTCATATGGGTCCTCTCTGTGGATGGGTCATCCAACCAGCAGGGTAGTGGAGCTGGCGTCATTTTGGAAGGATCAAATGGGTTCCTAATTGAGCAGGCCCTACGATTCGCCTTCAAAGTTAGTAATAACCAAGCAGAATACGAGGCCTTAGTGGCAAAAATGTTGCTGGCCAAGGAAATGGGCGCTAAGAGTCTGCTAGTGGAGAGTGATTCCCTGTTAGTAACGGGGCAGGTTACGAGAAAGTATCAGGCCAATGACCCTCAGATGGCTGCATACCTAGAGTATGTCAAAATCTTGAAAGAGACTTTTGCGGTGTTCAAACTAGTACACGTCCCCAGAGAGCAGAATGCCCGAGCTGACTTGCTAGCAAAGCTAGCCAGTTCAGGAAAGGGGGGCAGACAGAGGACAGTCATACAGGAGACCCTGAGGACGCCTCGAACCACCACAAATTGCACAACAGAAGTCCAGCAAGTAAGCACCTCAGAAGGCGGTAAGAGAAGTCATCGGTCGCTGACTCAAGAAACGTTGAAAACACTTAAAATAAGCGTGTATAACTTATCAAGGGAAGATTCGTTGCACGTTTGCCTAGTTGAAGAAGGCGAAACCTGGATGACACCCTATAGAAGCTACTTGGCTGACGGGGTACTCCCGTTGGAGCCCGCAAAGGCCAGAGTAGTCAAGAAAAATTCAAGTAAGTATACCCTGGTTGATGTGAATTTGTTCAGACATGGGTATACTCACTCTATCCTGATTTGCGTAAGTGGAGAACAATGCATACGCATCATAGCGGAACTCCACGAAGGGATATGTGGGAGTCACATCGGCGATTGAGCTCTCTCATCAAAAGCCATTCGTGCGGGGTACTACTGGCCGACCATGAGGGAAGACTGCACGAGGTATGCACAACGATGTAAGCAGTGCCAACGGCATGCTGGCTAGCATAATGCACCCTCAGAGGAGTTGCGATCGATCCACAACCCATGGTCGTTTCAAACCTAGGGGATCGACATCCTGGGACCGTTTCCTCTAGCAATTCGACAGATGAAGTATCTTGTGGTTGCCATTGAGTACTTTACAAAGTGGATAGAGGCCGAGCCTGTTGCGCAAATCACAACTCACAAGATCCAACACTTCATATGGAAGAACATAGTTTGTCGTTTTGGAATCCCAAAACACTTGGTTTCCGATAATGGCACCCAGTTTGCAATCCAACTGTTGGGCAAATTGTGCACAAAACTCGGCATAAAGCAGGTGTTTGCATCAGTCCAGCACCCCCAAACGAATGGGCAGGTCGAGTCTGCCAACCGAGTTCTGCTCAGGGGTCTAAAGAGAAGACTAGAAAAAGCTAAGGGAACTTGGGCAGACGAGGTCCCTAGAATTGTGTGGGCCTACCACATCACTCCCCAGTCCACCACCAAGGAAACACCTTTTAGTTTGGTGTATGAATTAGACGCCATGATCCCCGGGGAAATTCAGGAGAGTTCACTGCACTTCTAGAACTTCGTGGCCGAGGAATCCAACGAGGAAAGAAAGGTGAACCTAAATCTATTGGACGAAGTCAGGGAAGAAGCACGCATCAAGGCTGAAGCCTTGAAGAGAAGGGTGGAGTATAAGCACAAGTCCAAGTTGAGATCTCGGCAGTTCCAGGTTGTCGACTTGGTAATGCGAAAGGCCCACCCCTACCAACTAGAGAACAAATTATCTCCCAAGTGGACAGGTCCATTCCGTGTGACAGAGGCGCTTGGGAACGGGGCGTACAAGCTCGAGACCTTAGAAGGTGGGACAATTCCTCGAATTTGGAACGGAGCCAACCTTAGAAGGTGATGAACCTGAAGAGGCAGCAATGCAAGATGAACCTGCTGCTGAAGATCAAGAAGGTGAACATCATGACATCAATATGGATGAAAGGATGCCTACCATGTCATTTTTGAAAGATTGATGATCAATCATATGGATACCTTTACTGAAAATCAAAGGAACCTCTATGACATGTGTGAGTCAAAGTTCAACAACATGGACACTCGTTTCTCTACACTGGATGAGCAAATTGAAGAAGTCCAGAGATAGATTCTGGAACTACAGTTTGAAAGGGAGGATAATCCTTCATTCTAAATTTTTGGTTTATTATCTTAAACATTTGGTTTTATTTTAAGCTGTTTTTAATCGTACTTTTTGTCTATTTGACGAGACAAATAGGGGGAGAAGTTTGGTTTATAATGCTTTGTAATGTTCTTAATAATTTCTTTCTTTATTACATTGAACATTTTGTGATGAACTACTTTAAAATTTGGAGTTTTTAAAATTGCTGAAAACTCTGGTTTATAGAATTTTAACTGGTTGTCTCTGCAAAATAACCGACTGTTCTTATGCATTCTTGTATGATTGTTGCTTTCTCATCTGATTGTGGTTGATGTTTCTTCTAAAAATCACCTAGTGAGAACTAGTGTATGGTATACATATGTTTTGGATTGGATTACTCTATGTTTGTTCAAATAAAAGCAGGATTCAACAGATTCTAAACAAAGAACATTCCTAAAAGCATCCCAAGGATTTGTCTCCATCAAATAGGGGGAGATTGTTGAAGATGGGAGCTTTGATGTATCAAACCTCATGAAGCCTGGAGTTGTGCTGCTTTCTAGGTTTGGGTTTAAGTGTAGGGTGTTTAGAATCTCTGTAAGATCAGTTCTTGAAGCCTACACAAAGCTTGATTAAAATTGTTTTAAGAAACTAAGTGTTTTTTCAAGCAAAGGGAAAACAGTCGATTGATTTATCGAAACAACCGATTGTTTATCACTTAGCTGGCTGTTAGTTGTGAAACTGTTTTTTTTTAATCATTTGTGTAATTGTTTGACTCATTCAACCGATTGAATCGTGGTTTCAACCGTTTAAATGTGTGTTTTCATAACAGTATTTTGAAAACCTGTTTTAATTGTTTCAGTTGTTCAAATCTGCCTTAAACGGTAGCTTTTCAAAGGTTATAAATATAGCTTCAATTTCAAATCAAAAGAAAAGTGAAAATACACCAAGTGTTGACTCAGATTTGAGAAAGAGATTTGATTTTAAGAAAGGATTTTAAAAAGCAAGATTGTTGTCAAGCTTTGTTGTGTGGTAACAAGTGCTGATCATAGGATCTCTGGTTCTGTAAATCCAGGTGCTTTCTATCCTGTTTAGTATCTTGTAATTGTACATATTACTTACTGTTTGTATCTGAAATCCTGTAAAGGCAGAGGGTGTTTTGTCTAGAGGTGTGGTGTGTGCAAAGTGGGTGAGTAGGCTTCGTGGGATTCAAAGTCACCTCTTTGTGGTGTGGTTTTTGTAATCTGTGATTGGTTACATAGTGGAATACTCAGTGGTTTGACTGAGGACTGGATGTAGCTCAGTGATTAAGTGAACCAGTATAACTCTTGTGTGTAAATCTCTCTTTCCCTCAAACTCTCTAATTGTTTGATATTTCACTGCTATAAACAACCGATTAAATCGTAACTTTAACCAGTTAAAATTCTGATACCTATTTCTGTTAAACTGTTTGATTGCCTTCCTTAAGTGCTTATCTGAGTTGTTTGTTAAGAATTCATTCTGAAGCTAATATTTGCGAAAATCTTTGATAAAACAATTCACCCGCTCTTGTGTAAGTCATCATTTCTAACACAATACACTCCTGATCCATCATTAATGATGATCCTCTACCTCCATTACCAAGCTCAACAAGAACAAATGAGACATCTCATTATGAAAAAATATAATTTAACCACTTTCTCATTTATATACAATAGTTGTATTTAATTTTTTTATGTAATAATTTTAAAAAAAAATATATAATTAAAAATAAATTTATAATTAAATAATATAAAAAATAGTTAAAATAATAATATTGAGAGTTATAAGATAAATATAAAAAAAGTTAATTATCAATTTATCATGATTCTATTGTTACATACACATCTGCCGGAAAAGCAAAAAATCCAAATTAGTTAAGAAAAATCCGAATTACATAATTTTATATTGTTAAACAGCATTAAAAAAGTAATTTCATATTATGTAGTTTATAACATAATACTTTTAAGGCAACTGCACCCCAAAAGGTTGTGCAAAGACAAAACTGTCCCTATATAAAATTGTATATATTTTTTTTTGTATTTTGGATTATGAAATCTGGTAAATTTTCAGATTGACACTTTGAATAAAATTTTGGATTGGCGCGTCTGGTAATCTTCAGGATTGGTGCTTCCGGTAGTACATGAATGACAATGTTAATCCAAAATAAAAAAAATGCAGAACATCCATAATTGAAAAAACCATTATGGATTCAGAAATCCATAATTGAAAAAAATCATTTCGGATCCACTAAAATTAGGCTTCCAGATTCAGCAATCAGGAAATCAACAATTTATGTGAACTTTGCTTCCAGAACACCCCTCATCCAGAAAGCAACATGATTCACTTCCGGATTGATGAATCCGTAGCACACTCCCAGATCCTGAATTCAAATAACAGGTGAATGTTAGTTTCATAATTTATAAAATTGTGGGAGTGCAAGAACAAAAAATGTAGGGATGCAGGAAAAACTGTGTACTTTTAATATTTATCATCATAAGGTGTAAGAAGAAAATAAGGTGTAGAAAGTAATAATCCGCTAAGAGAAGTAAAGCAATAACTATAAGCCCAAATACTAGGTAATTCCTTCTAAAATTGGACTTTACTTTCTACATTCCCATAATTTCTAAATACACCCTATCAATTTAAAATAATATTTTATCCTTCGTAAAACTAATTTCTGGATTACCTGTTCTAATCAAATTTTCTGAAATTTTCAGAACAGGATTTTCAAACCTAACAATGGTAGAAAGCAAGTTATGTAAGTATCTTATATTTTACGTAGTTAAATTATTAAAATAATTTACTTTAAAACAATTTAAATAAATCATCTTAATCAAATAATTGAAAAGAATAAAAGGATAGGTACTATATTTTGGATAATTTTAATAACCGGTTAAAAGTAAAAAGTGTACTGGTATGTGTTTGGTTCAATAATGTCAAAGTTCAAGAGGGGATGAATTGAGCTTTTAAAACTTTCGCACAAATTTGAATTTATCACAGAACAGAGACTAATAAATCGATTTATTTAGCAATGAACAGATTTATTTTTCTTATTCTCTTTGATGAAACAGTAACACAGTGTTGTGATTTCAAACGTTGAGCAAGATGATCTACAGGCAAGTTCAAATTGATTTCTACATGATAAAATGAGAAGGCTAAACAATTAATCACAACCCTGAAGACAAAAAACAATTCTCCTTTTTTAAACCAATTAACATTGAGTTTACTTTTACAGAACACGAATTCCAATTATGTTTCACAGCACATACAGATTTACACAGAAGTTCTTCAGAAGTTTTTCCAGAAAATCAAGAACAGTGTAAACGTACCCAAAAAGAATATATTCAAACACAATTGAATAGATTTATTTCTTGACAGATTAGTTTAATCAGCGATTATTGAGTGCAGGGATTAAGAGAGAATGAACACAAAACAATTATACTGGTTCACTCAAATGAGCTACATGCAGTCTTCACCTAATCCAAGGTGAAATCCACTAAACTATAATTCAAAACAATTACAAAAACCACTGCTCTTGAACCCTACAAGAACATGAGACACGTTGCTGAAAAACACTATTCCAGCACACACAACTCTTCAAGAAACCCTATCAAGAAGAGTTTTACAAACACACTTTACAAGAAATTGAGATATGAAACGAATACACCCGATAGAGAATGCAGAAATCTGCCTTAGACCAGTAGAACAGATTGCTCACATAGTGACAACACCTCTAGCCAAGCCTTAAAACTAACCAAGAACAAGCACACTATGTGATTTGAAAAATCTTACAAGAAGCCGTGCCAATCCTTTGAAATCTCTTTTATAACAGTTGTAAAACCAGTTTTCTCAACTATATCAACAACTTTTTAAAGCCAGAACAAACTGTCTCTTTATAGGAAACATTTTATAACAAACTTTCAAAAAACAGTTAAAGTTGTTACAAAAAGAACATATTGAAAATAAAATGAACAAATTTATTTTCAAAGGGAGTGAGAGATTTTGTTATGTGTAGGAGACTTAGTCAAACTCCTTGGTGCAAGGATAAAACTGAGAAAAGCCTTTTAAGAGAAACATGGCACCAAACTAAAAAGAATCTATTCATTTACAGAAGAACAGATTCATTTTCAAAACAATAACAAGAGCTTTTTAACAAGTGAAACATAGTCGTTTTGATGGAATGGAAACTTAGTTAAGAAACTTGATGCATAAAACATGATTTTCAAATAACACTTAATCAAGGCATCAGTTTAAGAAAAGAATCTATTTATTTAGAAAAGAAGAAATTCATTTTCTATGCAGTAAAGGATATTTTTTGCAAAACATGTGAAAAACGTTTTCATAAAACTTGTGCTTGCTCTTATCACATGGTCAGGGGTTAAGAGGTGAGTTACCCAGCAAAAAGCCTACTTTAAACAACCTCTAATCTATACCTAAGACATCCTTAAAGAAAATACAAACACTAAGGAAAAATACACATTTGGCTTCATCAAACACTTTGTCTTGAAGGGGCAACATCCATCTTCAACAATCTCCCCCTGTTTGATGGAGACAAATCCCCAGAGCTCAGTTGCTTTAAGAAGAGAACAACCCCTGTACTGCACCAAACACCAAACTAAAAAAAATTGAAACAATTCATAACATGTGAATCAGTTTTAAGGTGCAAAATGTCACTCCCTGTATCACCTAGCTTTACCTAGCATGGTGAGCTATTTTTCTCCCCCTTTGGATTCATCAAACAACATGGAGAAATATAAATCAAAATGACAATCAAACATAAAAGTTCAGAAAACATTACAGATTGTTCAACAGAAACATAATGCGAAAGCATAAACCAGAAGAAAGATAAGCATAGAAACAAGGCACTTCTAATCCTTGTAGTATAGTTCGACCAACTACAACTGAACACCCTCAATCTGATCATCAAGATGCTGGAACCTGGCTTGAGTTGTCTCGAAATAGGCCCTTTGTTCCTCTAACATGACATCAAGACGATGCAGAACTTGCCTCTCAAACATGGACATGGGTTCACCCCTGTATTCTAGAGCTTGATAGGCAACAAGAGCATTTTGGGGAGTTTCAGCAGCATCTTCATTCATTGACTGTGGTGCAGGTGAATCTCCTCTAATTTTTGTAGATGGAGAACTCATCCTTTGACTCCCAGCATGACCAGCAGGCGACTCTTGTCTGTATGAGTGATGGATTACATAGCAAGACTGTTCTGCAACTTGAACAATATCATCTTCCATAGGAACAACATCATCACCATCTTCATTGTTGAGATTTGAAGCTTCACGTTCTTCTCTGTTAGTTCTGCTTTTGTGAAACACCCAGCAGCCTTCCACTTTGTGAAATCCCATCTTAATGAGAGTGGCATTGTCAATCTCACTCACAGCCTTGATAGTCTCGTTCCTCTCATTAGAAGTATCAACACCAAAATAGTCAATCAATTTTGAGACAAGGATAGCATATGGAAATCGGTAATCAGCTAACCTTTTGGATTTCAGCATGTGTTTCATTATAATGTAAACCCAATTAACTTTTATCATGTTCATAATGCAGTATAGTAGGATTAAATCTTCCTCATGTAACACAACATGATTTGTGCGTCTAGGAATGAGTTGCCATGCAATGATATAGGCAAGTAATCTTGGGGTTAAGTTCAGATTACCTGCATAGAACATGTTCACACTTAGGGATGGTTCCCTTACATAGCTTCGATAGTACCGAATTTTGTTAAATTCTTGAATCCCATTTGTATTTCCTTTTCCAACCTTCAAACCAGCATACTTGATTCCAGCCACTAGATTCCATACTTCATTGGTGACTTTCATCTTAGTCCCTTTCACGTAAGACACCAGATTTTTCCCATCCAGAGTTAGATTGGTGTAAAACACCTTCACCAGATCAGGGTATACGTTAACTGTCATTTCAAGAAGCTGCTTCAGCCTTTGATGCTTCAATGCAGATCTGGTTTCAATCAGATTCTCAATTTTCAGCCAAGAGAACTCTAGAACTTTAGGAATGTTGATTTTCTTTCTACTCATCTCATGGATGTAGGCGGTTATCCCCTCATCATCTCCAGCAAACCAGTTCTCTAGCTCCTTGAAAGTTGTTCTGCTTGTTCTGTTACTTCTTTTTCCGATGTGATGAAGAAGCCATGGTTGAACCAGAGTTGGGTCTGAAAACACAACTTGAAACCAAATTAGTGCATATTAATAACCATACAGTACGAAATTACCAAAGAAAGAGCATTACCTTTTGATTCAAATGGTGAGCAGTGAGTATGGGCAACACATTTACACAGATTTATATTGGACAATTGAAATGGGTTGATAAGGCAGTTAAGAGCATATATGGACGGGGATTTTATTCTCTGTATATGTGCAGAGAATCTTTGAAAAGGGGCAACAAATATTTTGAATCACGATGCATGCATATCACACCACAATTTAAGCAGCCAATGCATAAAATCAGTTACAAGACCATGACCAAAACCATCAAAGATTCAGTGGTTAATACCCACTAAGTCAGTCAATCAGTCAAAGATTAAATTTTCTCTTTCTTAGTCATCAATGTATATCAGTACCAAAAATAAACACGTTTAATTTCGAATAAACAAATTTAATTTTTCACTGCAGAGCACAATTAACATTTATAATCCCCAATTCATTCAGTAGAAAATTAAACCTATCTTTGGCCAAGGGTTTTGTAAACAAATCTGCAAGTTGTAAATCAGTACCAATGAACTGAATCTCACATGTTCCATTTGATATGTGTTCTCTTAGAAAGTGATGCCTAATTTCAATGTGTTTGGTCCTTCGATGCATAAAGTGATACCAAAGTCATTCAATTGTTGCCTTAGCCATATGGTTTGAGCACAACAACTCCCTGCTGCAATTTACTCTGCTTCAGCAGTAGAGAGAGCAACACATGCGTGCATTTTGCATTGCCATGAGATCAAGCTTGATCCAAGCAAGTGACAGGTACCACTGGTGCTCTTCCTATCAATCTTGCAACCTTCAAATTCTGAATCAGAGTAGCTAATCAAACTTAATGAAATGTTACCTGGATACCACAAGCCAACTTCTTTTGTTCCTTGTAGATATTTCAGAATCCTTTTAGCAGCATTGAAGTGTGATTCTTTAGGAGCAGATTGGAAACGAGCACACATGCACACTGCAAACATTATGTCAGATCTGCTGGCAGTGAGATACAATAGGGATCCTATAATTCCTCTGTGTTTAGTCTCATCAACAGGAATTCCAACTTCATCCTGATCCAAGTTACAGCTAGTTGAGAAGGGCGTGTTGATTGGTTTGCACTTGTCCATTTCAAATTTTCTCAGCAGATCCTTGCAATACTTGGCTTGATTTAAGAATATGCCATCCTTGAGTTGTTTGACCTACAAGACTAGGAAATAATTCAACTCACCCATCATAGACATTTCAAACTCACTCGTTATGATTTCCACAAAAGTTTCACACAATTCTCCATTGTTTGATCCCAAAATGATATCATCCACATAGACTTGCACTAGAATTGTGTCATCCCCTTTCTTCTTAATGAACAAGGTCTTATCTGATGTTCCTCTGTCATAGCCTTGTGAGGTAAGGAAATCACTTAGCCTCTCATACCATTGCCTAGGAGTTTGCTTAAGCCCATAGAGAGCTTTCTTGAGTTTGAACACATGTCCTGGACGTTGATGGTCTTCAAATCCTGGTGGCTGTGAAATAAATACCTCTTCATTTATATAACCATTCAAGATGGCACTCTTCACATCCATTTGGAATAGCTTGAATCCTTTGATGCAAGAGAAGGCAAGGAGCAGTCTGACAGCTTCAAGCCGAGCCACTGGTGCATATGTTTCATCATAGTCTATTCCCTCTTCTTGATTATACCATTTAGCCACTGGTCTAGCCTTATTTCTGGTAATCACCCCATGCTCATCCATCTTGTTTCTAAATACCCATTTTGTTCCAATGATGTTCATTTCAGGTATTCTAGGAACAAGAGTCCATACCTCAATCAGAGCAAATTGATTAAGTTCCTCTTGCATAGCCATAATCCAGTTACTGTCCTTGAGTACTTCATTCAGATTTTTAGGCTCCACTTGAGATACAAAGGCCATTGTCTCACAGAAATTAATCAAGAACTTCCTAGTTGAAACTTCTTTTTCAATATTCCCAATGACATTATCAAGGGTTAGGTCTCTTGGAGTTTTCCATTCCTTTGGCAAATCTGCAGAAACAGTAGGTTCTTGGACAACATGTGAGTCAGTAGTATCAATATGAATCAATTCATTTTTATTTAAAATAGATTTTAAATCATCACATTCCAGGTCATCTGTAACAATTTTAGGTATGCTATGATTAGTTTCATCAAATACAACATGCATTGATTCTTCTACTGTGAGCAATCTTTTATTGAAGACTCTATATGCATGACCATTCAAAGCATAGCCAATGTAAATACCTTCATCAGATTTTGCATCAAATTTACCCAAATTCTCTTTGTCATTGTTCAATACAAAGCATTTACATCCAAACACTCTAAGGTGACTCACACTAGGTTTTCTACCCTTATACAATTCATATGGTGTTTTCTTAAGGATAGGTATAATTAAGGTTATGTTTAACACATAAGCTGCAGTATAGACTACATCTTCCCAAAAATACTTAGGAAGCTTAGATTCGTTTAACATGGTTCTAGCAAGTTCCTCTAATGATCTGTTTTTCCTTTCAACTACACCATTTTGTTGGGGAGTCCTAGGGGCTGAAAAGCTATGTGATATCCCATGTTTTTCACAAAACCTTTCAAAGTTAGCATTTTGAAACTCACCCGCATGATCACTACGAATGGATTTTATACAACAATCATTTTCATTTTGTAAAACCTTTCCTAACTTCTTAAAATCTTTGTAAGCACCATTTTTATATGCAAAAAAGAGAGTCCATGTGTATCTAGAATAGTCATCCACAATAACCAAAGCATACAGATTTCCAGCCAAGCTAGCAACTCTAGAGGGTCCAAACAAATCCATATGCAATACATCCAATGGATTTTTAGTAGAAACAATATCCTTTGAATTGAAGGAAGATCTGATTTGTTTACCTTTCACACAAGCATCACAGAGTCTGTTATCCTGAAATTTAATGTTAGGCAAACCAGAAACAAGATCTTTGGATTTCAATTTATTTAAGTGATTAGTGTGAATGTGAGCTAACCTCCTGTGTCACAGCCAATACTCATCACTTTTAGACAACAAACATTCATTTAAAGAATCAGTTTCCAGAATATCCAAGAGATATATGTTATTCACTCTCTTACTAGTAAACAACACCTTACCAGAGAAGTTATTTGAGATTGTGCAGCCATTTGACTTGAAGTTTACCTTGTATCCTTTGTCACATAGTTGGCTGATACTTAGAAGGCTATGCTTGAGTCCTTCCACATAAAGCACATTCTCAATAGTGGTTGAATTTCCAGTTCCAACAGTTCCCCTGCCCATAATTCTTCCACGGTTATTGTCCCCATAGGTTACATGTCCCTCAGCCTTGAGCTTTAAGCTGGTAAACTTGGTCAGGTCATCAGTCATATGTTTTGAACATCCACTGTCCAAATACCATTGGTTTCTCCTGCTGCCTTTCTGTAAAACAGAGCAAAAATAATACAAATGGTACCCTTTTCAGTATACGGTCCAGCAATGATTAAAACCTTTCCTTTGGTAGCCATTTGGCTAAGTTTTTAGGGACAAGATATTTTCTAGCAATACATGACCTAGAGGTATGTCCAGATTTCATACAATAAAAGCAAGTAACATGAGATGCCTTTTTTGCCACTGTTAAAGGATGAAAAACCTGTTTTTGCTGGAACAAAAAAACTTGAAAGCTTTTTAACATTGGTTATATTTCCAGGGTTATAACCAATTCCATTTTTGTTAAAAACAGCATTCTGTGAACCTAGAAGAGACTCAAGATTGTCTCTTCCCTTGGTGAAATTAGATAGGGTTTTCAGCAAATACTCCACTTGTTTTTTCAACTTTTTACAGTTTTAACAGGTTTTAATAGAAGCATGCAAGCAAGTTAATTCAAGACTTACAAGATCAGTTTTAGCCTTATGCAGTTCTTCCTCAAGTGATTTTACTTTAGGTGCAATCGCATTATTTACCTTTTGCAATTTACTGCATATTATAGCCAACTCAAGTGATTTTACTTTAGGTGCAAGCGCATTATTTACCTTTTGCAATTTACTTTATATTACAGCCAATCTATTTGCCTCATCATGTGTTTCTTTGAAAGCAACAAGCAATTGATCATAATTGTCAGATTCCATAGAGAATTCACTCATCGAATCAGAGATTGATCCTTCATCTTTCATCATGAAGCACATATTGGTTTCCTCACTTTCAGTTGAAGAGCTACTTGTTGAAGACACTTCATTCTCTTCCCAAGAGATGTAAGCTCTTCTCCCCTTGCTCCTTTCAACCTTCTTGCTGGCTGATTTGTCCTTTGATTGATTGTTTGGACAGTCCATCTTGATATGCCCTGCTTTACCACAACCAAAGCAAGTGTAGTTAGAGGAATTGGATTCATTCGGTTTAGGATGCCTTCTTTTCTGTTGGTTCCTACTCTGTTTTTCTTCTTTAGGAATCTGCTGAACCTTTTTGTGAGTAGGCTGATTGTTTCATCATGTTCAACATCTTCTTTCTCCTCTTCGATGTCACTCTGTGCACTTGCTTTTAGTGCAAGTCCCTTGGGTTTCCTTTCCATTGTTTCTTGCTGATGAGAATCAAATAAAGGAGGCTTTTATTAATGAAGGGAGAGGTCATTCACCTACACATTTGAAGTTCTTCCTTCTAGTCTTTTCAAAATTAAAAAGAAGACATAAAATAAAGAGAGGAT
>Ga0123341_1002390_pt1 | contig 15395 bp, 10 predicted proteins | sample Turbeapinknodule_FD_89959 | JGI IMG/M metagenome (GOLD analysis project Ga0123341, IMG submission 89959) | Root nodule microbial communities of legume samples collected from Mexico - Turtle bean Mexico pink nodule | ecosystem: Host-associated > Plants > Roots > Nodule | place: Mexico: Nepantla... | reverse complement strand
ACGAGTTAAAATAAATCTAAAAAAAATAAAAAATATTTTAAATACTCAATAAAAATTTAATTAAAAGTAATCTCAAATTTTTATCACTACATGCGCATAACTAAATTTATACAAGATAAATCTAATAAAATTATTTATACATATTTGTTCTCGTATTAAGACAAAATTACACTAAAATCACAAAACATATTATAAATCAAGGGTAAGTAAATAACTTTCTATTTTAATTACATACTGTAATTTACGATATAGTTGGTCAAATAATTAAGTACGGGATTTCTATTTTAAAATAATAATAATATAATTTTTGAATAAATTGAAGTGATAGAAATAAAAAAAGAGTAGGATATTTAAACAAATATGTCAGAGCGTTGCATAAACTTATCATATTGGAATTTACTAATGTTCGAATCTTACAAGGTTGGCATGAGCAGAACGGAAGTGACAGAGAAAAAGAGAAAAGAAAAATGAAAAAAGGTTTAAAGTAATTCCGCACCTTGAATCTGAACTAATGAAATGAAGTAAAGTCAATCTGAAAATGCAAACCCCCTAATTAAGTCTCCTCTTGCTCCAATAATAATAACTCTTTACACACACACACACACACTCTCTCTCTATCTTCTCTCTGACTCGACTCAACAATTCACCTTTTTCTTGTTCACAAAGTTGCTCTCAATCTTCAATCCTATATATATGCACGCATTCCCACACAAACACCACCACCAAACTCTCTGTATCTTCGTTTTTAGCATTTCACCAAAACTGAAACCAAAATGCATCTCTACAATGCATGGCTTCCGCCGCCGGTCGCCGCTCAGACTGCCGCCGAGCGCGACTCCTTCACTCGCGTCATCGCTGCCGTCAAGTCCTCCTTCCGACCTGACGATCCCGAATCCGTCTTCTCCACTCTCAAATTCATCTCCGTCCTCGACCTGTCAGTTTCAACTCTCATTTCCAATCTCCGCCTCTTCCTTTTCCCTAATTCATCCTTAATTTTTCGTTTCCGTTTTCATTTTGTCTGTTTTTGCTTTCGCTTTCGCTGTATTTCTCCGCCGTACGGCTTAATTGAGAAGATTCTGGAATATCGCCTCGATTGATTTTTTCTGTTTTATAGTTTTTACTCTAGCTAGTGCTGTGGTGCGAGATTTTTTCGTGTTTGCGCCGTGAGGAAATGCTGTTCAATTTGTGATCGGAGGCTTCGGAGGAGTTACTTAAACGCTGAGGAGTGTGAGATTCACGGTTTTGTGAGCGGTTTTGCAGATTATGTGAATTGAAGAATAGCTTCGGGGAATGATGGGTTGACTTTGTTTATAATTGGTTTTGCATGTTTCATTCTTCTTAATTACTAGGAAATGACATTGAATTTGTGATAGAAGGTTGGGAAGAAGTTACTTAAAGGCTTATTAGGAGTGTGAGACTCGTAGTTTTGTGAGCAGTTTTGCAATTTATGTCAACGGAAGGATAGTTTCGCAAAGTGCTGGGTTGACTTAGTTTATAATTGGTTTTGCATGTTTGATTCTGCTTAATTACTGGGAAATGATGATTTTTTTTCTTCTTCTAAATAAGTTATTCCGAACAAGATTAAGTAATTTCTTCCGCTGTTTGTTGTGAAGTTATTTTATGCCTTACTAGCACTGAAAAGGACTAAGCATTCATAGTTTCATCACAAACCTTGAGATTGTAGGAATTTTTGGACAAATGCAGTTGTTTCAGCCATAATTGCTGTTGTTGTCATTCCAAAAAAAACCTTAATTGTTGTGCTTGATTTGAAATCACGTTCGTGAAATCACCTTGGCTATAAGTAATGGCTCTGTTGTGCTTCCAAAACGGCGTTATAATTTCCCTCTCAGCTTGTATTCAGACAGAGCTTGTTGCTAGGTTGAATCTAACTTTTATGTTTGTTGTGCAGTTTCATAAAGGCAAAAAGTGATGTTTCTTTGGAGGATGTTCGCAACCTTGCTCAGATGGGCCTTGAGATATTTCATGCGGCCCATAATAAGCTTTATGCTCAGGTGCTGCTGCATTTTGTCTTGGATGAGACACGGAGTGTTTCTTTTTTGTATCTCTGCTTGCTCTCAAATGATTTTGTCATTTTTCTTTTATTAGGTTAGATGGGGAAATTTAGTAGTCAGATTACTCAACAAATATAGGAAAAAGATTACACTGACAGTTGAATGGAGGCCCCTGTATGATACACTGATTAGCACACATTTTTCTAGGTGAGTTTTATATCGGTACTGTTTCTGCTTCAGCCTTAACTGGTTTAAAATTATTCTGTACTTAATTTGTGATTCTTCGGTAGCTCAATGAAAACAAAGGAAAAATAAAAGAAATGAAGACTAATCCCAACGATTTAATGCTTGACATTGCAGTAAATCCACAAGTTAACTTTGCTATAAGCTTAAGTTTGTCTATGTATTCAGTGTTGTATTTTATTTTCCAGTTACTTTTGAACGTAATAATCTCTTGTCTCTTACTGAATCAAAATACAGAATTGAACATATTTAACAGTTTATTTTTTTTCTGCATATGAGATTACAAAATTGTTGGTAGGGGATTTTGAATTATATTCTCGCTGCAGAAGTACAGGTCCAGAAGGTTGGAGAATAAGACAACGACACTTTGAAACTATAACTTCCCTTGTCCAGTCCTGCCGGAGATTCTTCCCATCAGGTTCTGCCTTAGAGATATGGTCTGAGTTTAAGTGAGTGCTTTGGTGATGTTTCCTCATAATCTTGAATTATTACTGAGAGCTTGTCTTTTATTTCGTTTTGAACTTTTTATTGGTATTGAGGATGAGCTGAATTAACGTGAATTTCCTGTGGATCAATACTTCCATTGAGTGGAATCATGCTGAACCTGCTTTAGGAATTATACTCTTTTCCCAATTTGAGTTTATTTAATTTGTCTTCTTCTTAATTCCTTTCTCTTTGGGTCATTGGGTAATTTGTAGATCTTTATTGCAAAACCCATGGCATAATTCATCCTTTGAAGGTTCAGGCTTTGCAAGACTCTTTCTCCCAACAAATCTTGATAATCAGGCCTTTTTTACCCAGTAAGAAGCATAAAATTCTTAGATTTTTTTTGATGATATATGACATGACTTCCTATTGAATAAAATTTTATAATTGTGTTGGCAGTGATTGGATAACAGAGTGTATAGACTTGTGGGAATCTATACCAAATTGCCAATTCTGGAACAATCAATGGGCAGATGTTATAGCTCGTGTTGTAAAAAATTACCACAATGTTGACTGGGACTGCTTCTTGCCTTTGCTTTTTGCTAGATACTTGAATATGTTTGAGGTGAGTGTGTAAATTCTTCTGGGAATGTTTGATAAGATATTTTTGCATTCTTCTGGCAAGGTTGGTTTTATTTACACTTCTATTAAATATTTTAGCTCCAGGCGTGTATTAATTGAAAATGATTAGGAAATAGATACAGTTTATCTCTCTGAAGCTTAAATCTTGTTTTTATTCCTGTCCTCTTTCTTTTTTTAAATTAATATCGATAACCTTGTTTGTTATTGCTACTTAGATTTTGTTAGGAGTTCCACGTCGAGTAGAATAAACTACTTGATATGGTACTTAAAGCCTTGAGGTTCCCCCACCTAATGCATAATTTTTAGAAACTCTCTCGTATGACTTCTCTAAATGTATATTTTTTTTACCTGTGCATTAACTAATTTTAACTTATGGGAAATTTATTTAATTTTTTTCTTCTTATTTTTCTCTTCTAGTAGTCTTTATGGAGAAGTTTGACCAAACAGACCCTAACATAATTGATAGCTAGGATAATAAACTGCTGCTGGCATAACTAACTACATCTGGTATTGCTTGCAACAGAAACTAAAATACATAAGCTAATATACAATCACATATATTGTCTCCCCCTCTACAAACTTAGGGTGAAAGCTATGAGCAGCCGAGAACTATTGAGTTTGTCTCTTAGATTCTAGAACTGAGCCTCTTGGGAAGAGGCCAGGTGAGAATGTCAGCAACTTGTTCTTAAGCAGGAACATGGTCAAGAATGAGAGATTTATCAGTACCTTCTCCTGGGCAAAGAAAATATCTGACTATGTGTGCTCAGTCCAAGAGTGAAGCACATAACTGTGACTTGGAGCCACACTACTCGGATTGTCTCAGTAGATAATACGGGTTCTGGTAGGAACCTAGAAATCACGAAGAACCAAAATGACTTTAGTAGCTTCCAAGGCTAAGGTTCTGTATTATGCTTTAGCACTTGAGCAAGCAACATGAGTCTACTTCTTAGAGCACCAGGAGATTAGATTCTGTCCTAGAAAGAGACAGGCTTCTAGGTTTGGCCGTCTATCATCCACATCAAATGCCCAAGCAGCATCACAGAAGGCACACACGCTCATTGAAGTGTAACTTTTAGCTCTTGTTGTGAAGTACTTACTGTGCTAACGAAGCTAGCTGATGCATTTTCAAATTCTTGTATGAAGCAAATAGTGCATCCTTTGGTTACACCATTGTGATTAGTTGATCTATTCATACACCCTTGTTTTTCCCTGCTGTGTTTTTGTGTAAATTTTATTACCTATTCCTAACTGATCTATATCTGCACACGTTTCCTTATGAGATTCACACTTTGTTTAGTCATTTGGATCTATCCCTCATTCCATTCTTGTAAATCATAGGTACCTGTTGCAAATGGAAGTGGTTCATACCCCTTTTCACTAGATGTCCCAAGAAACACTAGGTTCTTGTTCTCTAATAAAACTTCTACACCTGCAAAGGCTATCTCCAAATCAATAGTAAGCAAAAATGCTTTATTACTTCTGTGATATTCTAAGATTGGAAGCATGTTCTGATTTTTTAATTTTAGTTTAGTAATTTTTTTTAATTGCAACTGCAGGTATATTTACTAAAGCCTGGTAGTCCATCACAACAGCACTTTGAAAAATTGATCAACATTTTGGAACAGTTTGTTTACTCACTTATTGCTCCAAATACTTTGCTTAACTAAGCTTGCTTTCTCTTCAATTCAGTTATTTACTTAATTTTTTTGCTGCCATTTATTCCTGTAGATATTATCATCCCTCAAACGGAGGTCGATGGACCTACTCACTGGAGCGACTTTTGTTTCATTTGGTGTTTCAATTTCAAAAGCGTCTACAGAATGAACAGTTGTAAGAATCAATTATAATTTGTCATCTAGTGTCTGTTTTCTGCAACTGAAGTGGTTTGGTATGACAGGGACACAAATAATAGAAGACCCACTGAACAGCATCTTGGGGAATCAGAGAGGGTTTTCTTTGTTAATTCAGTGCTTAAGTTAATCGACCGTGGTCAATACAGCAAGAATGAGCATCTCTCTGAGACAGTTGCTGCAGCAACTTCTATACTGTCCTACGTAGAACCCTCATTAGTTCTGCCATTTGTGGCATCTCGGTTCCGTATGGCCCTTGAGACGGTTAGTACTGCTTCATGAATGTTTTTGTTAAATTTTACTAGCTATGTGGAATCAATAGCATATTGAAAGCATAATATTTTTTCTTGATAGAATGTCTCTCAAGGTCATGATATATTCTTGTCAATGTATAAATGATATATTTGATTAGATTAGTTTCTCTTCTTGATCAAATTCTTTTAGCCTGTCCACATGGTATGATATGTTCATGTCAATCTATAATTGCTATATATGATAAGATTACTTTGTTTTTCTGACCAAATTCATTTTGCCTAGTCAGATGACTGCCACCCACCAGTTGAAAATTGCAGTTATGTCAGTGGCATTTGTTGGGCGTTCACTATTTTATACATCTGTATCAGCTTGCTCCACGAAACCAGTTGATCTTGGTGGTGGTGATGAAACATTCGTTGATCTTGTGGGGGTTTCATTATCTAATGCATTACTTGGCATGGATGCTAATGACCCTCCGAAAACCTTGGCTACCATGCAATTAATTGGTTCCATATTTTCAAATGTAAGCTTTCAGCTTTTTGACATATTGAATAAATAGCTTCTTATATTGGTGAGTCTTAACCATATATACCTTGTAAATGCAGTTGGCTTTATTGGATGATAAAATTGATGACCTATCATTTATGCCTATGGTCCGCTTTTCAGAGTGGCTAGATGAGTTCTTATGCCGTCTGTTTTCCTTACTTCAACACTTGGAACCCAGCAGTGTTATGTGAGTAACAGTGCTAAGGTCCCCTCTGTTGCATGCTACTTTGTTTGAAAACATACTTTTTAACTGGATTTATGTTATTATGCTTTATAATTGGGTAACTGGTTTCTGGTACATTAGAAATGAAGGTCTGCAGTCATCAGCAGCAGCAGGAACTTTCCTAGTTGATGATGGTCCATACTACTTCTGTGTGCTTGAAATTCTGTTTGGGAGGCTTTCCAATTCACTGTATAATCAGGTATTACTTTATGAGTTTAAAATACTTAATAGTTACTTCAATTTCTCGGCTAATATATCGTCTTGCACTTGACTGATATGTCAATAGGCTCTGAAGAAAATTTCTAAGTTTGTGAGGACAAATATTCTTCCTGGTGCCGCTGCAGAGGTTGGACTGCTCTGTTGTGCCTGTGTTCACTCAAACCCAGAAGAAGCAGTTAGTCAACTTGTTGAGCCAATATTACTGTCTGTGATATCTTCTTTGAAAGGAACACCACGCACTGGATTTGGAGGAGGAGGAGTTTTTGATGCTTCTGCTTCATCAAAGGTACCTTTCTTGGTCCTGTGATTATCTTCTACTGCTATGTTGCTTCTGGATTTTCTTGAAAGCTGAGACTTTTTTTCAGGTTAGGTCAACAATTTCACCAGCTCTTGAGGCTGCAATTGACTATCAACTTAAGATATTGTCAGTTTGCATCACATATGGAGGTCCAGCACTCCTTCGTTACAAGGATCAATTCAAAGAAGCTGTCTTCTTGGCTTTTGACTCACCATCTTGGAAGGTCTTTTTCTTTCCATGTTTATATTTTTTCTTCAAATAGGTTGATTATGTTACAGATAAATATGAATTTTTGTGGTTAATAGTGGAGTTTCCGTTGGTTCCAAATCTAAATTTGATTTTTACTTCTGATGACAGGTTAATGGGGCTGCTGATCATCTTCTTCGGTCTCTTCTTGGAAGTCAGATTCATTACTATCCAATTGATCAGTATAGGTATGCATATATAAGTGTTTGACTATGTTTATTTAGTTTTTTCTGCCCTGATTCTGTGGTTTTATATATTTCTATGGAAATTCAAACATTAAATTTTTTATTTTGTAGGTGTGTTCTTAGTCACCCTGATGCTGTTGCTCTTGAGGAATGGATTAGCACAAAAGGTTTTTCCACTGAGGAAAATTTTATTCCAAAGTGGCATATTCCTTGTGATGAAGAAATTCAATTTGCAAATGAGCTTATAGACATTCACTTCCAGTCAGCTTTGGATGATCTGTTGAAAATATGCCAGACTAAAATCCATGCAGATCAAGGTTTGTCTCAAGAAGTTTATGGTTTACCCTGTCATCCTTAGCTAGATAAATTATTTGAGTTCCCTTTTGAGATGGTTAAAATCTAGTATTGATTATGAATTTTTATTTCTTGAAATGAAGTTTCTCCCACTGCTTTCTGGTATAACAATTTGTTGATCATGATGCAGACATATTTGGATGGTAGTGTTCCATGAAGGAAGTTCTTACTAGGCTAATGCAAATTTTTAACTGTTAAATATTGAATGTAATTTGTCATGCAGGGGATGAGAAAGAGCATTTGAAAGTGACTCTTCTACGTATTGAATCAGCGTTGCAAGGACTTTTTTCATGTTTGCCTGACTTTGTTCCAGACTCTAGAAATGGATTGAAGGAAGATTCAAACCATCTGTTTTTAATTGCTGGGGCAACAGGTTGTACTGTTGGTAGTACTGCTCTGAGGGAAAAAGCTGCTGATATTATACATGTAGCCTGCAAGTAAGGATCATTCTATGCTGCTGTGCATTGTTTCTTAAACTTATGTTGCTGTTCACAAATCCTGATAATTTTTTTTTGCTTAATAGATATGTCCTGGAGAAAAAATCAGATGACAGCATCCTGTTGATACTGATTATTCGCATCATTGATGCTTTAGGAAACTATGGTATCCACTTCTATGTCTGCATAAATTTTCAAATATTACACTGTATTGTTTGTATATGCACTGGCTAATTTTGTTTTATTCCCATTTTTACACAGGAAGTTTGGAGTTTGATGAGTGGTCTAGTCATAGGCAGGCTTGGAAATTAGAATCTGCTGCCATAATAGAACCCCCCATTAATTTCATTGTATCATCCCATTCTAGAGGAAAAAAAAGGTATTGGTAGACAACTCATATTTCTTGATTGCAGGAACAGTTTCCCAAGACCAATTTTTAATAAATTTCTGATGCTTGTTGTCTATCCAGACCAAGGTGGGCACTTATCGATAAGGCATTTATGCACAGTACCTGGAGGTCTTCACAAGCATCCTATCATCTTTACCGTACAGGTGGGAATTTTTTCCCATCTGAACATGTGACTATTTTGATGGATGATTTGCTGAATCTCTCGCTGCATAGCTATGAAACTGTTCGCCTGTAAGTGAGAAACCCTTGGCTAACTGAAACATAAATGTTTTATATGTTCTATTTTTTTGCATTAGCACTTGATTTTATATATGTATCTATATATATATGTGTGTGTATATATGTATATATATATACACACAAGTATGTATGCATGTATGCATATCAATCCTCATGCTTAATCTCAGTTGTTAGATTAGCCATATTAAATGAACAAACAAAGAATCCTGAGTTCTTTTGAAGGAGGAAAGAATAACAGAATGAAATTAGTTCAAAAAGACAGGCCTTTGAGTCCATTTGGAGTTTTGCATCATTAATGATCTAACATGGAAAATACTTTAAAATTGTGTACAATTGTTTATAATAAGTAGGAAGGAAAAGACAAAGGAAATTAAGAGGATCACCTGTCACTGCCGAAGTTTAATCTTCACGCCATGTATTGATTCTAATGTCAAATTTCCTTTCATAGAATTCAGTAGCAGTTATCATGGTCGCAACCCTAGCTCAACTAACAGCTTTTCTCACACTACAGTGTCACCGTAATGATGGGCTTTTGAAACCCATATTTTTACCCTTGAAATGTTGTTTAGTCTTTTTTTTGGAGTGAACACTGAGATGGGCTTTTCCCAATTTTCTAATGTATTTTTCCTTAAGAAAGGTTATGTTTCAAAACTCTTCTTCCTCAGTCATTCGTTGAAATTTTTTTGCCTTAGTTTTGATCTCTGTTGTCTGACCTGCTGCTCACTGTTGTTTGTGTCTTGCCAACCCGACCAGCCATTCATGGGAATATGCTCCTCTTTGTTTTGTTAGATCTCACTCTTATCAGTCTGTGTTTACACTTCACTCTGCTTTTTCTGGTGTTTTGTTTTTCTTCACTTACATATTACAGGTCTATTATTCCTCGGGTTATGTTCAACCGCCTTATGTTTTATCTTAAGTTTTGTCTAATGTATTTTTTTATAACTCCAATTAATTTGCCTTCATCTCTCATTGTTTGGCTTCATTCCTATGTTCTTTATTAGTTATTTCTCCTAGATTGATAGTGATTGAATATGTAAAACTTGGATTATTATTTTCATGAGTTTATTTAATGTTTTATATACATTTTTTAATTTGAGTATTTATATGTGGCATAAATTGTTTATAATATTTAAAATAGCAGCCAGCCTGCTTTCCTTTCTCCTGCCATGGCATTTTCTTGTCTGGTACCTGCCACTAACCAGAACTGACAACTATGTTTTATTCCTCAAATTATACTCAAAAGCATGATGCTTCATTCATGTTTAACCAAGACTTTTGCTTTGCCTGTAATGTCGATCCTTGATTTATTCAGCCTGGCAAACGAACTAATTTATATAGCTGAAAACCACTAATGAGAATCATCTATCTAGTGATTTCTTAGGTGGATATCTATTCATTTTCTCTAATGAAACTAGTTATCTTTCAGAAGTAGAACACAGAAAAAATATGGGTGATGGTATCAATGTAAAATTCAAACTGTCTTTCAATATGCTTCTATTTCTTCAAATTGGTTTGTAAATGTTTATATTGATTCTCTTTCTTGTGGATATTAGCTGATGGGAATACATGAAAATGTTTTATCTTATCTTAGAAAATTCTCTAAGATTAGTTTCCCGACTTATTGTCATGACTTGTTTCCGAATGTTTTCAAGTGGGACCTGCCACTTCTAATTTCTCTCCTTACTAATCTATCTCAACAAAACAGCTTGAATTTTAACCTGCCCTATATTTTCGTTCTCCTCTCAATATCTCACATATTTTACCTATACCAAACAAAGTGCAATAGTAAAATTCTATAACTTAAACAGTATCTCATTCAATTATCTTACATGCTTTCTTAATGCTGCCACAGTACTTTTCTACGGCTGATTGAAATTTCTGATATGATCCAGGCTTGCAGGAAAATCTTTAGTGAAGCTGATTAAGAGATGGCCATCTTTGATTTCAAAATGTGTTATCACTCTTACGAATAACTTGCAGGATCTCAATGCCAAGGAATATGCAGTGTTGGGTTCTTGTTCAGTCCTTGCCTCACAAACAGTTCTCAAGCATCTGACAACGGTGATTTTCAAGGATGATGTCTTAAAATTGTTTTTCTGGATATTTAATTCTTTTATGTCTCATTATTTTCTTTGATTTCAGGATCCAAAGTCATTTTCTTCATTTATCTTGGCAATTCTTTCAAGGTAATCCCATTTTCTCTGTTTAATGCTTTGGGTGAATTTTGTTGTTTTGTGTAGCTTTACAGAATAATACTTTCCTGGTTTCCTTTTTGAAGTTCTCATCATGAATCCTTGAAAGCTCAGAAAGCAATTAATGAGGTAAAACATATCCCACATTGAATTATTACAGTTTCATTATGTGCTATATATGATTCAACGTTTCCCTGGTTTCAACAGCTTTTTGTGAAGTACAACATTCAATTTTCTGGAATATCTAGAAGCTTCTTCAGGATCTCAGACAAAGAAAATCATACTGGTAGACTGGGGTTTTCAGATTTGGTTTCTCAGATTTGTTCAATGAGTTTTGATTCTACTGGCTTGCATTGGAGGTGAGTGTTGAATCATTTAGCTTGAAAATCATTTGACTCCAATGATGATAGATGAGTTGCTCATGCATATTTGGATTCTGTCTCTGCTATTTCTTATTTATTTTAGTTTACATGATGCCTAACAATTTTTTAACAAGTTTAAACTTTGTGTTTGTAGATTCTTTCATATTTAAAACATTGATTTAATAGTTTCCTTTTTCAGGTATAATTTGATGGCTAACAGAGTTCTGCTTCTTCTGGCTTTGGCATCTCAAAACCATCCAAATTCATCATCTAAAATTCTGAGTGAAACTGCTGGTTTGTATAGCTTCTTGTTTGCTTTTAGATCTTTGTGTATTTTATTTTATTGAACTTTCCTTTTGCACACTCTCAAGTCAGTATTACTGCTCTGATTTTGTTCAATGTGCTTATTTTAATCATGCTGTTACTCATATAGGACACTTTCTGAAGAATTTGAAAAGTCAACTTCCTCAGACAAGGATACTTGCAATTTCAGCTTTGAATACACTATTAAAGGAATCACCATATAAGTCGTCTCTTGATGTGAAATCAGATGAACTTGAGGATTTGCAAGAGCATGTAAAATCATCGCTTGAAGGAACTTTAACTCAAACTTTCCAGGAAGAGGGTTTCTTCACCGAGACACTGACTAGTCTTTCTCATGTTCATATAATATCTGATACTGAAACTGCTTCCAGAGGAAGTCAGGGAGATTCAAGTTTCCAAAGCTTAGCAGACAAATCCATAACACGTTTTTATTTTGAATTTTCGGCTTCATGGCCACGTACACCAAGTTGGATTTCATTTTTAGGAAGTGATACATTCTACTCAAGTTTTGCACGTATTTTTAAACGACTAGTACAAGAATGTGGCATGCCTGTTGTAATGGCTCTTAGAGGTGCAGTAGATGACTTTACAACTGCTAAGGAGAGGTCTAAGCAATGTGTAGCTGCTGAAGCATTGGCGGGTGTGCTACATTCTGATATTGATGGTTTATCAGGAACATGGGAGAGTTGGCTGATGCCTCAGTTGAAGAATATCATTTTAACCCAATCTGTTGAATCAGTTTCAGAGTGGGCATCTTGCATACGGTATGCAGTTACTGGTAAAGGAAAGTATGGAACAAGGGTTCCTCTTTTGAGACAGAAAATTCTGGATTCTTTGATGACATCTTTACCCCCAACAGTAGCTACCACTGTAACAGCCAAGCGATATACTTTTCTGGCAGCTGCACTTATAGAAATATCCCCACAGAAAATGCCGGTATCTGAAATCCAGCTCCACAATACACTTCTGAAGGAAGTTCTTGGAAATATGTGTCACTCATCAGCCCAAGTAAGTGTTCCCTCTGATATCATATGTTCAATCAGTCATGAATTGAATATTTTCCTTCCTATGCTCCAATTAGTGTCAGGAAATGAAACTACAAAACCATGGACTGATTATGCTTGAAATTCATAATGATTAAAATATTTTTATCTATAATATACAGTGTCACTTTAAACATTATCCATTTCAAATACAACTAGCCTCAACACTGACTATATTTGCAATTTGTTGTCAGAGGTATAAAACTGTAAACCGAATTCTTGCCCTCCATGCTTTGTTCAAAGTGGCGCACTTGTCAATTGATATATTACCTTGATTGTTAAGAGTTAATTCATACTGAACTTATTTGTATGCCTTGTGTCCAGATCTTATAGGATTTGACAAACTGGATAGTTGACCTAGATTCAGGATAATAATTTGGTATGGTTTGATTGATATACTAACAAACTATCTGAATGAATTTTCCTAATCAAGAAAAAAAATTAGGTTTAAAATTCATATTAGATAGTCATTCAAATGGTTAAAATACTACTGCACCTTAGGCTGCACTTGTACCATTATGACTGATTGATGTGATCAATTCCATGGACAAATTAATGTAATGATGTTTAAGTTTGAAAATACACTGTTTTCAATAAGCATGTTTTCGAAAGATTGTGTTGTATTAAAAGTCAAAGCTCTCGTTTCTAATTAATTGGGTATAACCGCTCAATATTATTGAACTGAACCAATGTTTTTATTATGCAATTGTATCAAATTAATTTCATTTCCTTTTGTAGATTCATTTATATGCTTTAGTGAAGCACATTATCCTTCTTGGTTATCCTTACAATTTTTGTCTTCATCTTACCTTGGAGCTCTGCTGTTTGGATGTAGTGTTTTAACTTTTTGCAACCTTTTCTTTGTTTCCTTCGATTTTTTTTTTCCACATTTTGTTATTAGCTAATGGATTACATTCTTTAGAATTTATGTGAAGAAAGGGGACTAAGGGATAAGTGATTTTGCAGGCGTATTTAATCACTTGAATTGGTTGATTGTTTAGGCATATACTAGCAAGTATCCTTAAGAGTTTACTAGTATAAATTGTGTTTTTTGTTTATCTCTAATATATATATATATATATGTGTGTGTGTGTGTGTGTGTGTGTGTGTAAGGTCTTTTAGACAAAAAAGGGAAAATCTTTGGAAGAAATTTGTCAAAATACTCAATTTCTTAACTTATGTGTGGTTTGGTTGTATATGAACACATATGATCTCCATTTCTTCTCAACACATCCATCGTTTACATTGGGATAATGTCGTAGTGGTGTAAATAAATGATGGATGGTGGAAGTTTTTTTGGGTTAAGTAATATGAATATACAAGTTGAAACAAGTTTATTATTTGTTTGTGATTCTGACCTATTTCAATTTGTCTATACAACAGGTGAGGGAGGCTCTAGGGGTTACCCTTTCTGTATTGTGCTCTAACATTAGGCTATACCATTCGAGTCATCAGGATGAGAGAAGTGACAATGTTGATAGTTTGATGAAAGATGAAAGCTGGGTTCAGTTTCTTACAGAGCGAGCAGCTGAAGCAGTTGTGAACATTCAGATTGCTACACAGTCAGATAAAGTAGTGAATCCTGTAGACGGAAGTTCTCAAAATGGGCATGTAGATGGTGATTCACAAGATGATATGAAATGGATGGAAACGGTACCAATAATGACAGTTTATATTTTGTTTTTACTTCAGATTATTTGCTAATTATTTACTATTCCAAATATCTGTAGCTACTCTACTTCATCATCTCATCATTGAAGTCCGGGAGATCATCATATCTACTTGACGTGCTTGTGGGGCTTCTGTATCCTGTGATTTGCTTGCAGGTTCAATCTATATATTGACTTTAATTGTTTGAACTTTTACTTGTTTGACTGCAACTTATCCGATTTCTTATCATGTGATTTTCATTGATTTATTCTTCTTTTTCACAATTTGTTTGGTTTATTGCGCATGCTTTTAATCTTCTCGAGTTTTTTGCACTTGATTCTTTAGTAACTCAAATTTTTGGGCATCTATCATTGTCCAGGAATTAATTTTAGGTTGATATATTGACCTGGTTTTCCAATGTTCTGGTTCTGCCGATGTTTTAAACAGTAACAAGATTGCCCATAAAGCTTATAGTTAAATCTAGAATATATGTTCCTGAAATCTCTCAAACTCTTAATATTTGAGGCTACGAATGAATACTTGTGATTCCTTTCGTCTGAGGACATTTCAATTGAGGTGTATTTCAATTGATTACTTAAGTTTAGTGATCATTAAAACAGACATAGAAGTGTCAATTTCTCATAACTTATTATTGGAAGACTTAATGAAGGCGATACTTTTCACATTCTTTTACCTGTAGAGCATCTGTATTAAATAAAAGTGTAAAAAGTATCTTTTTCATATTCTGTTCTATTTGGTTCTATGATTGTTCAAGTAGGGTAGGTATTAGTTATCATGCTTCTGAATAATTTTATTTTCTTTTGAAGGAAACATCAAATAAGGATTTGTCGACATTAGCCAAGGCAGCATTTGAATTGCTTAAATGGATGATCGTTTGGGAACCTCACCTTCAGAAAGCTGTATCTGTGATTCTCTCTGCTGCCAATGACTCCAACTGGCGGACTAGATCTGCTACGTTGACATATCTGCGTACATTCATGTACAGGTATAATGATATTTTGTCAGGTTTGCTTTGGCATACCATACTTCAAATGCCTTATTCATTACATGTATCTAGCTTCATGAGATAATATTTGCTTAGCAGTTATTGTATTGGTATCCATGTTCTTAAATATCTGCAACTTGTACTTCACAGAGATTCTCACTGATATATATATATATATATATATATATATTTTCTTGTTTTTTTGGTGTTTTTTCACTTTTTTGTGTTTTGTT
>Ga0123341_1002388_pt1 | contig 15398 bp, 6 predicted proteins | sample Turbeapinknodule_FD_89959 | JGI IMG/M metagenome (GOLD analysis project Ga0123341, IMG submission 89959) | Root nodule microbial communities of legume samples collected from Mexico - Turtle bean Mexico pink nodule | ecosystem: Host-associated > Plants > Roots > Nodule | place: Mexico: Nepantla... | reverse complement strand
ATATTTTTAGGTTTTGTAAAAAAAAAAAAAAAAAAAAAAACCTATGGAGGTGAAGGAATAAACACTCTTATCATATTAGCCTAACGGTAATAATGGCGGAAGCTTTGTGGTTTTAAATTCTGATTCTGAGTTATCATATTAGCCTAACTTTACATGGAAAGCGAAAACACAATCTTTTTTGTTTTATACATTTTTCATGGGACCCAATATCTATTAGCTTTATATTACTACTAATAATTAATTTCCCAAGAAACTGGTTCACTATTTTCAGTGACATCATCTATAAAACTGAAATTAGAGATTAATACATTTTAAAAAATAATAAATTTACTAATTAATGTTTATTAAAATTAAATAAAATATCTATATAATTTTGAATGGATTTGAATAAAAAATATAACAGAGTCAGTAGTTGGACACGTGGTGGTAAGCATGCATGCAGTGGGAGTTTGAGACTTTTGATGTTGATGAAGCATTCTGGAATAAAGTAGTGCCACATGTTTTAACAATTCATGGTAAACAAGAGGTGCCGATTGAAAAACATCATTCACTTTCTCACCTTCTCTTCTCTCACGTTCAACCTAATTGGGCCCACATTTGTCCCTCTTCTACTTTTTCTCCTCCACCACATTCTTTCTACTTCCAACGTTTTTTTGTCTGTTCTCTGTGTTCCATTATCATTCTCGCATGCATATTTTGTGACACGCATCATGCAATGGTGTGCTACCTCTGTTGTTGTTCGCTTCAAGTTATTGCTGCTTAATTTCAAAGCTACCTTCAACCGTCTTAATGCGGAGTTTCAAACCTTTAATTTCGTGTAACTATGGTACCTCAAGCAAGTGAATCACCTTTTGGGTACTAGAAAAATCTGAGTTGTAGTTTGCTTCTGTTGCTTATAATTGGTTGGTTTGGCTTTCTTTCAAAGCCCAAATGTCCAAGTTTTGAATTTTAGGCTGAAGCAACCGAATTTAGGTGGTAATAAATGTCTCTTGTTCTTAAGGGGAACTCACCTGACCCTATTTCATGTGGGTGACCCTTTTTTGTTAGCTTTTTTTAGTGTGTTTTAGTGCTGTTTGCATTCTTTACTGTAATTAGTGGCTTTGCTCATAGTGACTGAGAAGGACTATTCTGTGCAATTGGGGGAGAATATAAAAGGGCATCTCCTTTACCAACTTTTTATCCCTGTGGAGTCTATCCCTATTCCATTTTGATTTGACTTGATTGGTTGGTGTGTATTTAATCGCATAGATACCAAGATATTACGCAGCCTATACTTAGGGACCGAAATTATGAAGTCTTTAAGCGTTAATGTTGAAGGCAAAAGGTTGGCGCATGTCTGATATTGGAGCTCCTTCAGTGTCTCTTCAGTTATGTATCACTAGCCTCAATAAGTGGTCTTGAAAAACAACACAGTCGATTTGGCTTCTCGGAGATGGCTGAGAAAGAGACTATGTATTCATTAGGTGATTGGACGAGAATACCAATTTGTACTTTCTTTAAGGATGCAAGGTATGACATGTTTATGTTCTTATGGCATTTCTGTAGTAGTGGTACATATCTGTCTGAAGATCGCAAGTTCTAACTTCAAAGGCCAAACTGATAGTGTTGTTCATTAAACAGAAACTGCACATTTACATTCTTTTTCCTGAAAATTTCCATCCGTTGTACGTATTTGAATGATGTAAATTTGAAGGCGTGGTTGACAATTCCAGTTTTAAATCCATGCTGAGCTGTTAGGATGAACGCTTGATTTTCTTCTCATTGCAGACTGGTTTTTAAAGCAGACAGTCTTGGTCGGGAAATTTTGTCAATTGCATTGCCTGCAGCAATGGCTTTGACGGCTGATCCTATTGCTTCATTGGTTGACACAGCGTTTATTGGCCAAATAGGTATGTTCTGTTATTGGTTTATTAATTTGAGCATATCATACACATTTCTTATTTCAAACAATAGGTGCGTGTGACTGTTTGAAGCAGTAACACTAGAATTTTTCTGTATCTATGGGCCCACGATGCTTCAACTGACTTGCTTATCAACCTAATTGTATATATGAATATGACAACAGAACAACAGGAAACATGTTAGTCAGGAGTACTATACTGACATGTATTTGAATGCCTTATTTACTATTGGTTCGTGCAGGTCCAGTAGAGCTTGCTGCTGTAGGAGTTTCAATAGCTCTCTTCAATCAAGTATCAAGGATTGCAATATTCCCTCTTGTCAGTGTCACCACCTCTTTTGTGGCTGAGGAAGATACCCTTAGTGGAGCAAGCCCTCAGATAGAGGAGGGTAAATGCTTGGAAGCAGGTCCACCTATGGATACTGAAACCAAAGAGTTATTACCACAGAAAGGTATCATACCATCTGCCATTCTTTTGTATAGGTTTGGTTTCTGGCAAGTTTTCTTGGCTTCTGCTCAAGAGCAATGATCTATTGCTCTGCAGGATAACCAATAAAAGGTTTTGTGAATTTCCAACAAGACCCTTTCATTTTCTTGGTGAGGTACAGGTGGAAATGTGCACAATTCAGATTTTGTTTGTGAATCTATTAATATAGTTCAGGAGGAACACAAGAAAAGGCATATCCCTTCAGCTTCAGCGGCATTATTTATTGGTGGTGTTCTTGGCCTCATCCAAGCAATCTTTCTTATATCTGCGGCAAAACCTTTATTGAATTTCATGGGAGTAACTTCTGTAAGTTCCTTAGGTTTAAGGAATGTTACTTTTAGGATTATAGCACTTTGGTGTTTACTTTAACTTGTTCCTTTAGTGGCTTGACCTTATTTGAGCATGGGATGATTGCCACGTAATATAAATTATTTATACAGGACTCTCCTATGCTACACCCTGCACAGCAGTATCTGAGATTGAGGTCCCTCGGTGCTCCTGCCGTTCTTCTTTCCTTGGCAATGCAAGGAGTTTTCCGAGGATTTAAAGACACAAAAACACCTTTATATGCCACTGGTATGCCTTGACAAACTTAAATTATCATTGATTCACAAATCACAATATCCTGCTATTATCTGATTATAATTACTCTTTCCTTGATGTATCTAGTGGCAGGAGATGTAACTAACATAGCATTGGATCCTTTATTCATGTTTGTATTCGGCTACGGTGTCAGTGGTGCAGCCATTGCACACGTTATATCTCAGTATGTTTTATTTAACTGTAATTCAAATACTCTGATTATACCATTGTTAAAAGTATGGAAGACTCTGCAAAGTACTTTTATGCAGAGATATCTTGTAAGTTGCATAGTGTTTTCCTTTTGTTCATTTTGATCCTAATTATCCTTTATTTTCAAATTAACTGTGTAGGTACCTAATTTCAGGTATACTCCTGTGGAGGTTGTTGGAACAAGTTGACCTTATACCTCCAAGCTTAAAGCATCTGCAATTAGAACGTTTTCTTAAAAATGGTAAGAGTTTGTCTTGCCCTGCCAAATTATCTACAAAAAATAAAGAACTGGGGAAGGATGAAGAAGCCATGCTACCTGCATTAGGATTAAACCATAATGAAAATTATTTACTAAAGATGCAATATATATTTCCTAGCAGTACTAAATAATGAATACCTTATTTCATTTTATTTAATCATAAATTTTGCAGAGTCAAAATTTTCTTATAGAAATTTCTATGGTGTTTTCTCTTATCTTTTTCATTCAAATTGATACTTCTACTAATGGTTTTCGTATAGATTAAGAACTAACACTTCATGATTGAGACTTGACACCTTTTTTGTTCTTTCGTATTTTATTGTTGCCAACCAGGTTTTCTATTATTAATGAGAGTCGTCGCTGTAACATTCTGTGTGACACTGGCTGCATCATTAGCTGCACGGCAAGGATCAACATCCATGGCTGCATTTCAAGTCTGTCTGCAGGTTTGGTTGGCAGTTTCTCTACTTGCCGATGGTCTGGCCGTTGCTGGGCAGGTTAGATATAACTACTTTGTCCAATAAATACCTTGCTATGTTACTTCATGATGGTTTCATACCAAAACACTTTCTAAAATATCAACGACCTCCACTTTAATAATGTTTTCTTGTATGAGAAAAATGAAAAGGTTTTGGATAACATTATCGATTGTTTGTTTGAATTCATTTCCAATGTACACTTTCCTGTGAAAAGGTAGGAAAGTGATTAAGTTGGAAAGAGGATTGGTTTGGTATGAAATGATCTATATTCAATGGCTAACTGAATCTTCAAAAGTGGAAAAATTACATGCTTATTATACTCCAAGTTCTTGGTAAAATGTCATTTACCATCATGTTGGTTTCAGGCTATTCTTGCTGGTGCATTTGCTAATAAGGACTTCAACAGGGCATCGGCAACCGCATCCCGAGTTCTGCAGGTGCTTTAGAATCTTAAATGAAATCCTCATCTTTCACAAGACATATATTGTAAATGTGACACACTATTATACTGCAGATGGGTTTGGTTCTAGGATTGGTACTTGCATTCATTCTTGGTACAGGTTTGCACTTTGGTGCTAGAATATTTACAAAAGATGCTGAAGTTCTCCGCCTCATTCAAATTGGGATCCCGGTAATTATTCATTTTCAAATTGGAAAGGATATTGGTAATCTATCTTTCCAACCCCCAGGGAGACTCACCTTCATGTTCATTCTTTTACCAGTTTGTGGCAGTCACTCAACCCTTGAATTCTTTAGCATTTGTATTTGATGGTGTCAACTTTGGAGCTTCTGATTTTGCATATTCAGCCTTCTCCATGGTGGGTTTCTCTTCTATGTTTTAATGTTGATATTATGTTAAATATCCAACCTTCTGCACAAAATATTAAGGGCTTTACTTAATTATGGTAACTCTCAGGTTGTGGTGGCAGTTCTAAGCATCATTTGTCTGCTTATTTTGTCATCCACTGGTGGTTTCATTGGTATTTGGGTTGCTTTGACCATCTATATGGGTCTTAGGGCATTTGCTGGCTTCTTGAGGTAATAATGAATTTCAAGGGTTATTATTCCTAATGTTTTCCTCCTAATTGACTAATGAATGAATACGTTGATGCAGGATTGGAACAGGATCAGGACCTTGGGAGTTCCTGAGGAGCTCATAATAATAGCATTCCATGAACCAAAGTTTCAGCTTCATAAGCCTATAGGTTGCAGTGGTAATTGCTAAGTACATTTAAGCGAGAAGCTTTCCCTGGGTTTTTTAGTCGCTTTGAAAATTCTTCAGAGAAAGAATAGGCACTGTTTGACCTCTGCTTCATAGAAAAAGTCTCTAACTGTACTCATAGTCTCGTATATGTATGAAATGAAATATAGAATCAACAATGAAAATGTAAGATTGTAGGGAACAATCACTGGTTCCTTTTTAGCTTTGTATATGGTGATCCCTACTGTAGTTTGTCGAAAATCAAATTTTACAAAATTTTAATCAATACATACTTTCTGCTGATATGATCTAATATAGCGAAGTTCAATCCCATCTAAAAAAGAGAATGATTGTGTTATTGAACAAGCTATCAACGACCTTCTGTTTTACTTCTAAAAATGGAGATGAACTTTTCTGAAAGTTATGTTACAACTTACAATACCCTCTGTTTATTTTCAATACTCCCCGTAATTTCTTTATGTTTGCACAAATCCACTTCTAAGGAAAAAAAATAAAAACATTAAATTGCAAATAATCATATTTATACCAAGTGACTAGAACCCTTGATATCAGAACATCACGAGTTTTTGTTTTTGTTTTGGAAAAATGAGCTATTACTACATCGATCTGAATATATTCAGACATTTGATTTGAAAGCAAGTAATATTGTTTGAAATCGGATAGGAAACATTCCAAGTTTCTGACGGCATAATGCCGCAAAACGATTGGAATAAAAACAAATTAGAAAAGAACAAAGAATTTAATCGACTAAATTACTTTTATTGTTCACCTTTAACAACCTCAAAAGGCCATCATCAATTCCTTTCTTAGCAAAATTGGCCTCAAAATAGTCATGAACAAAAATAAAGACTTTGCATGGTATTAAATTAACGCAAACTATTAATATGGTAGATGTAGCTAACTGGTTGCTAACTGCAAACGGGAAAATAACCGTACTCTTGGACTACATCGGATGCTTCCCAGAACCAAGCAGCTGACCAATTAGATTAGTAACCTAATAAAAACAAGAAAACTGCTTAGACAACAAGACACAATCACTATATTCAACATTTGCAGTCTCCCATGATTTCAAAAGCAAAAACCATCCTGAAATCAGAACTTCCATGATCCATATATACTTAATTTGCCTTGCATTGTGCAAAATTATCAAGACAATTATAGTCCAAACAGGAATTTTATACGAGGAGCACAAATTTAACCAAGTACTAAAACCCCATTAAGATTTCATCCCATCTGAGAAACTAAAGCATAATATGGAATATGATGAGAAAAGAATAATAGACAACTCAAAAGGTGGCCGTGATTCATCAAAAAAATAAACATAGAATAGAAAAACATCTTACCTGCCAGTATTTTGAAACACAGCGATCAATGCAACTATTTTCACCCATATTTATCTCAGGCTCCTTGTACCTGAGATAAGAATGTGATAAACAGATTATCATAACATTCACGTAGAGCCATCGTAAAATAATGCGACAGCAGACAACTCTCTTTGAGAAACAAGAAACTAATCTCCAAATTGACTGCATGACACTTGAAGGGCATCAAGCATGCTCAAGCAGTTTACACAATTAGAAAGAGTTCCTCTACCTATTCTCAACACATTTGTTGAAACAGGTGTCGGTGATCCTGAATATTAAAAACAACAAAAGATTAGGCAAGTGAATTATTATGCCACCAACAAATCTTCTCGAAAAAAATGCAATCCAATTCTACGGTATACTTGCTAACAAAGCAAACACTATCAACGCAAGCAAGAAGGGAAACCTACTTGTTGAATGATTCGACCCTATGTTCCATCTCCTTTTCAGCCATTCCAAATATCTGCTCCATTACCACAGATAAAATTTAAACATGAAAAACTGGTGTTTCAAAAATACAAGGAAGAGAAAAGAACAAACACCTACCTGTTCTTTATCTAAAACATCCGGGGAGATGTTGGCAGCCATTTTACCCTAAAAAATATCAGATGATAAATTCAGATAATGGAAATCAAGGAGTACAAGAAAACATAAATTTTTCAGAATATTCTGAACTAAAAGGGATGAACCATCTAACTCATAAGAGCTACTGTTGACGTTTATGGTAAGCTGCTAATAAACCACATTCCAAATTATTCACTGAGATACATATCGAAGTTTGATTAAAGAGATTTTTGTCAACTAAGTGGTATTAATTTGTATACTACTCAACGATTCTCCATATTGATTAAAGAGATTATAGGCCATTGAATTGGATTAGTACTGAAGGATTGTGATAATTTACATAAGATGAAGGACATCACCAAGTAGATTTTCAATATTTCTATTTGAAAGTTTGCAACAATAATTTACAAACAAAATGTCAATTATTCCTGATAAAATTAAGGCATCATCTTCACCTGGAATAACCATATTATATATCACACAAATTTGTCCAATTCTGTAATCAACAAAATCGTAGCTACTATTCACATATCGAACCATCCAAATGCTTCTTTTCCAATTATACACCAGAGAATTACCAAAACTACATCCCTAGTTCAGTTTTTGAAGCAAAATAAAAGAGTGTGAAAGAAAAACGTACAATAATTTGTTGGATCGTTGAGAGGAAGCGCGAAGCAACACACAGACTCCAATGGCGGCACTTGAATGAGACTAGGTTTCAGGAGACAAAATTTGAATTTGAATTTTTCATATTTTTTTATTTGAATTTTAGTAGTCCATATGGTATATTTTAAATAAAATGAGATAAATGAGTATATTTAATTAAAAATATAGGAAAAATAAATCTTTGATTAAAAAATTAATAAAATGTAAAATTCATTTTATTGTCAAGCAAATGAGAATAACATTTTAAAACTAAAAAAGATTTGAGTATTATTTAATATAACTTTAAAGTAGGAAAATGTAATTTACTCTAATAATTAGTATGTGTGTGTATATATTGTAATTTGATTAATTAAATAACTATAATTACTATATGTATTTTGAGTCAAATTAATTTATGAGATTAATATTTTTTAATTTGAAATTATAGGAAACTATAATTATTTTAAGACTTAGATACACTTGTAGTCTTTATAAAAGTTTAATAGTATTTTTGTCTAACAATTTTGTGAAAGTGAAGAATTTTAATCTATTGATGATGTGTTTTTTCAATCTATTACAGGAAACATTAACATATTAAAAAATAATAACAACGTTAGTTATTTCTTTACGTAAAATATTAATAATACTATTAATTATAAGTTTTAATATTATTATCACGGAAAATGCTTTTAATGTTTTGTGTTAACACTTAAACAATATATTATGTTAAACTAAAATTGTTTAATTTTGAAAAAAAAAATTGTGTTACTAAAATTTTATAATACCCAAAGTGAAATTAATTATTTTTTAAAATTGAGATAGTTAAATTATGAATGAAGGCTATTTATAGGTGGAGGGTACCAAAATTTGGACTTATAAGAGTAATTGTTTTTCATTTTCTTACTATATTATTTCTCCAGGGAAGTTTTTAACTCCTTCGTTCTTTTAGAATACATTTCTAAATATTTTTTAGTAATTGACTACGTCTTGGTATTTATTTTTTATTTCTGTGGATTTCAATTCATAGTTTTCTCCAAGTCAGATTTTTACCTTCTTATTCTTCAAATGATTTTTAGAAAAACCTAAATTTTGTAACTAATATATAAATTTTACATTTTTCAATTATTAGTATGAAGCAAAAAGTTTAAAGGTTAAATTGTAGGATTGTGAAGGAATATTTTCTTCTCATATGCACATTGTTTGTATCTGGAGATTATTTCAAATCCTTTGATTTAGGCATATAAAAAAACCTTAAAAGGATACTTAAATTAAAAATGCTCTAATTCCAACTTCTAAACTATTACTACCCAGTTACAAAGAGAAAGTTAACCATTCATATAATAAGCAAAATTATAAGTGAGGTTGAGTGGCAGGAATAACAATCCCACCCAATTTTGCTTGAAATTAGGTTTTGTGGCTCCGAATATTGCTTGAAAAGGCATATTGAGTGTGGTCACTTACCCATAAATGATACACGATTTATTTGGGGGTGGGCCAAGTAAGACAATGAATATGCATAAATAACCAGAAGCTAAAATACAATTTACTCTCCTATTCACATTTCAATTGATTCATGTTTCAGAAGGAAGATTAATAATCTTGTCATGAACTTAACTTCTACCAATATGTAGTAGATATGAGTAACACACTAATATCTTGGCTGGTTACCCACATTGTTCATAAAGACATCAGACACGACTTCGTGTTAATTTAATTTTAGACTCTACCAACTGGAGAGTGGGGAGGATAAGCTACGTAAGTTGCAGGAATGTCCTCCGATTTGCCAGAAGCCTTTAGTTCATCTGTTTGCACCAATACAGTTTCCCTCGGATTTTTTCCTTCCATGTAGTTTCTTGATCCAGAAAGTTCATATGAGATCAAGCCATCCACTAATGATATGCAGATGGAGAATGCTTGCAAAAGTGAGAATGAAGAATCAAAAGCTACCGAATATACCCCAGGCTTAAAGGGAGAAAAACTGAACGCAGGTTGGTTTTCTTGGTCCTGGTCATTCCCCTGTAGTTAACATTGATGGTTATTACAAAAATTAACTTCTGACGAATTATCCACAGGCCGTCATAATTAACAAGATTAATAAACAAAAACCTTAGAAAAATAACCAACTTAAAAATTAATCAACACAATACCTGGAGGAAAAGCTCAAAGGGATGTGGGAAACAAGCTTTCGAAATTCTTGATTTTCTATACGTTTCACTTTCATTTGCCAGAATCTTAAGTTTACAAGCCACATCCCAACCACCACAGTCACATGATCCACCTTTTCTCCAGCGCTCAATCAGTGATGAAGGTCCACCATTACTTGGAAGACTATGAACCCCAGTTGGGAGCACAACTGTTACATGTAGATCTTGAGTGTCATCGTTCTGGCGACCAGTCTGATGTGCATAATTGATAAAATCGATAGCCTTGGGTGATTTGACAACAATAGCAGCAAGCTCGTCGCTTGGTTCGTAGTCAGTAATCTGACCATCTCCCTGCTTTAGCTTTACAGAAAACAAAACAAACTCTTTATTGGCAGTGGAGTCCACACAATTCTGGCTACGCGAATCATAATGGTGTGAACCAGAAACCTTCATCTGGGCAACAGCATGGTGAATAAAATCAGAACCTTTACTTTTGCTTGCTTGATTCATCCAACTTCCCCTCTTCTTTTTACCCTCGCTAAAGGTAAAAAAGGTATAGATACGGTCGCATTCATCTTCCTTTGAGACAGCCAAGTTCTTCACAGTGGCTGCAAGAATGTTGCTATTATTGTCAACAGCAAATGTGAAAAGGGGCTGACCATTCTTCACGGCAATTCTTAGAAGTGCTTGAAACGTTGATGGGGCATTCTTCTTGTTCTTTGACATATCAACTGTACTAATTGTAGTACACCCAACCCTCTGGCCCCTGACCAGTTCTTTTTTTTCCATAGAAATTTCCACATTACTTGGCCTACAAATCTTATTTGTTAACACCACATCTTTATGAGACGACTCCATTGAGCGATGACCTGTCTTCGGTTTTAGCAGTGGATCCAGTAATCGCCTTAGAGGGCTACTAGACCTGCTTTTGGAAGCATCACCAGGTTTATCACTGCCTGAACATTTTGTGCTGGCATAACCTCTCGCATTTTCTGAACTAGATTTAAGTGCTGCTACAGAACCCTGATGTGGCACATGCGCAACCTCTTTACAGCCAGAAACTTTACCTGTAAAGCCAATGCTGAAGCTAAATCGCCGAAAAGGTGAAGAACTTCTTGATTTCTCCGTAGTTACTTTCTGATCTATTCCCTTCATTGGCCCATTTGAAGATGAAGATGCACCAGTTTCGTGTATCTTTTCCTCGACCTTTCTAGATCTGCAAGGACTTATTCCTGTTCTGACCGGTACAGGTGCTGATAAAGTAGGAGCAGGAATTTTAATATTTACTGGATCCACAGAACTGGATACTGACCGTTTTGGCTGGGAATGGCCTCCGCTAATTTCGTCTGGCTGATGACAGGTGTAGGAAATATTGGAATTTGGATATCTACAAGGAAGTTCCTTAGGTTTTTCTGAAAATCTTTTTTGAGTAGGACTTGTTAGCTTTTGACTCAAGGAGCTTCGAATATCAGGAACTTTCCGATGATTATTCTGGGGAGTGTCCCTAGGTATAATGAGAACAATCGATTTGCTTTTCCCAAGCATAGCTTGCTCACCAGAATCATTATTTGGTTGTCTGAAATTCTCCACTTTCTTCTCTGAACCATCATCTTGAGCGCTCATTTCAAGCTTAGTACGTGATGCTGCCTCACACATCCCACCATTTGGAAAGATATCACTTTCCTTAATAGTAAGTGGATTTTGTTGTCTCCGGTCACATCCTCTGAGCATACCAGCAGCACGATTCTGGGAAAGATGATCCCCAACTCGAGCATACTTACTGTGTGTGTCAACATTAATGCTGTCACCTTTAAGATTCGGACAAGTTCCAAAACTTCCTCCAGATGTTTTGACAGATACAGAGTATTCTTTCATTGGAGTTGTCATGAAGTGGGATTGCAGTGATGAACGAGATATTCTTTGATGAGAAGGAGAACTAAGACCTTTGCTAGAATTACCAGATAATCCCTCTGTTGAAACAGAAGATGATGTATTACTTGTAGATGTTGAGCTCCGACTACTCAAGGGTACATGTTTATGGCTGTACTGCCACTGTTGTAAACTGGCCCAATCCAGCACTCCAACATTCAAAACTTTTTCAGGAATTTTTTCTCCCTTCTCGAGATAACCTGGTAAATTTGACATGTACCTAACCAGCTCATCTTCCTCACTTGCCCTTTTGTAAGCTGATTGCTTTTGCTGATTTCTGTATGGTTTTAAAGAGTGGGCGTGTTCCTCATTTTTGGTAATTTCATGATGAAAATCAGCATATGATAAAGTTTTCTCCTGTTTCAACCTGTCATCAACTTTTCTATTCATGCTGATGAATGGTTCCCACAACTTCACTCTGACCTGGCATCAGATGAATAAACTGTCTGGGCTGCAGCTTGAAAATGATGTACCAACTTGTTGTCCAGAGAGTGCAGTTGGAAAAATACCAATGTTTCTTTACAGCTGCACAACTGAATTACAATCACAAATCAAATTTCCAGAAACAGAAATTTCATGATAAATGTAAAATCAATATTGAGAATATATGTAATAACCAAGGGTGGCTTTCACGACCATATTATTTTCATTTCATCCTTTAAAAGCCATGACAACCAAATGCAAAAAATCACAATAGCATGAGTTATTACATATACTGTACCAAGTTACCAACTATCCAACAACTACATTGAAGACAAAACTACCAAAAACTAAACCTGCCACGGTTATAATTGATTCACAGCACCAAGAAAGAAAACTCAATCATGTTAACTCAAATGGAAAAGCCAGTAGAACTGTAAAGCAGCACCGATAAGAATGGTAATTTTTCTTTGGAAAAGGTATGATTAGCCTCTAGGAAAAAAGGTCTCTTACAATTTCTCCCCTCCTTTTACAGACCACCCTGTTCAGTTCAGATAGAAAGTACGGGCAAAAGGTTGTAAGGGAGCATTCAAGCTTTTAACTCTTCCTAATCAATTTGATAGTGATATAACTGAATGTTATTATGTGATGACTTAAAGTCCACATAGTTCAACTGCCCCAGATAGAAAAAACAGGGAAGTAGTACAACAGATTGAATAATACATGAAACCTAAACAAAACAATGCGTTGGTTAACTAGTTAATGCAAAATTTAAAGTCTGATATAAAATCAAACAAGCTGAGTAGTGTAGGGGCAAAACCGAAATCAAAAAAAGCGGAAACTAAAAAACAAGATTAAGTGGTCCATGCAAACCAATTTTCGAAATCCAAAAGATAAGGCATCATGCAACAAACGACCACCGGTATCAAAATCTCTACCCAAATTAAACGAAACGGTCCAACATTCAATTATTGCTCAAACTTATTCAACAGCATTTTCCTTCAAATTTCAAAATACCAAGGCCTCGTTTGGAATTTGGTAAATTGGTCACCACCACGAAAAAGTAAACAAAAAACAAAAAGGGGAAGGCAACAACTTTATTTGAATAAAACACTTTCACTTTTCTTTCCACGCAGCACTATCGCCAGGGACAGCACGGTTGCTGAAAAACACTAAAAGCGTCGAAACTCAAAACCCTCGGTCACGTTACGCACGTGCATTCAAGAGATTAGATGAATCAACAATTAATAATTAAACAAAAAATAAAAAAATGGCGTAACTCTAATTGGAAGCATACCGGAGAAAGGGGGAGAAGAAGAATCGGAAAATGCAGAGAAACGGAGGGTGGTATAGCTTGGAAAAGAAGCAAGGAAGTGTCGGTGCTGTGGAAACGACGTCGCAGCGGGAGAAAACGCAAGCGAGTAACCCCAAAACGCGAGAAAAACACGTCGTTCTCGAAAAACGCAATTGCAAACTCCAATGCGGAGAAGAAAACGAGAAAGAGAGAGAGAGAGGGAGCGTTTGGTTGGGTTCTCACTTTCTGCTTGTATGTTTCTGAGAATGCGGTGTGGCGCAGTGATAGATAGTCAAAGAGGGGTGAGTGAGTAGATAGTGAAGCAGAGTGGGGCCCACCTGGTTTTTCATCAGACGGCTGAGAGAGGGGTGGGTGATCGGACGGTGATGGTGGGTTGCATAGAATAGATGGAGGGCATATTCCGGGTCCCACTTGTGATTGTTGTGGAGAGTGAAGTATGAGTTGGTGGGCTTGGAGGGACCCACCTTGGGATTGGGCTCGGAGTGGGCTTTGTGGAATATGCAAATGAAGTGAAATTAGGGATTGTCGTGTTGCGGCGTGTTTGGTGAGATGAATGAATCATGTTTGAGTAGCCGAAACAATGGTTATTGGGTTCGCTTTTATCCTTTTCTTTGTCGCTTCAGCTCCATGGCCAAACGCGGATTTCGCTTTCTGCGTTGAGCCACTTCAACCCCTTTTTCATGGATTTTAATCTTTCCGTATTCACTTTTTCTTTTCACCCTCCTTTTTGTTAAATAATTTAAAATAGCCTCTCTTTTTTTCATTCAAATTTGTAAAAATATATGAAGAAATAGACTAAGGTCAAAATTGTTTTATTTTTCATGCTGTTTTTATTTTGAGATGAATAATTATTTATGTGTTCTAGTTTAAGATTTTTTTTAAACAAAACTTTTAATTAGGACTATTGTATTTAAAATCATATCTAATAGAATATTGTATTTAATCTAGAAAGTAATTATGTCACAGTGACTTTACGCATTCAATAAAAATTTTAAATTATTATAACTAATGTAAATTTAATTACAAATATATTTATTAAAATATTTTAATAATTAAAGTGTACTGATAAATACAAAATAATAATAGAGAATTCATCTCCAAATAAATGTAGTATCCAAAACCAAGCATTGTTATAAGTAATAAGTGTATCATTATTTTCAAAAGTCAATGAACAAAAATTTACTTTCCTTTGCATGCTCTATAATTTAATATTGATTACAAGTTTTATGTATATGGTATAAGCAAAATTATTATTATGAATAAGAAACATTTAATTTATTATTCATATATCCAGTATATACAAAATAACTATCAAAATTATATTAGTGTTGCATCACTTTCTAATTTTTATCCAAGACTTGAATCAGCTTTATATCCTAGGAGACTTAGGTTACATGTGATGTCACGATGTATTGTATTTTTTTTTTTTAACATTGACCCTAAAAACTATAGTCAATATTGAATGAATGCACAATATTGAATGAAAATGCACTATGCTAATACTTCTAAGTAAAGAGGTTTTTTATGGTTATTAATTTATATTTTTATCAAATAATAAAATTATTTTTTAACCAGTTATATAATTTATAATTTATGTCAGGATGTCATTTACACCATAAATAATAAATTATTTTGGTCATAAGTATAACATATGTTTCTCCGTTCCCTCTCACATGTTTTTTCTTCTTTCACAATTTTTTTCTAACTTATCTCTACTCTTATTCTTCCAGATTTCGTATTTTTTTCATATAGCAAAGTAGATGAAAAATTAAGAGTTATTTTGAATCGATTAGATTTTTAAATAAAGTAAATTTTTATTTGATTTAAAAATATTTTAATTTCTTACTTTTAATGATTTTACTATCAATTTAGTGATGT
>Ga0123341_1002387_pt1 | contig 15398 bp, 21 predicted proteins | sample Turbeapinknodule_FD_89959 | JGI IMG/M metagenome (GOLD analysis project Ga0123341, IMG submission 89959) | Root nodule microbial communities of legume samples collected from Mexico - Turtle bean Mexico pink nodule | ecosystem: Host-associated > Plants > Roots > Nodule | place: Mexico: Nepantla... | reverse complement strand
GTCTCACTGTTAACCATCACGAAAGTGTGAGACAAGAACGGAATTGCAAGAGATAGATTGGGATAAAGGAGATAAAGTAACTGCTCAATTAGGATCACTCATGGATCAAGGTAAGTGCCTATTTCTTCTTGATTATATGATTGTGTGAGAATCATGATATGATAAGATCTATTTGTGAACATAAATTGTATGTGTTCAATTTACGTTTATTCATGTTTTGACTTACAATATCTTCTGTCACATTTTCACACTCGATGAAAATATCCATAATCCTTCTAAATATAATTTACTAAAATTAAGATAATTAATTTAAATTAGCTGTCATAAATTGACCTTAAAGGTATTTTTTTTCTAAAATGATTTCCAGTATTAATGATAATTTACACTTATTTTAAAAAATGTTTTAATTCTTTTAACCTCTATTTTTCAATATATTTATTGTTTTAATTTTTGTTGGATTTGCATGTGAATAGCTAAAATAAGGATTTTCATATAGTCATTCACATGGAGGCATGCGAAGAACATTAATCTAATAAATTTACCGGAACTTGTCCTACTTTTACAAAGAATAACTACTTTAATTGGGTTTCGAGTACTTGACACATTTTACAAAAGTTTATTGCAATAATTTAGTAACAAACTTAAAATTACATATGGAACTAACAATATAATTTAAATTAATTTATTATTTATTATTTTATACATTGGTTGAATCAAAACATAATTATAAATTCATGTATACTGTATTTTAATATATTTAAGTAAATTAAATTTATAAAATAATGTGACTATTTGGAAATTTTATCGATTCAAATGAAACTCAATGTAGATCAAACCCATCTCAATTGGCACCATGTTATCTTCCCTATTCATATAAGGAATATATGAACAGTATGACTTATAATTTGTTTTCCCTGTTATGTAAAGTATCAAGAAGGTCATGGCTTTTGATGGGAGAGTTGGTTTGGTCCATAATCTAAGGCAACCAAAGTACTAAACTTCTTCAATAATTTTAGAGACTCACATTCTAGGTTTAAAATGTTAGTATTGAGCCCAATATTTTTTTTATCAGTAAAGATAATAAAATAAATATAGTAAAGATAATAAAATAAATATTGGACAAGAAGTACAATTGTTCATATTAGAAAGTAGACTTTAAGCCTAATTCAACCCCATAAAATTGGTTCATGAGGTTGAGGTTTACAACTCACTTATATACAATGAAAGACTCTAATCTTTAGTCGATGTAGGATCTCCAACACACCCTCTCACGCCGAGATTGCAAACTCGTGCGTGGGACTATATATTATGGGTAGTCCGATAGCGGGTGACCTGATAAGTCCAACAAATACTCGCTAGGATAGGCTCGAAATGACTCTGATACCATATTAGAAAGTGGACTTTAAGCCTAACTCAACCCCATAAAACCGGCTCACAAGGTTGAGGTTTACAACCCACTTATATACAATGAAAAACTCTAATCTTTAGTCGATGTAAGATCTCCAACAGTTCAACAAACAAACAAAAGATAGCAAACCAATTAAAAAGCCAGTAAACTAATTAAAAAGTCAGCAAACTTATTAAAAAGTCATACACCCTGAATTCAATGGTTACAAAAAATTAAGAAACCATAAAATTGAGAGTTTTTTGGACCGCATAAATCCGTTAGGGGACCCAGAGGTGAGTCATAGTGGAGTAAAACGATGGGCTCTCCTACACGAACCAAAAGCAGCAAGTCTTGTGTTGGAAAGTGGGTCACCATCTAAGAAGGAGGTAAGCATGGGGGAACAAGTTGCGTTTGGAAGAGCAATGGTGGGAGAACCGTCAGAGCCCCCTTCTGGAGATGGGGGAGTAGTAGAGAAGTGCAAGTCAAACTCCCCGCACTGTGTGAGAAAGAAGAAAGGCCTTGGCGTTGTGGGAGAATCACGATCACATCCGAGGCGGTCAGCAAGGATTAGCGAAAGACGCTTCCAGGCGAGTACCTATCCTTGTATTACAGCTGGATTATCTGTAGCCTCACTTTCAGATAGAGATATTATGAACTGCAATTCTCGCATGGTTGCTCGTAGTAATATAGTGGAATCACCGGAGCTATGGGAAATTGGAAAGAAAATTGGGGTGTGGTGTCGAGAAGATGAACAGGAGGTTATTAAAAATTACGATGGTATGGAAGTAAGAGACTCGGAGATGGCGTCTGGACATAAAGAAGGGAATGATAATAGTGTCTTATGATTATTGTGACCTTTAATATAAGAGGATTGGGGGGAGGTACTAAAACTAGGTACCTGAGACACATTATAGCGAATGAGGGTGCTGATTTCGTGTGTTTACAAGAAACAAAAGTGAAGACTCTATCTGATGCTAAATGTTACTCTTTGTGGGGGGTCAATAAAGTGGGTTGGATACACTATGAAGGGGAGAATGGAAGTGGAGGAATGTTGTCAATGTGGCATCAAGAAGCCTTTATATATGAAACTCATCTTATGGGAAAGGGGTACATTGCGGTCTACGACAATTATGTTAAAGATAATCTGAGATGTGTTGTGGTTAACATCTACGTTGCCTGTAATTTGAGAGATAAGAAGACCTTATGGATGGAGTTATCTAATATCAAATCTAGCTCACAAGAGGCGTATTGGTGTCTATGTGGTGATTTTAATGCTATCAGAAGTCGAGCTGAAAGGAAAGGAAGCACGAATAGAGTGGATTACATAAGTGAGATTAGAGGTTCTATTGATGATAAGTTGTTGTTGGACATTCCTATTGTGGGGAAAAAATATACGTGGTTCAACTCAAATGGGTTGGAAAAGAGTAGAATAGATAGAGTGCTGGTTACGGAGGAATGGATGGAAAAGTGGCCTATGAGTAAACAGTATGTACAACGAAGGGAAGTATTCGATCACTGTGCCATAGTGGTGAAGTCAATGGAAAAAGATTGGGGACCAAAACCTTTCCGAACCATTGATGCGTGGTTGTTAGAAAAAGGTTTTGGTGAGATGGTGAAGACTAAGTGGAACTCTTATTCAAGTAGGGGGAGCGGGTTTATGAAGATAAAAGAAAAGTTGAAGTGTTTGAAAAGGGATCTAAAACTATGGAATAGAGATGTGTTTGGGAACATTAACACAAGTAAGAAGAGAATTCTGAAAGATATTGAGGACATTGATTGTCAAGACTGCAATGAAAATATCATGGAAGATGCCAGGCTTAAAAGGTGTGAGCTGTTAAGCCGTCTCAAGGAAATTGATAAAAAACTTGACTCGTTTACATGCTAGAAAGCGAGAGCAAGTTGACTCAAGAATGAGGACTCTTGCACAAAGTTCTATCACTCGACCCTTAAATGGAGGAGACTAAGAAATGAAGTTAAGGGTGTGGAGATTGGAGATCAGTGGTCTGAGGAACCTAGTACGGTGCAAAGAGAAGCAAAGATGCTTTTTGAGAAGAGGTTTACAGTGACGAAGGATTTGGGAGTAAGACTGGATGCAGTTGAGTTTAAAACTCTCACTGGTGAAGATAATCTGGGTCTTATAGTTGGGTTTACTAAGAAGGAAATTAGAGATGCTGTGTGGCAGTGTGAAGGCGTAAAGAGTCCAGACCCTGATGGTTTCAATTTTAACTTTCTGAAGAAGTGTTGGGAAGTCATAAAAGTGGAGGTTGTGGAAGCGGTGGAGCAGTTTCACGAAAATGGGATTATCCCAAAAGGCTATAATGCCTCTTTTGTTGCTTTGGTACCCAAGGTTAGGGACCCTTCCAGGCTTGAGCAATACAAACCTATTTCATTAGTAGGTGCTATATACAAAATTATAGCAAAGTTGTTGGCGAAAAGGATAAAGAAAGTCCTACCCTCTGTTGTGGATGAAAGCCAATCAGCGTTCCTGAAGGATAGAGGAATCCTTGATAGTGTGCTAATGGCTAATGAGGTGGTAGAAGACATAAGAAGAAGAGGGAGAAGTGGACTGTGTCTAAAGGTAGATTTCGAAAAGGCATACGACTCAGTCAGAAGGGAATTCCTCTATGACATTCTTCAGAGGATGGGGTTCCATCACAGAGGGATCATATGGATTCGAGGGTGCTTGGAAAGTGCTACTATATCAATTTTAGTTAATGGGAGTCCTACGGAGGAATTTAAACCCTCCAGAGGGCTAAGGCAAGGTGACCCCTTAGCACCCTTCCTCTATCTTGTAGTAGCTGAAGGCTTGGCTGGGTTGGTAAGGCAAGCTGTGAAGACAAACATGCTCTCTAGCCTTAAGATTGGAAGAAAAGAGGTCGATATGAGCCTCCTCCAGTATGTAGATGATACCTTGTTCCTTTGTGAAAACTCTTTTTCCAATGTGGTGACTTTGAAGGCTATCTTAAGGGGTTTTGAGGTAGCCTCAGGTCTTAAGATTAATTTCCATAAATCAAAGCTAATAGACTTTAATGTTCTTGGCAGTGATATTGACTGCTACACATGGACTCTAAATTGCTCTCAGATGGGAAACAAGTTCAACTACTTGGGCCTAGAGGTAGGGGAAACCCAAGGAAGAAAAAGTTCTGGGAGCCGGTGTTATGTAAGCTTAAATCACGGCTTAATTTGTGGAAAGGGAGATTCCTGTCAATGGCTGGTGGAATATGTCTTATCAAGTCCGTCATCACGGCCATACTGTTGTATTATCTCTCTCTTTTCAAAGCTCCAAAGTCGGTATGTAAAAGTATTATCAGCATCCAGGGAAGGTTTCTCTGGGGTTGGGGAAAGGAGAAAAGACCGGTGGCTTGGGTTAGTTGGAAAAACATATGTAAACCGAAGGAAGAAGGGGGACTAGGTATCAGAGACATACGTAACTTTAATACTGCGCTCTTGGCTAAATGGAGGTGGCGTTATATATCGAAAGAGAAAGGGAGGTGGAAGGAATATCTGGACTCAAAGTATGACCTGAAATATAATATTACTCAAATTCCTTTGAAATTACAGTCATGGTGGTGGAGAGATCTACGAAAGGTATGTGGGGGGAGGAAGGAACAAATGGGTGGTTTCAAGAGGAGGTCGGATGGAGCATAGGGAGTGGAGATAAAGCAAGATTTTGGAAGGATGTGTGGGTTGGTAATACAAATCTCAAGACACTATTCCCTAGATTGTACTCAATATCAATGAACCAGGGTCAAAAGGTGGAAGAGGTAGGGGGTGGGAAGACTTGGGGTGGTGCTGGAATCTAAGGTGGAGGCGAGTAAGATTTGAATGGGAGACTCCTTTAGAAAATGCACTTGGTATACTTATATCTAATGCTTTTGTAAAAAGGGATAGAAAAGATGTCCGGGTGTGGAAAAGCGATGAATCTGGAAGTTTTACGGTGAGGTCGGCATATGAATGCCTTGTCAAAGCTGATAGGGGCCCATAGATTGACGCTTTCAAGTACATATGGAAGACTAAAACGTTTCCTAATGTGGTGATCACAGCATGGAGGGTGATGTTGGGTAGAGTACCCACCAGAGAGTGTTTGAGGAAAAGAGGGGTGACGATGGACTCTGTGGTATGTTCTATGTGTCAGTCCGAGGAAGAGTCGTGTCAGCACCTCTTCTTGGACTGTAAACATGCCCGGAGTGTGTGGGCCTTGTGTTATAGATGGATTGGAATTTTGTCTGTCCAACACAATGACTGCTTAACTCACTTTGAGAGTTTTCACTTGATCCAATGCAGTAATAAACAAAACCTGGTGTGGAAAGGGGTGTGGGCAAATATAGTCCGGTGTATATGGGAGTATAGGAACCTTGTTGTGTTCAACCAAGGTGTAGTAGATGCGGAAGAGGTGTTCCAGAACGCACAACTTAAGTCATGGTTATGGATGAAGCACAAAGTGCATAATTTTAATTACTGTTTTGCAGATTAGGTTCTGAATCCAATGGTATGTATTAGTGGTTTTAAATAAAAGGGCTGGTGTGCTGGTGCTGGGTGGGTTTCTATTGTTATGTGGACTGGCTGCACGGTTGCTGGGTGTTACTATGGGTGGGAGGTTATAGGTGGTGCAGTAGCTGGTGGGGTGGTTAAGTGTGATGGAGTGTAAAAGGTCTGTGTACCAATGGGGAGCAGGACTAGAGGATCCTTTGGGGTCCAAAATAGATGATCCCACTTTGTTGTTTTGGTCAAGGTATTTCTTGGAAGAAGAGGATGGAAAGTCAATATCAAATTCTATCTTTAGGTAGTAAGTGATTTCTCTTCTATTGAGGAGTGCATCGGTGTCGTCCCTGGAGGAGCTGACATGATCTTAGCACAAAGATTCAGGTACGAAAGCAACAAATACAGATTGTAAGAGTTGAGAAATGTCTTGAGGAGAGGTCCCTGTTATCAACACAATCCTCTATTTTTGGGTCTGGTAGGCTGCGATGCAATATATATGATGAGTGGAGGTAGAGAGTGGTGAGTGGAACATAAGTCAAAAGAAGTATAGATGATAAAAAGGAATCCTGAATTTTGGAGGTGATCAAAAGAAGAGTGGCACCATAGATGACATGTGCTGATGGGTTATTAACATGCTACTTATGGATGGCATACATGATAGCTCTGTCATGACAAATCCGTACTTAAATGAGGGATGTATGACTGGTGTTGTTATGCCCCACGGAAGAGAGGTTGCTATGGCTGGAAGGTAAGAGAGAGTGGGTGGTTAATGGGGACTCTGGATTGTATTCAGGGGAAGTTGAGGAGAAGGTCTTAGTAGTATGGACAATCACAGTAACTAAACTTTCGTGGGAGTAGGTGCTGTTTGACGTGGAGTTTGGTTTGAGCTAAGGTGAAGTGGAATAGAAGGGGTAGACGGATGGAGGCTCCCAACATATCAACTTTGATGGTTTATGGACTGGAGAGCAGATTTTCCTGCTTTGCTGGAATATATGAAATCCTAGAGTTCTTTGATGGGTCCTGCAAAGGAGTATCTCTGGAGTTGCTAATGTCAAACTGTAAAGTGCAGCTTCGACCATTCTTCGGTGCAGGTTTCATGAATCTATTGTAGGTGCTATAAGGTTTAGTGGCAAGTTATAACTTAGATGGAATGTTGGGCTGATTCTTTGAAATGTTCTGAGGCAACCACAGAACACAAATGTCAAGCTTATCATGCCTAAAGGAGTGCTATCAGGTGGTGGATGGTCTGGAGGTAGGACTGATTTAGGTGAAGCATAGGAGAGGTAACAACCTTCTTGATGCAGCCATAATACCAATAGGTTATGATGCTGGAACCTGGAATTTGTGTACGGTGAACTACTTTTACTCCATCCATTTGTGGGGCAATCAGAATGTGCCATGCTGCTGGTTGGGGCCACGTTTTGGTAATTGGCATTGTTTTGGAAAGTGCTCTGTTGCTTTTATTTCTGCTTCTACTAGCTTTCTCGGTTTGTTTGTTTTGTAGGTTCTGGGTGCTCTGAATATGTTAGTTTAACTCACGAATCACAATTTATCTTGTTTAGGAGCACCTATCTGTTGTACACGGGTTGGGACACCCATGAAGTGTCCCACTTTATATTTATTCATTTTTGTTGATAAAATAAAAAAATAAAAAAAGCAGGAAAGAATTTAACTCAGAAAACTGATGAATAAAGAAGCTGCTACTAACATCCATCAATCATTCCTTAACATGTATGTGACCATCATACCATAAGACGTTCATTAGTTTTAGCATAAGATTCAAATATATTACTACGATCTTCTCAATTGTGTATGACAGTGGGAATGCTTGGTACATTGTTCCAGAAACATCCTGCAACTCGTTCCTTCACTAAGAACACCACTATTTTGGCTAAATTCAAAAAAATATTGTCCTTCATAACCCCAACTAAGTAAATTTATCATACATCCCAACTCCTAGAGTCTGCTGCCAAGATCTAATAATTTACATAACTTCTTCATATGACTTGGAGTAACTCCGTAATATAGTTCTCTAGTTTCCATCACTTCCACTTCCAGTGAAAGTTCAATTATAAATTATGAGTGCTCTTGCTCAGCTTTTCCAAAGTGTATGTATCCCTGTTGGCCCACCCTTGAGTCTCTTCCTTGTTTTGCTCAAACGTGATGACCATATAACCTTTGTCCCATTCAACCTTCATGATAAGAAAGATCACCATAGATTATATATCTTTGTTCCATTCAGCCTTCTTATTAAGAATATCACCATAGATTCTTGATCTGTACAATATCGTCCCAATCCCTTATTTTACTTCTTGTTAGATCTTCATTTTCACCTTCTTTTCTTTCTATCTTTCTCCTCTTTTCTTCTCACCTCTATCAGTTTCTCGTTTTACCCTTTTCTTTTAACCTCCATAGAGTTAATAGTTTGTAAACTTAGCGAGAATGAGGGTGAGGGAGGAGCGCTGAAGGAGACATGAGGGACGTAAACCACAACACTCTTTTTACAATTACACCACGTTATTTTTTTCAAACTTCCTGGACAATCATGGGGAATATGACAGGATTAAGATTTTCTAAAGGTGGGCAAGGCTGAAAGAAGTCTCCATATCTCGTAAACTTAATAGGTGGGAAAGAAGATTTGGATTTGTGAGGTTTTTTGAGGTGGAAAATGCGGTTAGATTGGAGAAGGAACTTGATCAAATCTATATTGGCAACATGAGGGATGAGTATGATTAGAGTGAAGTATATGGAAGATAACTTGGTTCTATTAACTCCAAAGGAAGGAGAACAAATGGAAGACCTAATCAAGTTAAACAAAGAATGGTTTGAAAGTGTTTTTGAGGTTATTGATCCATGTCAAAATCCTATGTACCAAGCCATAAAATTGTATGGGTTAGATGCTATGGTCTACCCATTTCATTGTGGAATAAGGATTGCTTATCAAAAGTGGTTGGAGAAGTGGTCACTCTGGTATCTATTGATGAAGCTACGGGATCATGGGATAGTCTCGAGTATGCAAGAATCCAAGTGCACCTGCTTAACTCTTGCAAAACACAGTTGTAGAAGGGTATACGGATCAATGAGCAAGTATAATATTAGCATTGATGAAGAGATATCCAATTAAGGTGGAGGTGCGTGTAGGTGCACCTATAATCACTATGCATCATTCGATAGTGTATCATCGATTGATTCCTTTGTCGAAGAAATTGTATTCTCAGCGAGAAGTAGTGACGACGGGGGTGGGAACGGTGGAGGGGCGCTACGATGACCAGAGGAGTCCAAAGAGGAGGAAAGGAATGTTCAACGTTGAGAAAAGAAGGGAGCATTTGGAGGAATTAGCTATGCATGGAAAGGTTCATCAGCTGAAAGGTGGCCCTTCTTACATTAATAAGGCAATATGTATGCATATGAATTCTGATGGTGGAACAACTTTCTCTGTTTCACAAAAGATCAACTCTGCATGTCTACATATTCAAACTGCCCTGAATAACCTAATTGAAGCTGTTGAGGCGTCCAATGCAAACAATACTAGGCCCAAAACAAGTGAGGCCCACTCGTGCTGTAGCGGAGCCCAAATCAAAGTGGGAGGCATTGGGGGTGAGTTAGTGGGTCCAGAGCATGTTGGAGTGGGGGGCACGAAGCTCGCGGTATATGCGCAAGTAATTTTAAGGAGAGTAAGAAAGGGTAAACTAAAGCCACAACGCAAACATCGGAGATGGGGAACAAGAAAGTGACACAACTCAACTCCGGTAGCTTCCAAGGTGTTACAGGCTCATAGCCTATAAAAGAGCCCCCCCAAACCAACCTCATTAACCGTGGCAATAGTAACGTAGAGGGAATTAGGGACGTTGTAGGGCCGGTGAGGTGTTCCAATTTGAATGGTGAAGAATGAGCAATTGTGGGGGATAGTTACAATACGCCTATGCGGATTCGTAGGCTACGAGTTCTATAGGAGATTTGGGGAATCAAGTGTGCAGTCATAGAGGTCCAAAGTGGGAGTAGGGTCCCTTTACTACGAAAACAACTCGTCATTCAGGTTGAGTTTAAGCTCTAATGCTATAACTATCATTAACTGTAACAATCGAATAAGGAATGATGAGAATATAGCAAACCAATAAGTTGAACAAGGTGCTTAGATGTATCCAAATCCAAATGGAATGCATGAAGATCCTTATTGCTGGTTGTGTGTGTGTCTAGAAGTAATTCAATTTGTTAATCCACTCCTTGTGATGATCCAAGGTTAAATGAATCTTAATCCTTTTGAAAAAAGATATGTTTTTTTTAAAGAAAGTGAAAATTCAATTTGTTGAAATGTCAATTCAACCGGTTGCTTTACACTTAGTGGACTTTGAAATGTCGATTCAATTGGTCAGAGCCCATGTAGAGCCACGTTAGCCCCAGCCGACTCGGTTCGACATCGACCCGGAACAATGTCGAGCAGATTCAGCCCGGACCAATGTCGAATGGGGTTGGCCCGAGCCGATGTTAAGCGGGATCAGACTGGGCCAATGTCGAGCGGAGTCGTCCCGAATCAATCGATGTCGAACGAAATCGATCTGGGCCGATGTCGATCAGAGTAGGGTCGGGCTGATGTCGAGCGAAGTCAGCTCGAGTCAATGTCGAGCAGACTCATCCTGGGATGATGTCGAGTGAACTCGGCCCGGGTCGATGTTGAGCGGACTCATCCCGGGTTGATGTCGAGTGGACAGCCCGGGTCGATGTCGAGGGGAGTTGGCTTGGGTCGATGTCGAGAGGAGTTGGCTTGGGTCGATGTCGAGGGGAGCCATCTGCACAGGCTGATGTCGACTGTAGACGAATCGAGCAGAGGTCGACCAGCGTCGGCCCGAGCTGATTTTTGGAGTTGGTTTGGGTTGATGTTGACCAGAGTCGGCCCGGGTCGAGGTCGACCAGAGTCGGCCCGGGTCGAGGTCGACCAGAGTCTGCCCGGGTCGAGGTCGACCGAAGTCGACACAAGCCGATGTCGTCTAGAGATTGCCCGAGCCGATTTCTAGAGTCGGTCAAGGTCGTTGTCGAGCGAAGTTGGCTCTGGTTGATGTCGAGCGGAGTCGACCCTGACCGATATCGAGCAGAGTCAGCCTGGTCACATGTTGACCGTAAACAACCTGGGCCGATGTCGATTGGAGTCAGACGTATTTGGTTTCGATCGGAGTCGGCCCGGGCCGATGTCGAGCGAGTCAGCCCGGGTCAAAGTCAACCAGTCTTGGCCCAGGCTGATGTCGAGCGGAGTCAGGAGGGGCTGAAGTTGAGCGAATTCGATCCTGGTTTATGTCGGGCCAATGTCGACTAAAGTCGACTTAGGCCGATGTCGAGTAGAGCCAGCTCGGGTCGATGCCGATCAAAGTCGGCACGAGCCGATGTTGAGTGTAGTCGGTCCGGGCTGAAGTCGATCAGTTTTAGCCCATGTCGATTTCTAGAGTCAGCCTGGGTCAATGTCGACCAGGGTCGACTTGGGCCGATTTTGAGTGGAGTCGACCCGAGTTGATGTCTAGTGGAGTCAGCCCGGTTCGGTTTCAATTTGGGTCGACACAAGTCGATGTTGACGAAGTAGACCCGAGCCAAAAACAACCAGTGTATGCTTGGGTTAAACTCGACCAGGGTCAGCTCGAGCTGAAGGCGACCAACGTCAACCCGGGTTGATGTCGACCGGAGTCGGCATAAACTGATGTCTATTAGAAACGATCTGGGCCATGTCAATCAAGGTCAACCCAGGTTGAAGTGGACCAGTGTCAGCCCGAGCCATTTTTTAGAGTCAATCAGAGTCGATGTCGAGCAAAGTCGGCCCTAGCTGATGTCGAGCAGAGTCGTCCTGGACAGATGACCGTTGTCAACCTGGGCCAATGTCGATCGGAGGCAGCCCAGTTCTGTTTCGACCCGAGGTCGACCCGGGCTATTATCGACTGAAATCGACTTGGGCCCATTTCGAGTGGAAATGACCCGAGTCAAATGTCGACCAGAGTCAGCATGTGCTGATGTCAAGCTTAGTCGGCTCGAGCCGAAGTCAACCTATGTTGGCCCATGTCGATTTTTGAGTCAACTTGGGTCATTGTCGAGTGGAGTCGACCCGAGTCGATGTTGAGTGGAGTCAGCCCGGTTCAGTTTCGATCGGAGTTGGCATAGGTCGATGTCGAGCAGAGTCGACCCGGGCTAAAGTCAACCAGTGTCGGCCCAGGCTAAAGTCGACCAGCGTCGGCCTGGATTGATTTTAAAAGTCGGTATGAGTCGATGTCGAGTGGAGTCTGCTCGGGCCGATGACGATCGGAGTCAGCCCGGGTCGATCTCAACCCGAAATCGACCCGGGCCGATGTCGATGAAACTCTACTTGGGCTGATGTCGAGTGGATCTGGCCCAGATCGATGTTGACCGATGTCGGCATGAGCCGATGTCTAGCGTAGTTGGTCCGGGTCGAAGTCGACCGGTGTTGGCCTGGGCCGATTTCAGAAGTCATTCTGTGTCAAAGTCGACCAGAGTTGACCTTGGCTGATTTCGAGTGGAGTCGGTCCGGGTCAATGTCAAGTGGAGTCGACCTGGGCTGAAGTCAACCAGTGTCAGCGCAGGCGGATGTCGAGCGAAGATGGTATAGGCCGAAGTCGACTAGTATTGGACTAGGTCGATTTCTAGAGTCGGCCATGGTCGATGTCGAACGAAGTCGTTCCGAGTGGATGCCGAGCGGAGTCGGGCTAAGTCTATGGCGAGCTGAGTTGGGCGGGGTCGATATGCAGCGTATTCGACCTAAGTCTATGTCAAGCAGAGTCGGCCCGTGTCGATGTCAAGTTGAGTCTGCCCAAGTCGATGTCGAGAAGAGTTGGCCCAGGTTGATGTCGCCCCAGAGTCGACCGAAGTCAACTTGGGCCGATATCGGGTGGAGTCTACACGGGTCGATGTCGACCGAAATCGGGCCGTGCTGAAGTCAACCAATGTTGGCCCGGGCTGTTATCCAAAGTTAGCCTGGGTCGATGTCGAGCGTAGTCGGCCTGTATCGTTGTCAAACAGAGTAAGCCCGGGTCGATGTGGTGCGGAGTCTGCTTGGGTCGAAATTGAGCAGAGTCGGCCTGGGTTTATATCGAGCGAAGTCAGCCCGAGGCGATGTCGATTGGAGTCGACCTGGGGCGATGTTTAGGGGAGTCGACTTGGGTCGATGTCGAGCAAAGCCAGTCTGAATTGATGTCGAGCAGAGTCGGGCTGGGCAAATGTCGACTAGAGTTGGCCCTGGCTGATGTAGAGCTTAGTCGACATGAGCCAATGTCGAGCTTAGTCGGCCCGGGCCCAAGTCGACCAATGTTGGCCCAGGCAGATTTTTTGAGTCAGCTTGGGTCATTGTCGAGTGGAGTGGGCCCAAAGCATTGTCGACCAAAGTCAACTTGATGTCAACCAAAGTCGACTTGGGCTGATTTCGAGTGGAGTCGCACGGGTCGATGTCGAGTGGACTCGCACAGGTCAATGTCGAGTGGAAACAGTTTGGTTTGGTTTCGATCAGATTCGGCACAGGCCGATGTCGATTAGAGTCGACTAGGTTCAAAGTCAACCAGTGTTGTCCCGGGCTAAAGTCGACCCTCGTCGACCTGGGCTCATTTTAAAAGTCGGTCTGGGTCGTTGTCGAACGAATTCGATTCGGGTTTATGTCGATTGGAATCGACCTGGGGCGATGTCGAGAGGAGTTCGCCCGGGTCAATGTCTTGGGGAGTCTGCTCGGGCCGATGATGAGCGGAGTCACCCCAGGTCAATGTCGAGTAGAGCCGGCCTGGATCGATCTCGACTCGAAATCGACCTAGGCCGTTGTCGATTGAAGTCTACTTGGGCTGATGTCGAGGCGAGTCTGCTCTGGCCGATGACGAGCGGAGTCGGCCCAGGTTGATGTCGAACGGAGTCGGCCCGGATGGATCTCGACTCAAAATCGACCTGGACCGATGTCGATCTAAGTCTACTTGGGCTGATGTCAAGCGGAGCCGGCCGGGTCGATGTAGACCGGAGTCGACACGAGCCGATGTCGAGCGTAGTCAGCCTAGGCCGAAGTCGACCAGTTTTGGCCCGAGCCGATTTCTGGAGTCAGCCTGTGTCGATGTCGAGCGAAGTCTGCCCAGGCCGATTTCTACCAGAGTCAACCCGAGCCGATGTCGACTTGGGCAGATTTTGAGTGGAGTCAACGCGGGTTAATGTCGAGTGGAGTCGACCCGGGCCAAAGTCAACCAGTGTCGACGTAGGCCGATGTCGAGCGAAGATGGTTTGGGCCGAACTTGACCAGTATCGGCCTAGGCCGATTTTCGGAGTCGACATGGTCGATATTGAGGGGAGTCGAGCCAGGTCGGGTTGATGTGGAGCGTATTCGACCTGGGTCTATGTTGAGTCTGCCCAAGCTAATGTCAAGTGGAGTTGGCCCGACTTTATGTCGACCCGGAGTCGACTTGGGCCGATATCGAGTGGAGTCTGCTCGGGTCGATGTCGATCGGAGTCGACCTGGGCCGAAGTCGACTAGTGTTGGCCCGGGCCGATATCTGAAGTTAGCATGGGTCATTGTGGAGCGGAGTCGACCCATATTTTTTTTAAGCAAAGTCGACCCGAGTCAATGGTGAGCGGAGTCGGCCTGGTTCGACGTGCAGCGGAGTCTGCCTGGGTCGAAATGAACCGGAGTCGGCCCAGGTCTATATCGAGCGAAGTCAGCCCGAGGCGATGTCGAGTGGAGTCGGCCTGAGGCGATGTTGAGGGGAGTCGACTTCGGTCAATGTCGAGCTAAGTCAACCCGAATCGATGACAAACAAAGTTGGCCCGGACCGTTGTCGAGCGGAGTCGGGCTGCGCAGATGTCGACCGAAGTCTGCCCGGGTCGATGTCGACTGGAGTCGGGCCGTGCCGAATTCGACCAGTGTTGGCACGGGTTGTTATCCTAATTTAGCCTGGGTCGATGTCGAGAGTAGTCTGCCCGTATCGTTGTCAAGCAGAGTCGGCCAGGGTCAGTGGTGAGCGGAATCGGCCCGGGTCGATGTAGAGTGGAGTTTGCCCGGGTCGAAATGGAGCAAAGTTGGCTTGGGTTTATATCGAGTGAAGTTAGCCCGAGATGATGTCGAGTAGAGTCAACCTGGGGTGATGTTGAAGGGAGTCTACTTGGGTCGATGTCGAGCGAAGTCAGCCCGAATTGATGTCCGACAAAGTTGACCCGAACCATTGTCGGGTGGAGTTGAACCGGGCAGATGTCGACCGAAGTTGGCCCGGGCCGATGGCGAGCTTAGTCGACATGAGTCGATGTCGAGCTTAGTCGGCCCTGGGCCAAAGTCAACCTATGTGTGCCCAGGCCGATTTTTTGAGTCAGCTTGGGTCATTGTCGAGTGGAGTCGGCTGATAAGTGCCAATGTGTAGTTAAGATTGAGAAAATTGAACACTTTGGAACTTAATTATTGCTTAATGTAAGAAAATTACCCTAATCTGAGAATTATTGAATCTGATTATATATTTTGAACCAAGAAACAAATGAAGAAATTTAATCTCAATTTTTGTGTAAATTACAGATGAATATGAAG
>Ga0123341_1002385_pt1 | contig 15404 bp, 9 predicted proteins | sample Turbeapinknodule_FD_89959 | JGI IMG/M metagenome (GOLD analysis project Ga0123341, IMG submission 89959) | Root nodule microbial communities of legume samples collected from Mexico - Turtle bean Mexico pink nodule | ecosystem: Host-associated > Plants > Roots > Nodule | place: Mexico: Nepantla... | reverse complement strand
CTTTTAGATTTATTCTTCTTTTATATTTTGATTTGTTTCCTAATTAATTAGCATCTTTATAATTATAGGAATATCTTATAAGAAAAGAATTCGATTTATTAGAATATATTTATAAACATATTATATCATGTATATAGAAATAAAATATCCTATAATTTGAATCAACTTATGTAAAAAGAACTTTGTGGTATAGTCCATACACAGTTTTTCAGCATATCTTCCATATACTTTTCTCTCATTCAACATAGACTTAAAAATCCAAATTGACTCATGTTCTCACTTTTCAATCTAGCATTAAATTTTTTATTCCTCATTTTTCTCCCAATTCATACTCTCTTAGTCTCAATAAAAGTACACATGTTTCAAAAGGTGGTATATTTATTGTTATTTTTAATCTATGTGAAAAAAAACCTTGAACTGCAGTCATATTTCAACATGTAATATTTTTGTTAAATAAACCGACCTTAAAGGTCAATGAAGAAAAATGTCATGCTGTGTCTCGATAGAAACAAGAATCACAGCAACCTAATCAGGAATTAGTAGTACTTTCCATTCCCTCTTAAGAAGGGAATGATTATTTTGTTTCCTAGTTGTCTTTAATAATATGATTATTTGTTTTAATGATAGGAGCAATAACAAAGCCAGAAGTTATACACATGTTTGGTTACGTGTCCACTGCAATGTGATCCACATCCACACAAGCATTATTATGAGAATAAAGTGTCTCAAGCAGTCATGAGCATGTAGAATAATATTGATACCCTCCCAACAATTGTATTCTTCTTGGTTAGAGCATGTAGAATTTGACACAAACTTTTATGTTCCTTTCTGTCAGAAAAACTGTTTCTGATATTATTCATAGAAGAGGAATTACTCTTAAATAAAATACAAAGACTTAAATAACTGAAAATCCTAATTCAGGATAATGATCCTGTACAATAAATATAAAATATACTTTCAGCCTATTAATCATCCTAATTATGGAATGTAATTAAATATCCTCATTATGTAATTAAAACTGCAAGGAAATATTGACTGCAGCATAAATCATGGGATTCTGACACTGTCCAATAAGATAATTGGTATTCTAAAAAGCTACAAGGACAACTCACACATATCTACTCTACACATAACCATATCTCAAGGTCCGTTGAAATAAACTTCTTCTGAACTACTTATAGAAGAAAAATGAAAAAGACTACTCAAAAAGCTAGAATTAACCTCTAGCTAAGCTAATTTCTAGAAGTTCTCTCCCATTAATTTTTCTATAAGTTTATTTTTTAACTTATCATAAACTAATTTTAACTCACGAAGCTTTTTCCATTTTTTTCTTATTTTCTTCTCTTACAAATGCTTTTGAATAAGTTATCTAAACAAACCCTTATTCTCATTAGATACCATGAATTGTACTGTGAGGAAGAGGGGATCAAAGAGTTTTATGCATAAAAAATAGCAAGAGTTTATCTAAATACCTTCCCAAGATCTCCAAGGAAGGAATTCCACAGTGCTACATATCTAAAACTCAAGGTCAAGGTAAACAATAATATTGAATTACTTACTAGTTATTGAAGAAAAACTGCATTCTGTTATTAAAGGATAGAGATACAGACATACATACAAGTCTAAACAACAGACAGCTGTATCCAGCTTATGACAGCGGTATACAGTTGAGAACTGCTCTCTTAAACAGTATATTCACATAGTTATAGAACAAAATAATATGAGAAAAAATTAGTGGGGAAGGGGGACCTGGAAAGATGAGACATTAGTGAGTTCAGATAAAACTCCTGATTTACATCAGTAGAAGCCATGTAGTGAAGCATAGCTAAAAACCAAGGATACACTTGTATGACCAGCTCGAAGAGTTTTATACAGGCATTGCTGGCGAATGTCAATTATCTGTAAAAGAAACTTCAATTAATAATGAAGAAAATGAAATTTGTATGATATTAAATGTTAACTTGGCTTTTCTCAAATTAAAGAAATGGGAAAACTAAAGTTGTAAACAAAACAACAAATAGTAAGTCAAATTATACAAGAAAAGACATCAGCTTTTAACTCATCAATTAAAAGCAGTATTAGTCATGTTTTATGGCAGAATACAATGCAAATTTGTGGTTTCTTATGTAATAGATCAATATTGCTAGTAAATGTCATTGAAGGAAACAAGATGCATCCAAGAGGGTAGACTTTGATTAGTTTGAGGCTTAAGACAAAGTTGATGGTTGCGGGAAGGGTTGGCATAGCACAAGGGGAAGGGTGAATATACTAATTACGGGTTCCCATCATAATAGGCAGGGTATTAATTTTGCTGCCAAGGAGCATAATTTAGTGGATCCGATGCATAATTTGGATTAAATCTAATATTACAATATGAGGCATATAGCCAAACTTGTAGCAAACCTGACACTAAACATTGCTACCATCTCCTCGGCCATATCTTTTTCCTCTTCAGCCTGAACGACCACCTTAACGATTGGAAAAATAGGAGTTATCACTTAGAGTTTGCAGGCTGAAAACTAGTGCCTGCAAAATTCTCTTAACACGCAGAAACAGTAGTTGTAGCTTGTTGTGAAGAGACCTGAACTAGTGCTTGAGTAAGATTCAAGGTAGAAACAGAATCAAGCATCTCTTTCTGTTTATTAAGGTTACTTTCTTGAGCAAGAAGAATAGATTCAACATCATCAAAATCAAACCGGTTTGGATTGCTATTAACAAGAGCAACCACAGATTCATATTCAGCTGGTAAAGATTAAAGAAGTGCATCAGGACGTTCTTGAATACAAACAATTTCACCAATGGGAATAAGAGAATTGGAGATCATTTTGATGATGAGGAGCTGGAAAATTGATCAACTTGAGAAAAAAGGACAAAAAGCAAGTCTCTCCTGGGTTCTCATTTTTATATAGAAACTAAAAATTAATCCAAGATACAATGAAAGAGAGAAAGGAGTATAAAACAAGTAAATGCACCTTTAGGACCCTAGGTACATATGATAAAGTCTATTCTAACACTCCCCTTGAAGTTGGAGCATATGGATTGTATATGTACCAAACTTGAAACAAATAAATTAAATGATGCCCTCAAGGATTTTGTTAACATGTTTGCAAGCTGATCCTTGGATCCGATAAACTCAGCACAAATTTCCTTTGATAACAACTTTTCTTGAATAAAATGGTAGTCAATTTCTATATGTTTGGTCCTCTCTTGAAACACATGGTTGGAATCAATGTGGAGATGCAAAATTATCACTACATCTTTATTTGTTGAATCTCAATTTTAATTCTAGGAGGAACTTTTTTACCTACATAAGTTCACAACTCAAAGACGTCATTGTCCTATATTCAGCTTCAACAGTTGATCAAACAACTACATTTTGTTTCTTGTCTTTCCAAAAAATAATATTTGCTCCAATGAAAACATAATATCTTGTAGTAGAACATTTAATCATAGGTATCCTTCCTAATTAGCATTACAATATCCAAAAATTTTGGTAATCCCTTTATCTTCATATAAAGGACCTTGTCCTAAAGCCTTTTTAAGGTATCTTATAGAATATGAATGACAACATTCTATTAATCAATACAAGAAGTTTGTATGAACTAACTAACAATACCAACTGCAAAAGACAAATCACGTCCAATAATAATAAGATAAATTATTTTTCCAACAAGACTTCTATATCTGTCTAGGTTAAAGAAAGATTCACACTATTATGCCATTAATGTCTTATTTGTGACAATTGGACTATCCATTGGTCCACAGTCAATTATACCCATCTGTTTTGGGATATATAGAGCATATTTACTTTGACAAATTACAATACCTTCCTTTGATTGGGCTACTTCAATGCCTAAAAAACTATTCAAGACATCCAAGATCCTTGGTCTGGAAATAAAGGAAAAAGTGTTCCTTTAGTTGAGAGATACTACTAGTATCATTCTTTTAAATAACTATATCATCAATAAATACTATTAGGTAAACACATTTTTCAAAGGAAATATGACAGTAAAAAATCGAATGATCTATCTTATTGCCTTTCACCTCAAAGGTTTCAACAATAACCAAGCACATGGAGATTGTTTGGGACTATAAAGAGAGCAACACAATTTATAAACCAAACCAAACTCTCCCAAAGCAACAAACCCACGAGATTCTCATGGAGACTTCCTCATTTAGATCACCATGAAGAAATGCATTTTTAATATCCAATTGATGAAGAGGCCAATGACAAATAGTTGTCATGGCAAAGAATAGGCAAACGATAGTCATTTTTGCCATTGAAGAAAAAGCATTCATTGGTCATCAATCTAGCTTTGAGGCAATCAACTTCTACAATTGGTTCCAACTTTAATAACATAAACCCAACAACACCCAATCGTCTTCTTCCCGGATGGAAGAGGAACTAACTCACATGTCTTATTATGTTTAAAACCTTGAATTTCAACAATCTTAGCTCATCCCATTCCAGGATGATCAAGTGTTTCATTCACACTTTTAGGAATTGTACTTGAAGACACAAAGGAGATAAATAAAATAGGAAGGAGACAACCTACAATAACTAAGATAATTGTACATAGGATGTGGATTACATATAGAAAAAATATCTTTTTCGGATAGCAATGGTCAACTTGAATCGTCATTACCTGAAGTTATGGTATCGAGTGAAGATTGGAAGGACTTGATGAAGAGGACTCATGTTGGAGCATTGGGCTAGTCATTTGGGTCCTCGATGGGAGGTAGTAAGAGGTGGTGATGATGACTCAGGAGGATTTTGGATGGGATTTAGGTTTTTTCCAAGTCAAATAACTTTCCCATTAAGCTTTTTTGACTTAATGGTGGGAGAACCTAAAAAACAGTGTATTCGCCCATAAGCCATTTTCTACTAGAAAAGAGGGATAAAACGGAAAATCTACAAAGATAAAAGGAGAGCCAAACAACCAACCAACCCATAAGGAAGAGACAAATAGGGGTTGGAATTGGATGTAGAGAGGAGGGTGAAATGAATTCTGGTGGCACAACATCACTCTGGTGGCTAAGAGGCGGCATGTGCTAACACACGCCTGGCAAAAAGGCCACTCATGAGGTAGTTTTGCCTTCTAGATCGATAGGGTTGGTCTTCACTCGAAGAGATGCTCAATTGAGCAAACTATGATTGTCAATGGCAACACCCAATGACAACTGGTGGCCGAACAACATTTTCTTCATCAAACAAGACAAGGACAAGCAGAGAGAGATTAACCTACTCTGATACCAACTTGAGAAAAATAAAAAGAGAAGAAATATTTTAGAAAGTGTGTGCTCTTAGGTTCTCGTATTTATGTACAAATTGTAGATTAATGACATACTATGAAAAAGAGAAAAGAGTAGAAAACAAGTAAAGGCACCTATAGAATCTTAGGTACAACTCAAAACAACTTTTTAATAAAGCCTATTATGAGCCTATTCTAACAGATCATTTACCAGTCCAAGTGTTTCGAAGTTTAGATTGAAGATGTGGAGCCTATACTTTCATTTTCAAATGAAAGTGTTGGTGAACTTTCTCCCAAAGTTGCCAAGAATGATAATAACCAATAACCTTTAAGCAGAGGAAAGAATGTGAATCCAAAGCAACCACTTGCACCCATGGCAAGGCAGTTGGAGGAAAGAAATTGAATCTGTTAGGGCAACAAGGATAATAAGGCAGAAGGAGGAAAATGTAGGAAGGAAATGATTGAAGGGAGAGACCATACATTGTCAAACAGCCTCAAGTATGAATATATTTTTTTTCCTTCAATGATTGACGGTGTGTTTCGTTTTTCTGTTTCACATTAGAAACTTATTTGATCAAGAAAACTTGAAATTGTTCAGTTCTCGTATCAAAATCGAAGATAATGACTTTCATATATAATAATGCATTACAAGTGGAAAGGTGATAAGGGCTGGAATTTACTACTAATATTTGTTGGGAATTCAAGGAACTAGCCTTGATTACAGTCCAGTTAACATAAGAAAGAAGCAATAAAAACTACAAAAAAGAAAGTACTCAAAGAATGTTTTCTTCCCATTGACAACAATCACCCCACAATGATACTCCTCACTCCTCACCGTGCCCCCCACCACCCTCATAACAACATCTCGTCCATGATTCCACAAATTTGCCTCTCCCTCGTGACAACTTTCCATTCTGTTAGCTCCCTCCACTACTTCCCCCTAACATAATTATCCTATCAACTATACTCTTAACCCTTTCTTCTTTCTCTTCTAAACTGTAGTTGGAGGCCCCACTGCCATAGGCCCACGGAATGGATATATTCATCGAGAGCTGATAGATGTGATAATACTATAGGAAATCAGAAGAGGAATTAATACAAGGCATACCTTAACCTCACCATTATCATCTGCTGCAGCAAGAAATGAGGACTTTGAGTTGCATACAACCTGCAAAACCAGATAGATTATTATATTATAACAGCATTATAAGCAAAAGAGCTCACATAGGATAACTTGATATTACAATAGAATGAAGGAATGCACAAGCATCTTTAAGCTTAAATATAGTGTTGTAATCTAGTTTAATAATTTCAATATCCTGTGTGGGTCAAGAAAGTCATACAAAAAAATTGTTGGAAAGTCACCTTAATTATTGAAAGCCTTGACCTGCCTTAGTTGCAGCTTCCTTAGGTTGCCATAATTGCAGTGTTGAAAGGGTATCTTTAATCCCAAATTCATTAAAGATATGAATTAAATAAAGCTTATGAAGTTTGAGCGATCCCTATGTTGGTACAGGGCCCAACAACACAGACAGGCCCAATTGACAGAAGGACCAGCCTCAGTGGATGAAGGATTACATAATGTAATGTAGGTTTACTTCTATTAGCAAATGGGCTTTCGTTTAGGCCCAAGACTATGTAACCCCAAAAATATTACCTATTCAGGTGATACGTTTTGGAATAATACAATGAGAAAGTTTTTACCCTAGTTTAATTCTCTTGTTCCCTATGTATGTTCTAATTATTGGTAGACTGTAGCGAAAACCTAACACCCTACCTTACAAGCAGGTTTTATTGGTTTGAGTTAGATCCTAAACTCAAAAGTCTAACATAGTATTAGTACTTATTCTATAGCAATTGTAAATTCGTAAACTTGGAGAAATAAGGTAATGGGAGGCTAGTTATGCTTAACACAACTAGTTCAAAAATGAGCCACCAAAGTATCTAACTACACACTATAGCAAATGTGCCTGAATCATCCCTTTTGATTGTATGACACCAACTAGTTGACCACACCTTTAGAGATTACAGTAAGGTTGGATGGAACAAGTCTTTTAATACTCTTATTCTTAGGATCAAGACCCTCGGCAATGAGAGCTATTGAAGAATGTCTCCCACCCAAAAGAGAACAAAAATAAAATAGGGAGACTTTCAATTGAAACGTGTTTAGGGAAATCATGACTATTAGAGATAAAATTTGATTAAATATGATGTCATTTTATTGGGAAATATCTTACCAAATGTTTCTCATTATTGGATATTGATATTGTTACTTATTAATGTATCTCTTCTTTATTATAAATAAGAATACTCGTGTGTACAATACATACAATTTATTATAGTCATTCTTTGTTTCTCTCTTGTCAGCATGGTAATAAAGTAGTACTACCATTCTCCATGATGTGCTTTGTCACTAATGTTTTTAACATGGTATCAAAGCCTAACAAGAAGGGAACTCAAATTTGTGCTTTCCTAGTTAGCCCATTACTCATAAGAGTAAATTTTATCAAAATTGTGTACGTTTCCAATTTTCCATGTCCCCCTGTTGTCACTATTCACACCAAATACACCATTCAACACCAATATCACAATTCATCGATTGTGCCCTTGTTCCCCACCAATGACTTCCAATGAGCTTTCTTTCCAGTCAGTGTTATTGTTTAACGTAGATGTATTTTCAATGAGTATTGTTCCCTACCAACATTTTTGCAACTAAGATTGTTTACCACCAATGCTTTTCGACAAATGGTGTTTACCACAAACCTTTTTCTTGTGCGTACTATCTACAGCCGATGTTTTTCCAGCATGTAATGTTTATTGTCAACATTTTTCTAACAAGTTTCTTTTTTCATCGAGCTATTTCCAACCATTGTTCACCGCTAACATTCTTTTGCAAGTATTGTTTACTACTAACTTTTTTTTGCGAGTATTGCTCATCGTCAATGTTTTTTTTATGAGTTTCTTTTTTTTACTCTCTTTCGACAAGATTTTCCTGGCTAGCGACCTCCACCTCTACCATCACCTTGTTGTGAGGTGGTACCATTCTCAAAAAACTTATGTTACTATTTTCTGCAGGCTCAAAGGATGGGAACCCTTTATTTGGTGTCTGCATTCACTCTGCTGGAAATTCCAGTGGCTGTCTTAACTTTTAAGGCATGCAGTCTCCTTCCATCTCCATTTCTCCCTAGTTCGGATTTGCCACAGGTTACCTTCCCAGGGCATGAGAAATACTCTCCATGTTCTAGTTGATTTATGTTCGTTGTGTTTTATCCAATGGTGCTCTTTGGACTTCTTTAAAGTCCTCTGTTTATCCTTAGTAATTGTGTTTCATACCATCTGCAACTGGAGACTGTTCTCAGTGCTGGTGACCTCAAGTTAGAAGCAGAATATCCGTTTGGCCAATCACCGAGACCCACAACCATCTGCCTTCCATACAGTACCACCTTCGCTACATACACAACTTCCTCACCATGAGAGTGCATGGCTTTTGCATGCAGCAACCTGCTTCTGGCAACACCCCACCCTTACAGTGCTACTCTGACCTCCTTCCTGTCCACCCTCAATTTCTAGGTCTTATATTTGGACAGACATCAATTAATTTTGCCCCGTTTCCAGCAACTGAATTTTAAAGCATCTACCAGTCAGCTTTCCATTAGAAGCTTTATTTCTGGTCTAAGTCAACGCCCATTCCCTATAGCAAGCAAGTCTACTACAGAAAACACCTCAAACCCTGCATCATCTGCACTTTCCAACGCCTAAGACTACCTTGAAGGAGAATGTTAGAAGATTAACAATATGTTACAACTTACTTATCAGCACTTGGTCAAATATAATTATGCTCATTGGGTGGTGATTAGGCTATAAGCTAGATAGTGTGATGTGATTATTAGGCAGTAAATAGCTCCCAAATTATTTCCTCAGTCACTCCATCAATAGATTGTAACCAATTTGTAAATAATAGATCAAGCGTGCAGTTGGAACACAATTTTTCTCACCCTCTCTCTTGCAACACAATTCACTAATGTCTCTTATCATTTAAATCCACAAGGACATGAAACCCCAATTTGCTTGATTTTATAGAGAAGTACAAGTGATGTGACCATTGAAAAAATTAAGACTAGAGAAATGAAATAGCCAAGGAACAAAATAGTAACTGAGTTATGCTAGCCTTTATTGACAGTAACAAAACGATAAAAGAAACACCTTCAATAAATGTAATAGAACTTTGTTTCATTTTTATATACCAAAAATCAGTAGGGATATTCGAAAATCTGGAAATAAGTGCCTAATATTATATTTGAATACTAACCACTTATCTAGTATCTACCTTGTTTATCTCCTCTTTGTTATAATTATAACTCTCCAATGGCTTCCATTGGGCAGCAGCCTTCAGTACACAACAAAACACAGAGGATCAGTATAATTGATAATAATCGTTCTAAAGAGCAAATAATTAAGGTAGAGCAAGAATAACAAAATACGCATGTATATCCTTTAGAAGAAACTAAATATGCAGTAATAAAGCAAATGAGGGCATATTGTACAAGGAAATAGAAAGGACAGAAAAATCATACATCTTGGACACCATAACATGCTTACCAATCGCACATCAAAACCCTTGATTTCCTTTCCAGAGGAGACATAAATCGTATCTTCCATCCCTGGTTCAAATGTCAATTGTTTTTTAAGAGATGTAACTAAGTAAACTTATCTGCTGGATTTATCGATGGGATATTTTACTGCAATTAAGATGTGTTTGATTTGTCCACAGAAAAAAAGATTGCTGGACGGTACAAAAAACTCGTCCCATGTGTGATACAAAAATGGTTTTAAGACAGCAAATAAAAAAGGATGTGTTATAATAATCAAAGTTTTGTAACTGTTTTAACTGTCATTCAGAACTTTAAATACTTGTAATGTTTTAAGTGAAATGAGAAAATCCCTCTTATTTTCTCTCAATTAGTGTTTCTGTGTGTGTGAGTGAGTAGAGTGCTGTTTTCCCAACAGGATGATGAAGTACAAGACGAGAATCTGAAAACATTTTGCTAAATAAACCATGGTACAACATTCTGTCCCATGCATAATCTTACTAAAATGTCAAAATTATCCCACTCCCTTCCTCACTATAAAACCCTCTCTCCGCAAAACCAGTGTGCACGAAGAATAGCTCAACTGCATTGAAAATGAAAACATAATAACAAATTGAAAACAAAGATGGAAAAGTGAAATCAAAACCAATAAATAAAACAGACCTGACTTGAAACAAATGGACGAAACTGGCTCCACGCTAACATCCATAACTAGTTGCGGCACATCAGGGCATCGCAGGTCAAACCAGCAAACACGACCATCCTGTGTTAAAAACAAGCACAGCAAGTGCTGATTAAAATTATGAAATAGTAAAATAATAATGATAATGATAAAAGATTAAATCAAGAAAAGCATTGATGAATCTTGAACCCTAGTGACTAGTAATGAAGCAACAGAAGATATGAATAAGAGGAATGGCATTCGAAAATTGGATAAGAGAGAGAAGAAACTGACATCGCCGGAAGTGACGATGACATTAGAGCGTTCGCGTGAGGAAATGCAGCAGGTTGTGCTATCGTCGTGGCCTTTGAGTCGTCGAGGCTTCAGCTTAAGCTTCGGCACCGCTTTCTCCGCCATGGATGCCATTTCTGCTTCTCTAAATTGTAGACTTTAAACCTAAATTTATAAGACGAAATGAATTGATGGCAGAGAAGGAAGGGATGGAGCGAAAACGAAAACGTAGTATTTGGATACGCTGAGGGATACGAATGGAGTCACCAACTTGCTTCGGTGAAATGAAACCGCGCCAAGCCTCACTTCACTTACAACCGGGCTCCAGGAATCTATTTATCTTTCGTATGCTATTTATATGTTCCTCGATTCTCAATAGAATTAAACCACTCTTTTGGGACACTTATTTTTCAAAAATATTTTTCTCACACAAGTTAGGTAACCTAACCCGCAAAAATTACATATAAATTTTATTTTTTGGTTCACAAACTATTTTATTATTATATATTAAATTCTTCTAAATAACTCGATTTTATCGATTGATAATAATCCGTATGTATATCATAATTTATATATGAATCTAAATTTGTAATAGCAAATGTTTTGTTTTGTTGTTCAAATTATTAGGAAAATATCTTGAAAAAGATTGATTAAACAATGGTCAAATTTGAGCATTCTATATATACATAAAGCCACCAAACAACACTACAATACATTCTTTTATCTTCTATAGAGTTTATATTTTCTTGTGTGTATCAACTTGTAAAATAGTGGGAGTGTAATAACTTTCTATTCTATGCTACCTAAATCAACTTATCTTCTAAGGACGCTATATTTATCTATCTTATTTATGTGAGTAATCTTTTTATAAATACCTTAAATCAATCGTAGTCAACAATAACAACAAATAATACTTGACTATTTAGTTTTATGAGAAAATTAAAAAATAATAAGAATGGTTTATGTACTTGTTGAAATAAAAGAATGATTTATATATTTAATTAATACTTATTTATTTACTTATTATACTAAAAAAATTATTAGATTAACTCTTCAAAAATTCTTAAAGAACGATTTCCTAATAGCCTCTACATTTAATATTCATCATACCCAATATGCATATTGTCATCAATGATACAGTCACCTATTGGACCTACAGTACCCAATAGAGCATAGTTTTTATGGTTTATTGTCAATTCTCTGCAACTTAAATGTATGGCTAGTCAAAAGAGTGATTTGCACCTGTTAGTTGCATCAGCCTCTGATTGCCACGACTAATGCCTGTTTATTTTTCCAAACCTTACAGTTGTATAGCAATTGAACAGTGAGGCATTCTATAACAACATATTATGTATTATTGAAATGGAAGTAATGGAATATGAAATGGAGATACAACCAAACTAAAAGCTATATCGACCCTGCTGCAATGTAGCAGCCTTCACGTTATGGACTCATTAATTCAAAAATCTTACCCTCTACCTATCAGTCGTTTGCTATGTGGCTTTTTCCTATCACCTACATTTGATTCTATTCAATTTGGATCAACTTAATCGATGCCTAATCCTGTTATTATGCTTCTCTCTATACACTCTGTTATAATTATACGAGTAACATCAATTAACACCAGGCACAAAAAGTTAATGACTCTCTAAGTCCCGATCAAATCTACTTTCATTGTCCATTTGCTTAACAGGTTATCTAACCTTTGGGCACCTGCTGCTGGTGTAAAGTGTCATAGGCGCCACTTTGATCCTTTGTCCCCTCTACCAAATTATTTCTCCAAAGGTTTCATGCATGCTATGGGGCATATGCACCAATGTGAAAGTGAATTTTTGAAATCTATTTCTTATCCAAGCTCATACCTTTATCTCTGTCAGACATAATCTATCCATTTGCTTCACATATTCCACACAAAACTTGCTATCTTGCAACTAAATAATAGGTGGTTAATTGATTCCTCTCATAACTCACACCCAAGACACAAAGAATTATCTATCATTATTCTCCTATGGCACAAATTTTCCTTTCTTGCTACACGATTTAATATTATCCTCCATGCAAAATGTTGCATCAAAGGTAGCGCCTTTACTTTCCATAATAGTGCATGTATACATTTTAGAATCTTCACCTATGCAAATATTTTGTAGCTTTTTACATGCTGGTTTGACAGTATATTGTTCAATTTCATCCGTGTTTTAAATTAATTATTGCATGAGTCTAGAGACTTGAGGCATTTTTCATTCAAACCAACTCCTCTCATCCACTTTTTTTTATCAACAACATATATATATATATATATATCAAAATAGGGTGCTCCAACCTTTTACACTAACTATTTACATCTAGTTTTCCACACAAAAATTAGGCTTCACCCTCTGCCTATAAAGACAATACCCTCCTCCACTCTATGCACCACTCACACCTATTATCTTCCATCTACCTACCTCATCTAATGTTTCTTGCTTCAGTTTTGCATCTGCATATAGTCGTCTAGGGAATATATTCGTAAGGGAGATTTCTCTCATCCATCTATTATCCCAAAACATTATTCTTGTTCTTGAGTTTACTTTCCAACCCAAATTCTTATCAAACTAATTTCCCTCGTTTCCTTCCCCGCAGACGTTACGCATCCTCCACCACCATGACCCATACATAGATTCTAGGATGTCATTTCAGGGATCTTATCTTTCTGTCCCATCCTCCACTTCCGTTTATCTACTATTGCTTGTATTGAATGACTTTAAAAATTTAATTCCAAGATCACCTTCTTCTTTTATTTTGTATACGTTTTTCCATTTAACCCAAACTATTTTCAACGTGTGATCTTGATAGAAACCAACCTTATTTAACGAGATTCTATAAAAACCTTATTAGGTAATAGAAGTTTATAAAATTTCTCTCAAGCGCATTCATTATCGGAGGTTATGATAATCTAAGCATAAAAACAAAACTTCTAACAATATTTGAAATATATATACACATTACGTCAATTTTGATTTATATAAATAAAATATTAAAATATTTAAGATTAATATAATATTTTGTATGTATGATTTATATAAATTAACTTTCAATTTAACCATTAATTTTTAAAAAACATTTTTTCCATCTACATCTACCTGTATCAGTGCCAACAACTAGTTTCCTACTTCAAATACGAAAAGAGATGGAAGACAGAAACATGGTTGAAATTATCTGAACTGATAAACATAAAGTACTGCCACTTGATTCATTGCGTGGCGCCATACAAGAAATTACAGCAGCAGTATATGTATACGTTATACTTGTGGTTCTTGTTCCTTGGCTTCCTCAACTCCTTGGAGAAACTTAGTGGCACTATTCTGCATCATGTCCTTGCTTTTGCCCCAAAGAAGAATGTACAACCCGATCATCACCAACACGGATCCCACCACACTAAACAAAAGAAAGAACCAAGTGAGATTTAGTTGAAGGGTTAAGTGGTTTTTGTAGAAGAAGATGGCATAGTTAGAATAGGTAGCTAGGTACATGCGAGAAATAACCTTCCAAGATGCAGCTGCTCGTGCAAGACTGGGATATCAATCATGCCAGACATTATCTGAACAAGAGGGCTGAATGCTGCCGTAAAGACCGGACCCCTCTTCTTCACACACCATGACATGCCCACGTAGCACACACTTGACCCAACTATCCCCTACAAACATCGTTATTTATCTTCTTTAATTATTTCATTTTAGTCCTTACACATATTATTTTTAATCTCTTTTAATTCTCGTTTGCAGTAATTAAAAAAAATCAAATTCACATATATAATGTATTATTAAAAGATTATGTTTTAAGTATAGGAAGTACTGAATAAAAAGGTTTATATATGTCTTTGTATCCCTGAAGTATAGTTGTTTTTTTTTTGTTCCTAAAACATTTAGTTTCTGAAAAAAGTTAATTTATTATTTTCTACTAATATATTTTGTTTTATGTTTAATTTTTATAATAAATATATCATTTGATTTTAGTATCTGTGATATATTTTTCGAAAATGGTATTTTAGAATAAAAAATATTAAAGAGGTTAAATAAATTAATATAAACCCAAAAGAAAAAAAAATATTTGGAGAAGAAGCGAAGCAAACTTTTAAAGGACCAATATTTAAATTTATAAAATATATTTATTGTTTTGAAGTATAAAACGTATTTATTTAATATAATATAAGAAATAAGAGATATTGTCAAGAAATTATTATCGCCCAATTATGAAATAAATATGTTAAAAAACAATAAATTAATAAAGTAAAGAAATGTTTAACATGACGTAGTTTTGGTTTTAAAAACAAAAATTGTACGTAATTATTTTTTACAAGGAAAAAATTGATTATGCAGAACTTAAAAGATGGTGACTTACAGAATAAAGAACAGTGATTATTTGAATCTTGTCCGTGAAAACCCAGGAGGAGAAGTTGCTGCCAGTGGACAAACCAAGAATAGCTGCTTGCATGGCTCCAAAGAAGGTCATGATTGTTGAATAAACTTTAATGTAATTTGTGGGTTTTAAAGTTAGAAGTTACTAGAAAAGAGTAGAATGGGAGTTTGGATATGTAAAAGGTCAAAAGTTGTGAGTGGGATTTTAATTGTGTTG